>Ga0209298_10003142_pt1 | contig 9993 bp, 10 predicted proteins | sample S_140806_EF_Meta_FD_187325 | JGI IMG/M metagenome (GOLD analysis project Ga0209298, IMG submission 187325) | Freshwater microbial communities from Lake Simoncouche, Canada to study carbon cycling - S_140806_EF_MetaG (SPAdes) (version 2) | ecosystem: Environmental > Aquatic > Freshwater > Lake ... | reverse complement strand
GATAATGGCGCCATTGTCGCGCAGATTGGCGACCATGCCGCAATCCGCATCGGGGATGAAATCGCGGAAGATCGGGCTGCCATAGGTGGTGCGCAGCCCTTCGGTTTCTTCCAGATCCTTGATGCCGATTGGCAGGCCATGCAGCGGGCCCAGTTCATCGCCGCGCATCACGGCGGCTTCGGCTTCGCGCGCCGCCGCGCGGGCGCGGTCCTCATCCAAAGCCACCACGGCATTCACCGCGTGGTTCACCTCACCAATGCGCTTCAGGCAGCTTTCCAGCAATTCAACTGGTGAAAGCTTACGCCGCCCTATCAGGCGGCGCGCTTCAACGGTGGTCAGGTCACAGGGTTCGGTCATCGGCGTTTCCTCAGATTTTTTGTGAAACTACGTGGCTAATCAGTACCCCATCGCGCAGCCATCCTTGCGGGGGTCAGACCCACCCACCAGGCAACCCTTTTCATGGTCAACGAAAATTGCCTGACCGCCGCCATGGGGCTTGTCGATGCCCTCACACACATGACCAAGGCGATTCAGCTGATCAATTACGGCACCACTAAAGCCGCGTTCCACCTGAACCTTGCCGTCCTGCGGCATCAGGCGCGGCAGATCAATCGCTTCCTGCACATCAAGGCCGAATTCGAAGTGATTCGTCAGGAAGTAGCTATGACCGGTTGGCTGATAGCGCCCGCCCATCACGCCATAGGGCATGATGGCGCGGCCATTCTTCATCACCATGCCGGGGATGATGGTATGGAGCGGGCGCTTATTAGGCGCGATGCAATTCGGGTGGCCTTCCTGCAAGCGGAAACCGAAACCGCGATTTTGCAGCATGACGCCGGATTTTTCCGCAAGGATACCGGAACCAAAACCCTCGAACAGCGAATTGATAAAGGAACAGGCATTGCCATCCTTATCCACCACGCAAAGATAGACCGTGTCCTTGTGCTTGTTCAGATCGCTCTCACCCGCCGCAGGCAATTCCGGCAGCGCGGCATCATCGTGGATGAGCCCCGCCAGGCGCTTCAGGTAATCCGCATTCAGCAGCTTTTCGACCGGCACATTCACCTGCGCAGGATCGGCCAGGAAAGCATCGCGATCCCGATAGGCCATGCGCGCGGCTTCGATGTGCCGATGCAAGCGCGTGGCGGAAAGCGGCCCGCCTTCGGGTGTGGGCAGATGGGCCAGCGTGCCCAGGATTTGCAGCGCATGCAGGCCGGACCCATTGGGTGGGCATTGATAGACCTCCATCCCGCGCCAGGGGATGGAAATGGGGGTCACGAATTCCGCCGCACTTTGGCCATTGGCGAAATCTTCTTCCGTATGCAGGCCGCCCGCTGCACGCAGCGTCGCCACAATATCCGCCGCCACTTCGCCCTGATAGAAAGCAGCCGCGCCGCGTGCCGCAATGGCGCGCAAGGTCTTCGCCAATTCCGGCTGGCGGAAGCGCGTACCCAGCTTGAAGGCCGCGCCATTGTTCAGGAACCGCCGCGTCGATGCAGGGTTTTTCAGCAATTTGTCAACGGAAGCTTCCCAATCCGCCGCAACGCGCGGGGTGATGGGGAAGCCTTCTTCGGCATAATGGATCGCCGCTTGCAGAATACGATCAAGCCCAAGCTTGCCATGGCTGCGATTGAGCAATTCCCAAGCCGAAATCGCCCCCGGCACCGTCACCGAATGGGCCGAGGTGTTTTCCATCTTGGTCGCACCGGTGGCGCGCAGCGCTTCGGGCGTCGCAGCACCTGGCGCGCGGCCAGAACCATTCAGCGCAATCACCGTGCTGCTGCCGGCGGGCACGTAAAGGCAGAAGCAATCCCCGCCGATGCCGGTCGATTCGGGTTCAATCACGCATTGCACGGCGCAGGCGGCAATCGCCGCATCCATGGCATTGCCGCCGGCGCGCAGGATTTCAAGCGCAGCAAAAGTGGCTTGGGGCATGGAGGTTGCGGCCATACCATCAACGCCATAGGAGGGGCTGCGGCCAGCAAGGTGGAGATCACGCATCGGGTTAGGGCTTCCATCAGGTGCAGTTACAGGCCCCCTCATGCCCCCTCTGGCGCTTCGGGAAAAGCCCCAGGGGCGGTTTCACCCCAGGCGAATCTGCATTAAAGCCCTGTCATGGAACCTGTCGCGACCCTTGATGAATTTCACCGGATAGATATCCGGGTCGGCACCATCCTGACCGCTGAGCTCTTTCCGGAGGCGCGCAAGCCCGCCATCAAGCTCAGCATCGATTTCGGGCCAGAGATCGGTGTGAAGCGGTCCTCGGCGCAACTTACGGTGCATTACACGCCGGAAGCGCTGGTGGGGCGGCAGGTGGCGGCGGTGGTGAATTTCGCCCCGCGCCGCATTGCGGGGTTCATGAGTGAGGTTCTGGTGCTGGGAATGCCCGATCCGGCAGGCGCGGTTGTGCTGCTTGGCCCCGATCAGCGCGTGCCGAATGGCGGAAGGATGTTTTGATGGCGCAGAAATATTACACGGTTTCCTGGGACCAATTGCATCGGGATTGTAAGGCACTCGCTTGGCGTCTGCTTGAACGCGGCCCCTGGCGCGGCGTGGTCGCCATCACCCGCGGCGGGCTAATCCCAGCCGCCGTGGTGGCGCGCGAATTGGATTGCCGGCTGATCGAAACTGTCTCGGTCCTTACCTATGATGAAGAAACCAAGGGCGAGCCGCGTGTGGTGAAAATGCCGGATGCCGCGGGTGATGGCGAAGGCTGGCTGCTGCTGGATGACCTGGTGGATACCGGCACCACGGCGCGCGTGGTGCGCGCCCTGCTGCCAAAGGCGCATTTCGCAACCGTCTATGCCAAACCCGCCGGTAAGCCGATGGTGGATACGTTTATTACGGAAGTGAGCCAGGATACCTGGATCCTGTTCCCCTGGGATACGGAACCGCAATTCATTGCGCCGATTGCGAAGACAATGGGGCAGTAGGGATTAGTCCGGGTGCTGGCTAACCAGCCAGCACCCGGCCCGCCCGCACGAGTCGCGCGGTTGGCGCGGGCGGATTTTCCAAAAGCGCCAGAACGCGCAGGCTATCGTTTTCGGACAATGTCACGGGCATTGTATCCTTGGGCTCACGCTGATCTACCGCCATTCAATTCCTCACCCGCCACCATCACCGCCCGCATCTTCCCGGTTGGCCAGCACCTTATCCACGCGCCTGCCATCCATATCCACAACCTCAAAACGCCAGCCGGCCCAGACAATGCGGTCCCCCTCACGCGGGACACGTTGCAGCAGGGCCAGCATCAACCCGGCAACCGTGTGATAGGTGCCTGCACCCGGCATTTCCGGTAGGTCAAGCCGCGCGCGCAATTCATCGGATGGCATGCTGCCATCCAGCAAAAGCGAGCCATCAAAGCGCAGCACCGCCGCTTCAGATGGCATGGGCTCGGTCGGGCCCAATTCGCCGATAATCGCCTCCAGCAAATCGGAAGCGGTCACCATGCCTTCAAAGGACCCGTATTCATCCAGCACCAGCGCCATGCCCAGGTGGTCTCCGCGCAGCCGTTCCAGCGCATCCAAAGCGGTTAGCGTATCGGGCAGCACCAAGGGCTGACGCAAAGCAGCTTCGAGAGAAATCGGCCCGCCGGCCAGAAGCTGATCGAGCAAATCCTTGGCCTCGACCACGCCGACCACATTATCCACCCGCCCATCGGCCACGATGAAGCGCGTGACATGCGCGGCGCGCAGCCGCTCGGGCAGGTTTTCCGGCGCCTCGGCACGGTCAAGCCAGGCGATGTCATTGCGTGGTGTCATCAGCGCGCGCACGGGTTTGTCGCCCAGGCGCAGTACGCGTTCGATCATGTGGCGTTCTTCGGTCTCAAGCGCGCCGGCCTCAGCGCCTTCCGCCACCACGGCCTTCACTTCTTCTTCCGTCACGGAAAGGTCGGAGGTGGGTGCCGGGCCGAAAAACCGCAGCACGAGGGCGGAAGACGCGCCCAAAAGCCAGACCATGGGTGCGGTGAAGCGCGCCAGCAGCGCAAGCGGGCGGGCCACCAGAATGGCGATTTTCTCGGGCTCGCGCAGCGCCAATTGCTTCGGCACCAATTCGCCCAGGATCAGGCTGAGATAGGTAATCGCCAGCACTACCAGCGCGAAGGCAACTTCCTGCGCGAAGGGCACGGGGAAGGGCAGCATTTCCAGGGCATGGGCAATAGTGCCGGACAGCCGCGCGCCACCAAAGGCACCGGCGATAATGCCCACCATGGTAATGCCCACCTGCACCGTCGGCAGGAAGCGCTTCGGGTCATCGGCCAGGGCAAGCGCCGTATCCGCGCCGCGTACGCCACGCTTCTGCATGGCCATCAACCGAGACCGGCGAGAGGACACGATGGCCAGTTCAGACATGGCAAAGGCGCCATTCAGCAGAACCAACAGCAGGATGATCAAAATCTCTAGGGCCGTGCCCATGCTTTATTCCCGAGGCGGCAAGTGCCGCGCGCTTTCTAGATTAGTTTTGCCCCACGTGAAACAATCCTGCCCAATGGGCGCGGACGGAGCTTTCTGCCATATTCCGCCCATGACCGAGCAGCTACCCCGCCTTATTCCACTTAAAGGTGCCTCCAACCTGCGCGACCTGGGGGGCTGGCGCGGCCATCAGGGCCAGGCGCTGCGCCATGGGGTGCTGTTCCGGTCCGATGCCCTGCACCGTCTGACCGATCAGGATTTGGCGACCCTTGCAGCCACGGGGCTCAGCACGGTGTGCGATTTGCGTGGCACGCACGAAGCCGCTTCATCCCCTTCCCGCCTGCCGCAAGGGGCGCGGGCGGTGCCGCTGCCGATTGAACCGCGCATTGGCGCATCCTTGCGCGATCTTCTGGCCAATGGCGCGGCAACGCGGGCGGAGACCACGCGGCTGCTGGGCGCGGCCTATCTGAATTACGCGACCGAGCAATTGCCGGTTTATCGCAGGCTTTGTGACCTGATCCTGGAAGATGAACGCCGTCCGCTGCTGTTTCATTGCTCGGCGGGTAAGGACCGGACAGGGCTTGGTGCGGCGCTGATCCTGACCGCGCTTGGCGTTTCGCGGGATCAAATCCTGGCGGATTACGTGGCGACGGACCGCTTCTGGCGGCGCGATCACCCGCTGCCCGTTGAAGCGCCGCAGGAAGCCAAGGACGCGATATTGGACACGCACCCGGCGCTGCTCACCGCCGCGCTGGAAGCGGCGGTGGCGCCCTTCGGGTCTGAGGCGGGCCTGCTTGAGGATGGGCTTGGGCTAACGCCGGCGCGGTTGGCTGGCTTTCGCGCGGTAATGCTGGATTAGTCAGCCGCTTATGTGCTGGACAAATGGCTTGCTATCTGGCCAGATAGCTATCTGGCCAGATGGATCAGCGCATGAATGTCCCCCTTTTTGACGCCAAGAACCGGCTGAGCGCCCTTGTTGATCAAGTGGTCCGCGGCCAGGAAGTGACCATCACGCGCCGCGGTGTTGCTGTGGCGAAACTGGTCCCGGTCTTGCCGAGCTTTGATCAGGATAAGGCGCGGCAGACCGCCGAGGCGCTGCGCGCCGCCAGCCGTGGGGCCAAGCTTGCCGGCATCCCCATCAAGAAATTGTTGGATGAAGGCCGCAAGTGAGCTTCGTGCTCGATAATTCTGTGGCACTTGCCTGGTGCTTTGAGGATGAACAGACGCCGCCCATCATGGCCCTGCTGGACCGTGTGGTGGAAACCGGCGCCATGGCGCCGCTGCTCTGGCCGCTTGAAGCGCTGAATGGCTTGCTGGTGGCGGAACGCCGGCGCCGGCTTGATGCGGCAAAACGGGCAGAGCTTGCCGGCTTGCTGCGCGCCTTGCCTATCACGCTTGATGATGAAACCGCTGATAAATCCTGGGAAGATACGCTGCGCCTTGCTGAACGCTTCACGCTTTCGGTCTATGACGCGACCTATCTTGAATTGGCGCAGCGCCGGCGCTTGCCACTGGCTTCCATGGACCGCGCCTTGCGCAGCGCGGCTGCTGCGCTTGGCGTTGAAGTGTTACTGGATTAGGCGAGGCCCGCCACCCAAGCCGCTATCGCAGTGACCCGCGCATCCTCATGCCATTGGCCGATGATCTGCACGCCAAGCGGCATGCCTTCCACGGCCAGTAGCGGCACATTCACCGCCGGGCAGCCAAGCGCGGATGTCCCGGCATTGAAGCTGATATCCCCGGTCGGGCGCGGCGCAATCGGCTGGCCTGGCTGATCACCCAGCCAAACCGGCGCCGGGCCGGGGGATGACAGCGCAATCAACCCATCCGCCAAAGGTGCGAGGGAGACCAAGCGCCGGCGAAGTTCCTCACGTTCCAAAAGCCGCGCGCGGTAGGTTTCAAGGTCAACCTTGGTGCCATGCTGCAAGCGCGTGAAAAGCCGTGGGCTCACGCGATCCGCTGCGGTTTCCGCCAAATGCTGCAGGCCCGCGCGCTGTTCAAAGGCACAGATATCGGCGGTAATCGCTTTCGCCTCAGCCAAGGCGCGTTCAAAACCTTCGATCAGCGGATGGTCGCCTCGGCGCCAGATTTCCACCCCAGCGGCGCGGAGTTTCGTCAGCAGGCCTTCAAAAGCCGCAAGGGACGCCGCATCCAAATCCCACCAGCCTTCGGTTTCCATTACAATCAGCCGCGCGGGCTTGATGGGCGCGGGCGCGCTGAGCGGGCCGAACAGCCCAGGCGCGCCGGGGTCTCCGCCCGCCCGGCGCACGATTTCCATGGCGACCGCCCACATATCTTCGAAGCTATTAGCATGCACCCCGGCGGTGGATTGGCTGAGCGATTGTCTCTCCCCCCGATTGATCGCGCCTTGCGTGGGTTTCAGCGCGATATTCCCGCAATAGGAAGCCGGGCGGATGATGGAACCGCCGACCTGCGTGCCAATCGCCGCCGGGATCATGCTGGCCCCAACCGCCGCTGCCGAGCCTGAGGATGAACCACCTGGCGTGCGGCGCGGATCGAAGGGGTTGGTTGTTGGGCCAGGATGCGCCATGCCCAATTCCGCCGTCACGGTCTTGCCAATGATCACCGCGCCGGCATCGCGCAAAGCGCGCACCATGATGCTGTCGCGCTTCGGGAAATTGCCGGTGAATGCGCCGCAGCCCATTTGGGTTGGCATATCCGCAGTTTCAATCAAATCCTTGATGCCGATTGGCATGCCATCAATGGCGGAAAGCGTGCGGCCCTGTTTGTAGCGCGCGGCCGAGGCATCAGCGGCAGCGCGGGCGCCCGCTTCATTCAGCACGACAAAGGCGCGCACCACGCCATCCTTTGCCGCAATGGTATCAAGGCAGCGTTCCAGATAGGCGCGGGGGTTGTCCTGCCCGGCCAGGAAACGCGGCACGGCATCGTGAAAACTCAGGCCCTTGAAGCTGGCGCGGTCATAGCTGCCGGATGACATGGCGGTTCCCCATTGGTGATGTGTTGGGCGCATGTTGCAACGCTTGGGCGCGCTTGTCTCTGCCGCCCAAGCCCTTACGCGCGAAGTGCTTCGCCGATGCGCGCTATAACATCATCCCAATCGCCCGCGCGCCTTTGGCGAAACAGGCGCATTTTGGGGTACCAGGGCGTATCCTCGCGGTCTAAAAGCCAGCGGAAATCAGGCGCGAAAGGCACCATGACCCAGGTAGGCTTGCCAAGCGCGCCGGCCAAATGCGCGACTGAGGTATCAACCGAAATCACCAGATCAAGCGTGGAGATAAGCGCCGCCGTATCGGCGAAATCGCCAAGCTCAGCGCTCACATCAATAAGGCCGGAGGCTTCAAGCGCGGCGCGATCCGCTTCCCGCACTTCCTTTTGTAGCGAAACCCAGACATCGCCTGGCTGGAACAAGGGCAAAAGCTTCGCGAGTGAAAGCGACCGGTTGGCATCATTCGCGTGCATCTGACTGCCGCTCCAGACCAGGCCGATGCGGCGGCCGGCGGGCAGGCGCTGATCCCAGCGCGCGACATCTTCAGGCGGCGCCGTGAGGTAGCCATCCTCCCAGGCGGGGATGGTTTCAAGCCTTGTGCCGAAGGCCAGCGGCAGCGTCAGCAGCGGGCAGTGCAAATCAAATTCTGTTGGCGCTTCATTCTGGCCAATCACGGTGACATCGGGTTCAAAACCCTTGAAAAGCCGAAGCAGCGGCCCCTGGACGGAAAAAACCACTTTCGCACCGGCAGCGGCAGCAAGCAGCGCATAACGCGCGAATTGGAGCGTATCACCCAGCCCCTGTTCCCAATAGATGTAAAGCCGCTGATCCTTGAGCGGTTGCTTGCCCCACCAAAGCGGCTTTGGATATTTACGCGCTGCCAAAGTTTTGTGGCGGAGATTGCGATATTCGTAAGCAAGCCAGCCTTCTTCGAAACGCCCCAACACCAGCAGGGCCAAGGCGCGGTTCCACAAGGCTTCCCTGTCATCGGGCTCGAGCGATAGCGCATGATCATAGGAAACCAGCGATTCTTCCACGCGGTTCAGGTTACCAAGGGCGAAGCCGTAACCCCTATGGGCTGAAGCATCCTGCGGCGCGATTTTTCGGGCAGTTTCTGCGACAATCAAGGCCGCGTCAGGCTGACCAAGAAGAATAAGCGCGGCAGACCGCCAGAGATACCCTTGCACCAACTCAGGATTGATCTTGAGCGCGACGTCTATAGTCGCAAGGCCTTCCGCCGGTCGTCCAAGCGCGAGCAATGCCTGGGCGCGCACCATCAGTCCTGCCGTATCTTCTGGCCTGATCCGCACCGCCGCATCAGCCGCCGCCAAAGCTTCGACAGGACGCTGCAGGCCAAACAGGATCAGCGCCTTATTCACCAGAGTGGGAGGCCAGTCCGGCCGGAGACTGAGCGCCTTCTCACAGCCGGCAAGCGCATCCTCTAACTTGAATTGATCCATAAGCGCGCAAGCGCGATCATTATGGGCCTCCACATTATCTGGCTTCAATGCGATGGCGCGATCAAGGGCGGCAACTGCCTGATCTAGGCGTTTCAATTTCAATAGCGCAAAGCCGCGATTGTGATGGGCATTGGCGGCCTTCGGGTCCATGGCTACCGCGCGGTCAAGGCTGGACAGCGCTTCCTCATATTGGCCAAGCCGGATCAGCGCGAAACCAAGATTACCCTGGGCAGCCGCATGGCGGGGATTGATCGCCAGGGCACGGCGGATGAAGTCTGCGCCTTCTTCCAGCCGCCCCGCCTGTGCCGCGGCCACCCCCGCATAATGCAGCGCGTCAAAATTGCGTGGGTCGCGATTCAAAATCGCCAGAAAGCCAGCCTGTGCCGCCGCGAAGTCGCGCCGTTGCAGCAGGGCAATCGCCTCGGCAAGCTGTTGTTGGATGGCGCGGGGTGGCTGCTTCATCTTTCGGATCGGGCACCGGTTCGGGGCTTCGCAAGAAACGTCAGAACGCGCAATAAGGCGCCCTGCTTCGGGAAAAACGTTACCAGTTTCTCTGCCACTACGGAATCCTGAAAAACGCGGTGGGCTTGCCACCCCCCGCGAGGCCGATGCCGGCGGGCGGCATTAATCAAGCTTGATGTTGTTGGCGCGCACCACGCGGCCCCAGACCTCGATCTCATTATCCAGCCAGCGGCGGAAGGAATCCGGGCCTTCGGCGCGGTTGTCGCCGCCAATCGCGGTGATGCGCTCCGCTACACTGGGCGCCGCCATGGCAGCGCGGAGATCACGCGAAAGGCGCTCCACCATCGCGGGCGGGGTGCCGCCCTGCACCAGCACGCCCTGCCAGGTGCCGCTTTCCGCCGCCGGCCAGCCGAGTTCCTTGAAGGTTGGCACATCCGGGAAATCCGGCAGGCGGCGCGGACCAGTCACGGCGATGGGGCGCAATTGCCCTTGCTTGCAGAAGGGTGCGGTTGCGGTGGCGCCATTGATCAGCAATTGGGCTTCGCCAGTGGCCACGGCGGTGAGTGCCGCCGCCCCACCGCGATAGGGCACTTGCGTCAGGTCAGCGCCCCAATGCTGCGTCACCAAAAGCCCGGCCAAATGATTGCCCACACCAATCCCGGCATGGCCGACATTCACGCGCATTGGATTG
>Ga0209298_10003139_pt1 | contig 9997 bp, 15 predicted proteins | sample S_140806_EF_Meta_FD_187325 | JGI IMG/M metagenome (GOLD analysis project Ga0209298, IMG submission 187325) | Freshwater microbial communities from Lake Simoncouche, Canada to study carbon cycling - S_140806_EF_MetaG (SPAdes) (version 2) | ecosystem: Environmental > Aquatic > Freshwater > Lake ... | reverse complement strand
AAATTATTGTGTTAGTTAATTCTGGTACTAAAATTTCAGTATTTCTTTCTAAAAATTCGATATAATCACCAACTTTTAATCCAGATTTGTAAATATCCGATTGTGTAACTAAAGAAGATCCACTATAAGATTTTATTTGATATCTCGAACTGGTATTATAAATCCAACTATTAGCATTAATTTGTTTATATGTCTTGTTAGTTGTCGGACTTTCAATTATTTCTCCAACATTTTTTACAGTTACTAAATTTCCCTCCAAAAGACCACTATCTGGAGAATCTATAATCAGATTTGATAGAACACCAGTTGTTCTAAAACTTACTTTTTTTGTGATATCTCCATTTTCATACCCATAATAAGTGTAATCAGATATAATTGGAGTGGTCTTAGGTATTTCTATTGAAATTGAATTAGAACCATCACTATAACATCCAAAAAATTGATTAATAGATTTGCTTGTATATCTTATTGTATGATTGTTTGCATAAAGTTTGCCATCAGGAAAAAATCCTAAGGTAGAATCAACTGTAATTACTGAAGATCCTGGTACAATGTCATCAATACATCTAGTTGTAGGTGTAATTTTAAAATCTGACAAAGAAGACGAATCTACATCATCATATCCAAGAAAGAGTAATAATTTATAATAAGTCTTTCCATTTCTAGTAATTATCTCTACTTCAGAAACAGATGCTGAAATTTTTTCATCACTTTCCGAGTATATAGTTTGTCCAACTAATAATGCTGGGTCTCCTGAAATCCTCTCTGCAATTATTACCTGTCTACGAATATAATCAGCATTGGAAGATTTGATTAGAAATCTTTCCATATCAATGATTTCAGGATCTTCTCCATACAATACATTAAATAGAATTCTGAAAGATTCTGTGGTTCCCTTTGATTGATAAAATGTTCTTGCTTCTTTTATAAAATTTCCAACATTCAAATCTGAAACAAATTCTAGATCTTCCAATCCTGGAGTTAAACTATACTTTATTTTTTTATAAAATTCTTGTAAAAATAGTACGCTAAGATTTTCTACCACACTATCATTAGTATGAGATGATGATGTAGAAGTGGAAAATACTAACTCTTCATACTCTAGATCTTTATGATAATCAGTAACTCCACTAAATCCACGAATACATCCAATAAAAGTTGTTTCATTTTTATTAGTATATGTAATAACTTCATCATCAATCTTTAAAAGTCCATATCTATCAGGAAACCCTTTAGTAGATTCGACAGAAATTTCTACATCTGTTGCAGAAATTGAAGAGGATAGGACTGTCGATCCCTTGATAACTTCTGGAATCAGATTATCTAATTTAAGATATTGATCTAAATTGTCTACAATATCGACTGGACCGCCTTGATATTCTTGAGAAATATAGTACTGTTTTAAAAAGTCCACAGTTTTGGGACTTTCATCCAAAATAAATTCTGGAAGTTGGTTTTGAATTATTTGCTGTATTTTAACTCTACTTTCAAATCCCGTAGTTATCATACTATTTCCTCGTTAAATCCCCATTTGAATAACTTGATCTATATGAATCCTTCGTAAATACAACTCCGGAAATGTCTTCACCAGATGCAATAACATCCTTTACCATATTTATTTGACTTTGTGAAATGTCAAATACAAGATACAAATCTTTTAATCCAACTACATCATTGGATTCTGGGTATGCTTGAATTTGTATAATATTATTTGGAAGTAAAGTCGAATTTATATTAATGGTGGTAATCATAATTTCACCAGTTTCATAGTTAATTGTTCCTGCCGATTTAATAACAGTTACGGATGAATTTTCTTGAGGAGGAGATGAGTTGGTTGATCTTATGATAGATAAAACTCCAGTTTTATTATCCAAATTTGGTATATCGGTAAAATATACAGTGTTCGGATCGTCATTAATAGTAAATCCAGTAGATTTAATATTATAACCTCCAGGTTTTATGTGAAATTTATTACCAAAGCAAAGTTCATATTGTGTAGATTGATCTAATAGTACCTTCAAATCCCTTCTAATTCTAACTTTTGTGATATTTGAAGTGATTGAAATATCAGTATTATCAATTACTTGAAGTATTTTACTATATTTAAATCTTCCACCAAATTTATTGAGATCAATGGAATTTGCATATGTCGTCAATAAAGATTCAATCTTTGATTTCAATTGCTCTATATTTGAAATCTTAGAATAATCATAATAAACTGAAGAGTCAATTTCCACATAAAGAATTTTAAGGTCAACAATTTTCTGGTTAATACCAGAAATACTATATTGCTTTAATTTTCTAAGAATTTGTTGTTTATCAAAATCAGAGACAAAAGTTCCATTTTTTGGTTTTATACTAATTGTTACTGATCCATATTCTGGTGGATCTAGTTCTTCTCCACCAACAACCGAAATTGATTCTGCATTTGGATAAATTACATTTTGAATTATAGCTTCATAATCTTTTGCAGTAACTGCTCTATATTGTGAAGAATATAATCTGGGTGCAAAGTACTTAATGGAATCTACAGTTTCAATTTCTGATCCATTTCTAGATGATACATTAGTTGTAATATTGATTGTATTTGTTGGAATTATTGTAACATTACTTGCATTTCTGAATGTTCCGGCAAATACAAATTCCGACGCTCCATTACCACTTGAACCATCTGTAACAATATAATTAGCTGTTATAATAGTTCCGTCTATTAATTTTTTACCAAATCTCCCATCACCAAAAATAAGTTCATATTTCTCATCTTTAACTTCTTGAATTAAATATATTTCAGATAATGAATTGATATCTACAATATTATCTACTAATGAATATTTTCTTGTAGTTCCAGAACTTCCTGGTCCTCTGACGGTTACAACAATTGAACTCGTATCAATATATGGATTATCAAGAATAAACTTTTGGTCTAATGATCCATTAACGGTGAATTCTTTGGTTAAAAATGTTCCTTGATAAATTGGTAACTCAGTAAATGTTGCCGTACCATTTACCACATTTTTTGAAACATTTTCTGAAATTGAGAATATATACGAACTCGAATCTACTGTACCAACGCACACTAAACCAGCCTGTAGGGATATCGTTGGAGTTTCCGAACTAGTTTGTACAGTAAACGATACACGTGCCTCTGAGGACTTTCTAGACCTAGGTACATAACCAATATTTCTAGCGAGAGAAACTACATTCTCTCTAACCGTTGCAGAATCCAAAAAGGATTCATTTACAACCATATTGGAGTTGAATGCAGTAATATAAGTATTATATGCTAGAGTATCAATTAAAATAGAAAAATTAGACCCCTCAAAGTCAAAATCCGTGAAATCGGAATTTGCACGGATATAATCCTTGATAGAGGTCTTTATCTGATCAAAATCTAGATTTGTAAACTTAGTAAAAGGCATTTTATCTTGTTGCCTCTAATATGAATGTATATTGTTGTGTTGGAATTTCTTGACCAATAATATTAAAGGTAACGGTTACTTCAAATTCATTTTTATCTGGATTTGGCAAAACATCGACGATAACATCATTAACTCTTGGTTCAAAATTACTAATTGTTGTTTTAATTTGCCTTTCAATTATAGATGCCGAAGCATAATCTACAAAATCAAACAAACTTGAGCGAACATCAGAACCAATATTAGGATCAAAAAATCTTTCTGATGGAATTGTTTCAACCAAATTTCGAATTGATCTTATAATTGCATTTTGATTTTTCAATATTGGCAAATCCTTTGTCACAGGATGTGGTTCAAAGGATAAACTAATATCTTTAAAGAATCTAGATATCCTTACAATTGCCATCAGGGTATAGAAATTTCTTCAGTTATTTATCACTATTACCATGGTGAACCATAAGACGGTTCTGTTCCATATTCCCAATCATCATAATCATTTTGATTACGAATTTGTTTGTGTAGTTCAGATTGCTCCTTCAGTTCCTTTAGATATTGCTTTCTTGCTGGAATATCATCGTGCATAATCTCTTGAATTGTTCTTGGCTGCTCCTGAACATCATAATCAGTGATCAACTTTGTGGTTCCCCACATTTGATGCATGTAATTTGAATCTCTATCGACGGGTAAATTTGACATTTTAGCTCCTGTTTTAATGAATAAAACAGAACTTTTATGAAGGAGGTTGCTATCTCCTATTTCTATTTAACGATCCACTTCTCTAAGAGAGTAATTATCGGAATTGAGATATTTTAACAACTCCATGGCAATTAATTTTGGATTTCCTTCTCCACAGGTATAAACATCAATCGCAATCGCACCCTCTTCAGGCCATGTATGACATGAGACATGACTCTCAGACAGTGCAATGACTATTGTGACTCCTTGTGGTACAAAGCAATGCTGAAAAATATTAAGAATTGTCATTCCAGCGCGTTTAATTCCACGCTCCATTACTTCCCGAATGGCAATTCCATCATTTAATAAATCAAATTTTATGTCATATACCTCTAATAAGAGGTGTTTACCCATCGAAAAGCGTTCCAAGGCATAAAACCCACACTAAAAAGTTATTTATTTCACATAAAAACCCTTACGATGATAGTCTTTATCATCTATAAAGGTATAATCTCTTCTATTTTTTACTTCTTCACCATTCCAGACTGGAATTGCCTCACTATTATTATATCGAAAGTCTGGATTTTGTCGAAAATGAACTTCAATTAACTTATCATCAATAAATTCACAGTTAATCCATTCATAATTTCCTTTTAATTTTGATAGAACTGAAGGAAATTCAACTTTTTGATTTATTTTTTCCCATTTTTTCCATTTATAGAGAGGATCATCAGATTCTCTTTCTCCTCTCACTACCAATTCTACCTCACCATTTTTAAAATCAACACTTAAGTGCTCTCCATCAAAGACTTCACACCAAAATTCTGATGGATGAAAACGATCAGTAAATTTATAGATGTATTCAAGGCGAGCAAAACGCCCCATACCGAGTAAATTCAAAGAAGGACGAACAATATAAAAGTCGGGTTTAGGAACCGAAGTCCCAACAGGACCACAGTTATATCCTAAAACCCGACTTAAAAATAATTTATTATAAATCCAGAGGTCTTCTTGATGAATACTATTCCATTCATCAAGACCATCTAAATGATACATTATTTTTTCTTTCTAGCGTTTGATGCTTTCTTTTGAGCACTGGATCTACACTGACCCGTTGCCTTTCGTTTATCACCATTACCAAATGTGGGATTCTTTTTTGGTTTCTTTGGCGTCATTATTTGCCCTGACCACGATACTTCTTACGTGCCCCATTACGAGAAGTAGCGGCATATTTTGTTCCCATACCATCTCCTTGACGAGACTTTTTAGGGGTGCCTGGATTATAAGAACTGTTCTTATTGAGTCCACCTGTTGCCTTTACTGCCATAATTTTTAATCTCCGATAATTTCAGTTTGAAGTTCAGTTGGATTTGGAGAACCTGTTTCGTAGTATTGCAACGCCAAGTCCTCCATGGTATCGAAATATTCTTCCTGTGATAGGTCTGAATAAATCTTACGACCTTTACAAAGAATATTGTAACGTTCGTGTTTATACGTCATTTTTTAACTTAGATTACTCTTGTCTTCTCGTGACCAACTCTGATACGAGGATCACACCAAATTTCAAAGCCAGCTTCTTTTGCATCGAGACAGAATGACACATCTTCTCCACACATATCCTGAACTTCTCCAGATTCGAATACCTGCATCTTCGGTGCAAACCATGGATACTTGATACCTTCGTTCTCAAATACACCGTGCTTGATCAGCAACCATCCAAATCCTGCATAGTCTACAGTGAAAGGCTTCCGACGCTTCGAGATGCTCTCAAGAGTTTCGTGATTCATGACTCCACCATTATTGCGGAAATCATCTTCCTCCATCCAGTGTGCAACAGAAGTGGTGTGACCATCTTCTGTACAATACCATCCAGATGCAATGTCCTGATCCATCAAAACAAGTTGATAGAATTTTTCAGTATTAAAGATGATGTCAGAATCAATCCAAAGTTGCCAATCATACTTCAGTTTTCCATCCCATGGGAGTTGATCAGGTCCTCTTAGTACATTTGCACCTAGGCACTTACACCGCGCAAAGTTTACCATGGATGAATAGTCTTGAGAAATTTGAATACTTCCACCGTTCTGAACGATATCAAAACACAGTTGTACAAAGTTCTTCAGATATGCATAGGAAACTCCTCTGCCAGGAAGACAGAACACAACGGATTTTCCTCGAATCATCTCTCTTGCTAGATTGTAATCCCACTCTTCCCCAGTACTTACGGTGGGGGTTTTTGCTTTTACAGTAAATCCTTTAGCCATAAAGTTTGTTCGCTTACTTCAGTATCATACAACATTATGTAGTATCTGTCAATAATTAGTCATCTTCTCTTTCTGACAGTACAAGTTCTCCACACTCAACTTTGAGATTTAAATTTGTATCCTCATACCACGAAAGATCGTTCACCATCCATTCTGGAATTGTAACATAATAATCTCCACTAATGGGATCGACCTGCAGGGGCTGAAAATTTTCTCCGGAATTTTTTCTCATTTTCTGTATGCAAATTTGCCATTTCAATTTATATATTATTTTTGATTTTTGCGTGGGGTCTTGGAGAATTTTTATGGGGCGCGGAAATTTTTGTGTCTTGTGATATATAAAGGTCGATTTTGGTTCGTTGTAGGTTAGGGTAGTTAGCTGTTTTTATATACGCCCCATGACCCCGAAGACGCCCGCCATCATCGGCGCGGTAACTGCCAAACACGAACGAAAGTAGGGGCGCTAAGTATAAAGAACTGCGCCCCCACTAACTAACACTAACTGCCCCGCACTAAGTAAGATTTAGAACCACACGATAGGTAGAAAGCAATCATGGATTGTGCCTCACTAAGTGTAGAGAATGACTGCTCCCTTAATTGACCAGAATAGGGCATTGTGTAAACAATAGTGAACATGATCAGAATGCAGTGTGAAAGTATAAAGAAAGGGGGAGGATTGTCTCCCCCTAAGTGTAACTTAACGGGACCAGGTAACGCGGATAAACTTATCTCCCTCTGTAACTTTAGCGGTTCCAGTTGCAACCTCTTTAGACTTCTCTGCCTTAAGTTGTATCTCAAGACAGGCGATTGCATCACTGTATGTAACTTTATCGCGGGAGGTTAGTGATACCAAACCCCACACTGTACGCTCGCTGGTTACATCGGCGGCGATCATAATGCCAGCAAGTTCTTCTCTCAAACGCTTAGATTCTGCTTCAGTTTCCTTTAGCAGTTTATCGGTGGTCGCTAATGCTCCCATCAAATGTTCGATGGTGTCACTAACGATGGCGGCGGGCAGGTCGTAGGATTGTGCCATGATTCGGGATTGTCAGGGGGGGGGTGTGGTTGTTTCCCCCTGATGCAATTATTCTACGGCATAGGATGGGGGGATGGGGGGCATCCTGACAGAATCGGGACAGTTCAAAAAGTGGCACAAGGCACGGGATAGGTGGGCGGGACGTGCTAGATTAGAGGTAGAACCTATTTTAGGGCATGATAAAAATATAAAAAAAGGGAGGCGATTGCCCCCCCTTAAAGTATACTCTACGCTGCAACTTTGTTCTTTTGATTGTATCCAGCGTGTAGACCTTTTGCCCTTCGTTGTCTAATAGCAGCGCCTAATGCACTGCCTTTAGGTTGTGTTCCATGCACAAGTAGGGCAAAAGGTTTATCACCAAAGCAGTGAGAATCATCATGATCTACACTTAACCCCAGCGATTCTGCCTCTTGTTCATCAGCGACCACTACAGAATAGCGTTCGAAATGATCAAGAAAATGATCATACTTTCCACCTTTTGATGCAGTGATAAAGAAGTTTTTAGGCAGATTCAAGTATAAAAACAGGGGCAAAGATTTAGTGTAAGCATAAAACTTAAGGTCAGGATTGCGTTGTGCAACTTGAATCCAAGCGTCAAGATAAGCACCAGAGAAAAAATCACCAGACTCGTGAATTCTCACTAGTTTGATAGATTTTGTGCGGTGAACTTGAATGCTGTCGTTGATAAGATCAACAGCAGATCCATCCTGCAAAGCATTAACAATCTGCTGCATATTGTCTGCCCGATTGTTAAAAACCTGATCATATTGCACCTCTGAAGATGCAGCGAAACAACGGAAGATTGTCTCTTTACTATCAACAATCGAACGCTTGCCATTGTTATTAACAACGGCGAAAGATTTACACTGAAGCGCACCGGGGCAAGTTTTACCGGCGGGCAGACTAAAAATAAGGCGCTTTTGAAGTTTAGCGTTACCCTTAGAGAAGTGAAGCATGGCGGTGTCCGGGTGTGGTGGGGACTTGCTTATCATAGCAAAAAGGGGGGGCGATGCCACCCCCCGATTGATCAGTGTTGCTTATGCAATCACTTCCACAAACCTTCTTTAACTAATTGCATCACAAGTGCGTTAGCAATCTTACCACAATGGGGGCAGATTGTTGCATACTTAATCTCACTTCTGAGAGCATACTGATTGCTAGCACGATTGTGCCCAAACTTATAACGATAGATTGCACTAACTGTTTTTAATAGTTGGCGCTTCTCAATATCACCATTGACCCAACGATAAGCGGCGATAAAAGGTGAAAAATCAGCGTAACCTTTACGGCAATACTCTAACAAATTGACAACCTTTTTGGCAATTTCATCACCCAAATGGGGGGTCAATTCTGCCAGAGCGATCTCATTAAAGGGGAGAAGTTGGGGAGGTTCATTGTTAGCAACTGGAGCAGGTTGCACCGTTACTTCACTCAAACCAAGGAGAAAGTTGCCAATCTCAGTATAAGAACCGTTAACGGTAACAGTGTTGCCGTTGTTGGTGATTGTGAGAGTTTGCATGATCTTGTGGGTGGTGGGCGGCGTCAGTGGTGCGCCGTTGAATGAATGATGCCACACCAGAACCGACCAGATCCAGCGACCTTGTGCCACCTCGCAAACTGTCCTAAGGGTGGCGATTCTGTCCTAGTTTGCTGTATCCTAAGGGGACAACCAGCACCAACGGGAGAAGGGTATCTCTACTGAACAATACATCGCCACTCCCCCTGCCATAAAATAATTATAACAAACCATGAAGAAAAGTGGATCAGGCACCACCCTGACCCACGCTAACCCACTCACCTACGCTATGATTATCTGTTCTCTTTCGCGCTGGGTGACTTTAACATTGAGCGACGGCAAACCCCTTCCGTCTTTATCTTATAATTGTACCATCCAATGTGCGTCTGTGTCAAGTGTTGCCCAGAAGTGATTGCGTCCATTTGCAGATGTAAGGAACACACGATCACCTATATGTTGCTCGATGATCACATGTGCATCAGAATCCATAAGATTTGCGAAGCGATTCTTCGCCTTGCGCGAGATGGGTTTGACTGTTGCGAGTTTCATGAATCTCGATGCGTTTGTATGTGTGTATTGTAGTCGAGATGTGTATCTCGTCGAGATCCTATAGGCCGGTTGTGTAACTGGCACACGATCTCGACGAGATAATCTAGACTAGATGAATAATTTGACTAGAAGAACTCCAAGAACTAGATTGCAAACAAATTGCCAGGATGATTTGCTCATTGTGTGAGACATAATTCTCAACGAGTGCGGAGAATTGTTCTTCGTTGAGTTGTTGTAGAGTTGCCATTAGTTTAGGTAAGGTTCACGGAGGTCTTCTACAAATGCAAGTGCTTGCATTAGTTCAGGGTCTTCATACTGTCGCCATTGTTTGAGAGACTCAATTGCCTCCTGAATTGCAAAATGAATGTATTCAAGTTTTTCGTAATCAGTCATTTTCTCAGGGGTGAATTGAAGTAACGAGTGAAGCATAGCACCAGGATGATGCCAGTGGAGATGACACCGACCAGTCCGAGAACTGTCACAGTGTCGCCAGTGAAAGTGTAAGTTTCAATCATTAGAAATCATCCAAACAGTGACGGTA
>Ga0209298_10003137_pt1 | contig 9997 bp, 4 predicted proteins | sample S_140806_EF_Meta_FD_187325 | JGI IMG/M metagenome (GOLD analysis project Ga0209298, IMG submission 187325) | Freshwater microbial communities from Lake Simoncouche, Canada to study carbon cycling - S_140806_EF_MetaG (SPAdes) (version 2) | ecosystem: Environmental > Aquatic > Freshwater > Lake ... | reverse complement strand
AGCTTCTTTCGTTGATGGCGATCGCATTGGAACAGATTTTAATAAAGCAACTGGTGATGTGAAACTTCCTGAAAGTTTTAAGAAGTCATACAAAGCATACGTTGATGGCGAATGGTGGCGCATTGATGCACCAGTACCACTAGGCGGAACAAAACTTCCAGCATCTGTGCGCTGGGCAATTGCTGAAATGGTTTTGGGCTCTAATCCATCTATTCACATCTATGCATCTGGTTATGCATTCGCACATGTTGCTTTCATGTTGGGAACGGAAGAACAAAAGCACTTTGCAAAATTAATGATTGATCGCCACTGGGGCGCCACAATGCAACTAACCGAACCAGATGCTGGTTCAGATGTTGGTGCTGGGCGCAGCAAGGCAGTTCAACAACCTGATGGCACATGGCACATCACTGGAACCAAGCGTTACATCACATCGGGCGATGCCGACATATTTGAAAACATCATGCACTTCACTCTTGCTCGTCGCGAGGGTGGCGGGCCAGGAACAAAGGGTCTCTCACTCTTTTTAATTCCTAAATTTATGTTTGATCACAAAACCGGTGATCTCGGAAAACGCAATGGTGTTTACGTAACAGGTGTAGAACACAAAATGGGTCTAAATGTTTCAGCAACATGCGAAGTAAACCTTGGAGAAAAAGAACCAGCAGTTGGTTATCTACTCGGGGACGTGCACGAAGGTATTGCACAGATGTTTAAGGTCATCGAATTTGCTCGCATGATGGTTGGAACAAAAGCAATTGCAACTCTCTCTGCTGGTTACCAACAAGCACTTTCATACGCCAAGGAACGTGTACAGGGTGGTGACATGAAGGTTATGAACGATAAGGCAAGCCCACGTGTCACAATCATTAAACACCCAGATGTGCGTCGCTCATTGATGGTCCAAAAGTCTTATTCAGAAGGCATGCGCGCCCTAGTTCTCTACACCGCATCGATTCAAGATGAAATTGAATTAGCACGCGAAGCGGGCAACGCAGATCGCCTTGCGGATATGGAAGCACTCAACGATCTTCTACTACCTGTTGTTAAAGGCTTTGGTTCAGAAAAGTCTTGGACACTTCTTGGCACAGAATCTCTACAAACATTTGGTGGCGCTGGATTCACACAAGATTGGCCACTAGAACAATACGTGCGCGATGCAAAGATCGACACCTTGTATGAAGGTACAACTGCTATTCAAGGTCTTGATTTCTTCTTCCGTAAAGTTGTTAAAGATGGTGGACGCGCACTTGGTCTACTCGGTAAAGAAATTGCAGATTACGCACAAGCAGGCGGCGCCCACCCAGAAGAGAAAGCAGCGCTTCTTAAAGCAGTTGGCGATCTCAACGGAATAGTTGGCGTACTTGTTGGCCATGCAATGGCATCACAAGAAACTCCTGCAGAGATTTACAAGGTCGGTTTAAACACATCTCGTTGCCTCATGGCAGTCGGTGACATCATCACTGCATGGTTGTTGCTTCGCCAAGCAGATATCGCTGCTGAAAAACTTAAGGGTGATGCTGGTAAAGATAAAGATTTCTTCACTGGAAAAATCGCATCTGCAAAGTTCTTCTGCCTCAATTACTTGCCTCACATCACAGCTGATCGCAAGATTGTTGAAGGAACAGACGCTGCAATCATGGAGATTCCAGAAAGCGCTTTCTAATCCGCTAACCTTGCCTGATGTTCACACGTCATAAAGGTGAAGTACTCCTTGTAATCGGTGCTATCGCATTTGCCTTTAACGGCATCGTCTCCAAGTTGCTTTTGCAAGCAGATTTATCTGAATGGCGCTTAGTCCAAGTTCGAGCCGGTGGCGCCTTTGTATTTCTTATTGCCTACGTGCTCTTAACTAATGCTAAATCTCTTAAAGTCACCAAGAAAGAACTTCCGCTTCTCATCACATATTCACTCTTTGGTTTTGCCTTCGTTCAATTTGGTTATTTCGTAGCCATCTCTCGCATGAACATCTCAATGGCTCTCATCATTGAATTTACTGCCCCAATTTGGATTGTTCTATGGATCAAATACGTACGTAAATCATTTGTTCCAAAAGATATGTGGATCGCAATCTCACTCGCTTTCATTGGCATGCTCTTGCTCGCACAAGTATGGAAAGGCATGACACTCGACGCACTCGGTCTGCTCTCTGCTTTCCTTACTGCATTCGCACTCGCCACATACTTCATCCTCGGCGAACGCCTTGGTCACACTCGTCCAACTGCATCCCTTAACGCACTCGGTTTCGGAATTGCATCTGCAATCTGGGCAGTTGCATTTCCACTCTGGTCATTTCCAACAGGGATATTTACTCAATCAATTAACTTAGGTGGCCCTCTCGATCAGTACAACACACCTGGTTGGACGCTCATTCTTTGGGTTGTCTTACTCGGAACCGTTCTTCCTTATCTCTGCGTCCTCGCGGGAATCAAAATTCTTTCAGCCTCTACAAGTTCTGTGATCGGAATGCTTGAACCAGTACTCGCTGGAATATTCGCATGGATCTGGATTAACGAAACCTGGAACGCCCTGCAACTAATCGGTGGCGCCACAGTTATTGCAGGAATTTATATTGCTGACAAAACAAGGACTAAAGTCGCTTAGTTTTAACAACGTTGTGTTTAGACTCAGCGTGTGAGTTTGATTCTAATCTCTTTGAGTGTGTGGCAATTTGCTTTGGTTGCAGGATTCGCTGTTAAAAAGCAAAAGTTAATCCAAGTAGTTCCTTCGCTTGTTTGGTTTGCCTTGATGACGCTTCCCTTTATCTATCAGTTCCAATTTTTTCCTGATTCCCCAAGAATGTCACAAAGTATTGGCTTGTTCATGATTTCTACTGCGCTTGCCCTGGGCGATTCATTTTCGATTCACAACAAGAATGCAGAAATAACTAATGAAGACTCAGCGGCATCGCATTATAGAGTTCTTTACTTAATTACTTTCCTTGTTATTTTAATTCCCACTTTTCACTATTGGGTGGCAGGTACTATTCCTATATTGGATCAATATTTTGGCGGAGCGACACCGGATCAGGTTTCACAAGATCGAGAAAATTTCGTTAAACTACTGAATGTTCCGTACTTACTGAAAGTTCTATTTCATTGGGTTTCGGCAATATTTGGACCAATCTGCATTTTATGGTTTTACATAATGAAGCGTAAGTTGATCGCAGGACTTCTCCTAATTTGGGTTCTTTTTTATACGCTTTCCTCTAGCGCAGATGGTCCAATAGTAATTTTCTGTTGGGCGCTTGTTTTTGCCGTTGGTTTTGCCATATCCAATCGTTTAAAATTAAAGAACTATTTGGCAATGGGTATTGCTGTGTCTTTATTGGCTGTTGTTGTAAGTGGCATTTGGTTAGGTGAAGCTGCAATTTCACGCGAAAGCGAATGTGACGTTGTCGCAACACAAGGTTTTACGCCTGGTGATGTTTTGCGAAGTTGCTCTGAAGAGAATGAAATAATCCTGAATCCCGTAGTAAATCGACTTGGCTATAGGGTTTTCTTAACGCCTGTAGAAGTTTCCAATCATTGGTACGACTATTTTGATGGTTCTCCTTCCGAGAAAAGAAAATTGCTTGATGTATTTGAGAGAGAAAATTCAAAACAAGCTTCCAATAAAGTTGGGGTTTGGGCTTATGCCGAAAGATTTCCTGCACATTACGGACAGACCATAAGCGCAAATGGTTCAATTGATGCAGATGCATTTTCTTTGGGAGGCATCTTTTCAGTATTCATTGTGGCATTAACTTTATTTTTTATTCGCATTTTTGTTTCAATCGCAGCTCCTGGAGATTCTTTACTAGTCAGAATGTTAGAAGGTATCGGTCTAGGCCAGTTGGCATTTCTTCCAAATTCAGCCCCTCTACAGGCAATATTGCTACCGCAAGGATTGGGTTTGATTTTGTTCTTGTTGCTCGTTTTACGAAGAAAAGGTTTGTGGGCAACACTGAAAAGCAAGATTAACTAACAGCCACCAACAAAGAACCGGTCTGATTTACTGGCGCACTCCCTTTTGCCGAACCGGCATTTGGCTTGCTCAATACCAGGGAATAATCTCCTGCATTCTTAAACTGCAGCGGAGGCAGAATTGCTAATCCATTTTCGTCAAAAGTGATCAGGCCTGCTAACAACCACGTTCCATCTGGAGACTTGACCCATAATTCGACCTGCTCTTTTCCTTCAGACTTCAAGGAGATTTGTAATGCATCTCCCACTTTTGCACTGACTTTCACATTTGTCATCGGTGAAATTTCAACTGCCTTCACTTTAGCAACATCTATGCTTAAGGTTGAGTCAAGAAATGTAATTTCTGCTTTTTTTGGCAGTTGGGATTCATTTTTAAAGCCAAGTGTTTTTTCGATTTTTTCTACTGGGCGGGATTCTTTTTCAACTCGAATAAATTTTCTCTGAAATAAAACTTCACCCGAAGAAGTTGCTTCGCTTGTACATGTACGGATGTAGCTCGATGAAAGATTACTGATAATCGGTTTGCCGTAATTTCGGCATGCATTGAAATTAAACTGTGGGGTGTTCGGTGCGGTTACGGTGTTTATCGTTCCTAGTACAGTCGGCGTGGCGGGGAAGTTTTGTATATCCCAAATCATTGCTTCTGACTCTAGAACCTGAGTGCCGCCATAAATCTCTCCGATAGTCATGCCGACTAAATCCGCCCCTAGCTCGCTTTCTACCTCTCCATTTAAAACTAAATATGAACCTGTAATGTCGTCTTCATAACCAATTCGCGAGCTTGAGTACCCCGCTAATCTTCCAATTCTGTTCTTTGCGATAATGTCACCTTTGATAAGTCCGTCCGTATTTTCCATTTTGGAGTGAGCGTGGTAACCCACCAATCCCCCAACATATTGGCTATTTTGTGTGCTGGCGTTTAGGTTGCCAAGGATTGTGACATCTAAATTATTTATATATGTGTTATTGGAATTTCCAATTAAACCGCCAATGAAATCTCCTGTTGCAATCAGATTTCTTCCAATTTCAACCACAGTATTGCGAATTTCTCTCCTGGTTGGATTGTGTTCGGAAATTCCCATCAATCCACCGACAGTATTTCCTCCGATAAGATCCCTTCCGATGTGAACATAGCTATCAAATGTGTCACCTTGCGCAAAATAGCCAACTAAGCCGCCGACGTATTGGCCAGCGTTATAGGTGCCAATTGGCTCCTCATACCCGCCACGAAGATCTCGACCTATAGTTACCCCGGAATCTCTGATGATGCCGTTTGCCGCGCCTGCAAAGCCGCCCACATTATTTTGTTTCCCAATTACATCTCGACCAATAGTCGCGTGAGAATTAGTTACATTGCCACTAGCGGAACCAATAAGTCCGCCAACGTATCCAAGGAGTCCCACAACGTCACGACCAATAGTCGCGTGCGAATTAGTTACATTGCCTGTTGCGGAACCAATAAATCCACCGACTACAGTATCGCCACCAAAAACGTCACCTGCTACATTCGAATAAGAATTAGATACGTCCGCCACGGTGTGGCCCATGAAGCCGCCGACCGAGTAGCTAACACCGGTTACATCGCCACTCACTATTGCATAAGAATTAGCTACATTTTCTGTTGTGCGACCGATAAACCCACCAACATATTCCGCACCTCCGGTTACGTCACCATTAATGTTGGTAAAGGAATTGGAGACGGTCGCTGTTGAATATCCAATTAATCCACCGACGTAAACGCCGCCTCCAGATACGTCGCCGTTGATGTTTGCATAAGAATTCGAAACACCTCCAGTCGAATATCCGATGAGTCCTCCAACGTATTGGCCGGTGCCAGAAATATTTCCATTTCCATTTACATAAGAATCTGAAACACTTGCAGACGAATATCCAATGAGTCCACCAATAAAATTGCCACTTCCTGAAACGCTTCCAGTCGCCGAAGATTTTACAATTGTCACGTCGGCCTCTGCATATCCAATTAATCCACCAATATTGCTTGTTCCGCTTACATTGCCGGTGAAATGTACGTTTTCGAATGAACTCCCAGCGGAAGCTTGATTAGTCAAGGAACCATTACCAGTTATGCCACTGGTTAGATCCGCCTTAAGAATCAAGTCTTTCACTGTAAGAACTCCGGTTTCACCATTAATTTCATTAAAGAGTGGTTTGGTTAACCCAGTAATGCTGAAATTTTTGCCGTCCAGTGCCCCCGTAAATGTGTTAAAAACGGTTGCATCGCTTGCTCCATTATCACCGACCGCAAGAGCTATATTGATGTTCTCTGAAAGCTCAAAGTTGCCACTAGGGGTTGTACTTATCAATTCGTAGATATTTGCTTCTGTCAATGTTGCCGCGAATGCTCCGGATCCGGAAAAGATTGACCCCGCAAGCACCCCTATAAAAAGAGAATAACTGATTGAGCGCATCGGCTTTCGGTTAGATCCCATGTAAAATGATAAACAGTGGACCTGCAAGCATGCAATGCAAAAATGCACATAAAACTTGTGAAAATCACGTGAAGCACAATCACATTAAAGCGCCTTAGAAAAGTTGACTAATTACTCTTCGCTCTGCCTCTGCTGCGTAAAGTCGGTTCCACTACCTGGGTTTTGAGCCATATCCACAAAGCGTGCGAAGTGAAGTTGGGCTGCAACGGTCAGAGTTCTAGTTGGTCCGTTACGGTGCTTAGCGATGATCAAATCAGCTTCACCTGATCGGTTCTGTGAGTCATACATATCATCGCGGTGTAGCAGGATTACAACGTCAGCATCTTGTTCGATAGAACCAGATTCACGAAGGTCTGAAAGCATTGGCTTCTTGTCAGAGCGTTGTTCTGGTGAACGATTCAGTTGTGAAATAGCGATAACTGGAACATCTAATTCTTTTGCCATCAACTTAAGGTGACGTGAGAATTCGGATACTTCTTGCTGACGGTTTTCAACGCGTTTACCCGATGACATCAGTTGTAAATAGTCGATAACAATAAGTTTGAGATCGTGGCGCTGCTTAAGGCGACGTGCCTTTGCACGGATCTCCATCATTGAAAGATTTGGTGAGTCATCAATAAATAGTGGTGCATCAGAGATCTCACCCATGCGTCGTGCAAGGCGTGTCCACTCTTCATCAGATAGTTGTCCGGAACGAATGTTATTTAAACCAACTCGAGCTTCAGCCGACAACATACGCATTGTGATTTCTGAGCGCGACATTTCCAGAGAGAAGATGACAGATGTTTTGCCATCATGAATTGATGCATGCCGGGCAATATCTAGACCAAGTGTTGATTTACCAACTGCAGGACGCGCAGCAAGGATAATCATGTTGCCTGGGTGTAATCCGTGTGTGAGTTCATCTAGTGATTTAAATCCAGTCATAACACCTTCAATGCCAACACCTTTCGAGATGTTTTCAATCTCATCGAGTGCTTGTGGCAAAAGTGTTGCTAGCTGCACATAATCTTCTGAAGATCTGCGTTCTGTGACCGCGTAAACTTCTGCTTGCGCTTGATCAACGGCATCATCTACTTCGCCTTCGACGGCGTAACCGAGTTGAACAATCTTTGTTCCTGCTTCAACGAGTCTGCGCATGATCGCGTGCTCGCGAACAATCTTTGCGTAGTAACTTGCATTAGCCGCAGTTGGAACGGATGAAATAAGTGTGTGTAAATATGGCGCACCACCTGCTCGTGCAATGTCACCGCGCTTTGTAAGTTCTGCAGAGACAGTGACAGCATCAGCTGGTTCGCCGCGACCATAGAGATCAATGACTGCGTCATAGATTAATTCGTGTGCTGGTCTATAGAAATCGCGTTCACGTAATATCTCAACAACATCTGCAATTGCATCTTTACTTAAGAGCATTCCACCAAGTACAGATTGTTCGGCGATGAGATCTTGTGGTGGTGTGCGTTCGAATGCAGTTGCATCTTCGCGTTGTGTATTTCCGCGGTTAGGTAGTTCTGCGATACTCACAAAGACCACCTTTCCATAGAGCACTGACAGGGCTGTGGCCCATGCTCGAACCGTAGAGATTTACGCTCAGACAAGCGAAAAGTGCTGCCTCTCGCTGTGGATGAACCTGTGGGTAAGTAGGTGAATAACCCCGTTTCCCTGTGTAAATAGCTGTTGATTAACTGTGGGTAAGTATGGGGATTGCAGCAAACGTGCAGGTCAGAATCGTTTTAGCGTGTGGAGGAAAGTATTTTTAAACTTCTCAATTATTGAGATTACAAACGAATCTTTGAATTATCCGGATCAAATAGCGGTTCTGCGCAAATAACTCCAGTTGCCCACGTGCCAAAGAATTCAACATCAACTGACGTTCCAGGTGTTGTGTGTTCTAGTGGCAAGTACGCATAACCAATTGCTTTATTAATTGTGTAACCCTGTCCGCCGCTTTTCACACGACCAACAACGCTGCCGTTAATGCGCACTGGTTCATTGCCCAGCGGAACTTGGCGGATGTCATAAAATGTCATAGCAACAAGTTTTCTTGATTGTTTCGCGGTGTCTAGCGCATCTTTGCCAATAAACTTTTCTTTCTTCTTAGAAATCGCAAACCCAAGTCCTGCTTCATATGGTGTTGTCTCTGTATTAATTTCACCAGCCCACGCGCGGTATCCCTTTTCAAGTCGAAGAGATTCGATTGCACGGTAACCACATGGCATGAGTCCTTCACCAGCGCCAGCTGCGATCAACGCTTCCCAAATCTTTTTACCATCTGAAACTGGCGCGTATATTTCCCAACCAAGTTCGCCAACGTATGTAAGGCGTGTGGCACGTACCTTTGTGCCCGCAATATTTATTTCGCGTGAGTGCATAAATGGAAAGTTAGCGTGCGTCAGATCGTAATCTGTGGCCTTTGCGAGGATTGTTCTGGCCTTTGGTCCCATTAGAGCAAAGCAAGCAAACTCTTCTGTAACAACCTTAATTGTGACGTCTGTAAATCCACCTTCACGCTTCTGTTTTTCTAACCAACCGAAGTCGTGTGTTGAAAACGCTGTGCCCGTAATAATGAAGAATTCTGTGTCACCAGTTTGTGTAACTGTGTAATCCGATTCGATTCCGCCGCGAGTATTAAGCGCTTGCGTGTAAACAGTGCGGCCAACGCCTTTAACAACATCATTGGCACATACCCAGTTGAGAAAATCAGGTGCTTGTGCACCGCCAACGATTGCTTTTGCAAAGCTCGATTCATCAAATAAACCAGCGTTTTCACGCGTTGCGCGGTGTTCTGCAGCAACTGCTGATGACCAGTGCTTGCCCGCCCATCCGTATGGTTTTAACGCATCATCGCTTTCGTGGTTGGCGTAGTAATTAACGCGCTCCCATGAAGATTTTTCGCCAAAGACTGCGGTGTTTGCTGCATGCCAATCGTATGCCGGAGATTTTTTACCAGGACGCGCACTCTGTCGTTCTTCACCTGGATAGTGAATGTCGTAATACGCCTCGTAGTTTTCGCTAATGCGCTTGAGTGTGAAATCAGGAGAACGATAAGAAGCACCAAAGCGTTTGATGTCCATGTGCCACAGATCCATTGTTGGCTCTCCTGCGACAACCCATTCAGCAACAACTTTTCCAATGCCGCCGGCGCCTGCAATTCCGTGCGCACAGAAACCTGCTGCAACAAAGAAACCGCCAACTTCTGATTCACCTAAACAAAATTCATTATCTGGAGTAAATCCTTCTGGTCCATTAATAAAACTCTTAACGCCAATCTCACTCATCTTCGGAACACGGCGTTGTGAGTTAACAGCAATCTCTTCGAAGCGATCCCAATCTTCGCCGAGTAATTGGTTATTAAAATTAGCTGGAATATCATCAAAGTTTTGATAGTCAGCAGACCACGCCTTTGAATTACGTTCGTAGCCGCCCATTAACAAGCCCTGTACTTCTTGGCGGAAATAAATCAGGGAATCAGGGTCGCGAAGTGAAGGCAGAAGTGGAGCGTTTGGGTCCATGAAGTTATCGGTAATTAAATACTGGTGACTCATCGGGACAATCGGTACTCGCACATCAACCATGCCACCG
>Ga0209298_10003134_pt1 | contig 9998 bp, 8 predicted proteins | sample S_140806_EF_Meta_FD_187325 | JGI IMG/M metagenome (GOLD analysis project Ga0209298, IMG submission 187325) | Freshwater microbial communities from Lake Simoncouche, Canada to study carbon cycling - S_140806_EF_MetaG (SPAdes) (version 2) | ecosystem: Environmental > Aquatic > Freshwater > Lake ... | reverse complement strand
GCGTGCTCCGGCGGCCATGGGATGCCCACCGCCGCCGAAGAGCACACACACGTTGGAAACATTGACGCGGGAATCCTTGGAGCGTGAGCTGACGCGGATTTTGCCGTTTTCGATCTCCTCAAAAATGACGCAGGCTACGAGGCCTTCGATGCCACGCATGGTATCAATGAGGCCTTCCGTATCGCCAGGCTCCATCTGGACCTCGTCCATGAGCTTTTGCGTGAGGTTCCAGCTCGCGATGCGATCGCCGGAGCGAAAGACCATCTCGCTGAGCATGGCGCGTTGCAAGTCGATGCGACGGCGCGGGGAGGACTGGTAACAGAGCGTGGCGAGGCGGGCGGCATCCAGCCCCGCCTCCAGCATCTCCGCCGCAATGCGGTGCGTGCGTGCGTTGGTGCCGGAGAACTGGAAGGAGCCGGTATCCGTCGAGATGGCGACGAAGAGATTCTGCCGCACGGCATCGTCGATGGGGAAATTCCCCGCTTGGAGGAGGTCATACACGATCTGGCCTGCGGCTGGCGAGGTGGTGTCGATGTGCGCGAGATCACCATAACCCGGATTGGTGCCGTGGTGGTCGATGTTAACGAGCTTGGGCGCCGCCGAGAAGGCCTTCACGACACCTTCGCCGATGCGCACGTGCGTGGCGGTATCGACTGCGATGGCGAGGTCGATATCCAAAACACGGCCGTTAGGCTGAATGATCGTTTCCGTGCCGGGGAGGAAGGTGAGATTTGAGGGAACGACGTCCTCCAGGATGGCCGTGACCTGCTTTCCGAGGCTTCGCAGGCTCAAAACCAGCCCGAGGAGCGAGCCCACCGCATCGCCATCCGGCCGCACATGGGCGGTGACTGCGATGCGTGATGCCGCGTGGATGGCAGCGGCGATTTCCGTGAGCGGGACGTTCATGGGGCGGATAGGAGGGGCGGTCATTTAGGCAGTTCAGGACGCTTGTCGATGAATTCTATGCCGCGAAGGCTTGCGAATTGCAGCGCAGGGACGGCTTTGTTAGCATGCGGGATCATGCATTTGCCTTGGATCTTCCTATTCTCCGCCAGCATCACCCTTGCTCAGTCACCCGGCGTGCCTGTTTATCCCGAAGGCCGAGGCAGCGCCGCACAGGCGGTGCTTTTGAAGAAGGCGCAGGCCCTGCGAGAGGCTGGAAAACTGCTACCCATGACCCAAGCTCAGCAGCAGTTCACCCGCTCCTCGTGTGAACTCACGCTGCCGCCTGCGGAAACGAAGCCCCTCAGCTCCCGTGAACGCTGGCAGCGGGCGAGGCAGGCACATATCCGTGTGGGGCACCTTTACCTCTGCGAAGAATGCGATAAATGGCATCTCGATCTTTCCGGCGGCTATGCCATCACGGCCGATGGAGCGGTGGCGACCTGCTGCCATGTGCTGCCAGCACCGCCGAAGATGCGTGAGGGCTTTCTCCTCGCTGCCACGGATGACAATGAGGTGCTGCCGGTGACGGAAATCCTGGCCGTGAGCAGCGGCACAGACTGCGCCATCCTACGTGTGCATTCTGAAAAGCCACTCACTCCCCTTCCCCTCGGCCTGGATGTGGTGCCGGGTGATGCGCTGTGGTGCTTCAGCGATCCCTCTGGCAAGCGCGGCTACTACAGCGAGGGCATCGTGAGCCGCTTCGTGCAGCGCCCTTTCCTGCGTAAAAAAGAGGCGGCAAGCCTGCCCAAGGGAGCGGAGCTGCCACGCCCCGTGTGGCTGGAAACGACGCTGGACTGGGCACCCGGCTCCAGTGGTTCCGCCGTAATCGATGCGAATGGAAACAGCGTAGGCCATGTATCGGAGATCCAGCCCGTGCTGGAAGATCCACCTCCAAACACGGACAAAAAACGTGCCGCAACCTTCACACCAGGCACCTACATCGTTTTCCATCAGGCCATCGCAGCCAGCGAGCTGCTGAAGCTGGTGAAGAAGAAGCCTTGATCAGGCTGCCTTGCGCTTCTTCACGGCCTTGGTGGCATCTTTGAGCTTCTTGGCTTTGGCCTTGGCTTCGATCTTTTGCAGGATGCGCAGCAGTTTCGGCCACTGTTTCTCCTCGACGATGTAACCGATGCAGCGCTTCGCCCCGCAGCGGCAGGGATGATCATCCCAAGTGTCCGCATCGAATCCGTAGTTGTAGGTGAGCTCCTCGCCGGCCTTGATCTCGCGGATGGAGTAGATCCAGATGCGACCACGCATGATGTAGGCATCGCAGTTCGGAGCGCAGGAATGATTGATGTAGCGGGCGGGATTGAGGCCCTTGCCACCATCAATGTCATACCTCTTGTTGAGGGTGAAGACATACACCGCGGCGCAGCCAGTCTTCTTGGACTTCTCCATGAGAGCATCCCCGCGGCGGCGTGACTCCGCCTTGGTGATCTTTTCACCCACATACTCGATGATGGGCGTGTCGTTCGGAATGTCAGCTTTGGCAAAGATGCCGCGATTGTGGATGGAGGAACGCTTGACCTTCCAGAGACGCTTCGTTGGGGTTTGGGGCATGATTATAAGGGGCGCATGAAGTGTGCCGGAGCGCGGCAAAGTCAAGCCGCCGGTCGATCAAGCCACGGTAACAGCCTCATTCTCACCGCCAAACTGCAAACTGTGCAGGCGGCGATACAGATCGCAGGTTTGCAGCAGCTCCTCATTTGAACCGATGGCCTCCACACGACCATCCTGCATAACGATGATCTTATGCGCGGCGAGCACAGTGGAGAGACGATGGGCGATGGCGATCACCGTCCTGCCCTCCGCCAGATCGTGGAGAGATTCCTGAATGAAGCGCTCGCTCTCGGTGTCGAGGGCGGAAGTGGCCTCGTCGAGCAGTAGAATAGGAGCATTTTTGAGGATGGTGCGGGCAATGGAGATGCGCTGCTTCTGGCCACCGGAGACCTTTGATCCACCGTCTCCCACGATGGACTGATAGCCATCCTGAAATTCGCTCACAAAGGAGTCCACATGCGCTTTGCGAGCAGCCTCGCGGATTTCGGCATCCGTGGCATCGAGACGTCCGTAGCGGATATTTTCCCAGATGGTGTCGTGGAAGAGAAACACGTCCTGGCTGACGATGCCGATGTTTTCGCGCAAAGACTTCTGCGTGATGTCCCGCAGATCACGGCCATCCATGGAGATGGAGCCAGTATCGACATCGTAATAACGCATCAGCAGGGAGAAAATGGTGCTCTTCCCCGAGCCGCTGGGGCCGACAAGGGCATAAAATTTACCCGGTTCGAAATCACATGAGACGCCAGTGAGCGCAGCCTTTTCCAGCTTCTCGCCATCAGCCCCCGAATAGGTGAAGGTCACATCTCGCAGCGAAACGGCACCTTTTGAACGAGTGATTTCCAGCGCTCCGGCCTTATCCTGAACATCGGGAAGCTTATCGAGCAGCTGAAAAACGACTTCGCTGGCAGCCAGGGTGCGCTGCGTGGTGATACCGATGCGGCTCAGCTCCTTGATGGGTGGGTACATTCCGATAAGGGCTACGACGAGGAACATGAAATCCGCCGCTGACTTCTCCTGATACCACCAGTAAATGAGGCCTGCAGCAATGCCGAGGGAGGCAACCGTCTCAACGATGGCACCGCTTAGATCAGCGAGCTTGTTGAACTTCACCGCATCCACCGAACTGGCACGGTTCCCTTTTTCGAAACGGCGGAGTTCATATTCCTCACGCGAGTTTCCCTTCACCAAGCGGATGCCGCCGAAGGCTTCGTGCATGCTCACCAGCATATCCGTTGATGCCGTCATCTCTAGCACGCCGCTACGCTTCACCGCCTTGGAGATCATGCGCACGGGAATGATGCACAAAGGAAATACGAACAGGGAAACAAACGAGAAGAGCGGATCGATGGCAAAGATAACCGAAAGCGTGGAGAAGATCATCGCCGGATGCTTGGTGATGGCCTGCACGAGGGCGAGGGCATTCGTCTGGAGGGCGCCAGACTGCGTGGAGACGATCTGAATCAATTCACCGGCTCTGGACTTGTTAAAGAAGGCCATCGATTGCCGCAGGATGGCAGCATAGAGATCGTTCCGGATACGGAAGAGGATGTGGCTGGAGGCCTTGATATAGGTCCTCGTGGCCAAATAGCCTAGGAACCCACGGCAAAACATCATGCAGGGAATGAGCAGACTGGCCATGACGACGGCGAAAACGGAAGCCCGTTCACCATCGGCCGGAAGATCAAGGAAGTCCCGCACGGTCACTATGCCCACGAAGGGAATGGGGACAGGCTTGTCCAATACGGGTGACTCCCCCTTCAACACGATGGAGAAGATCACGTTGAAAGACAGGAGCATGAAGGCATTAAACATGCCGGAGCCGATACTCAATGCCACCCCGGTGCCAAAACGCCGCCACTGCGGGCGGGCATAAGCCAAGAGTTTTTTGAGAGAGCCGAGATCGGCAGGGGCCTGGCTTTTCAGGAGCCTGCCCAGGAGTTTGCGAAACAGGGAGTTCAAAACGTGGCGGGAGGGACGAAGTTGGAGGTCGTAAACGCGGGCAGTGATACTGTCCACCCGAAAGCCGAGCGCGGCAGGGATCTGGAGGCACCATGTTCTTGCAAAAAAGAGGAAGCTACGGCATGAGAATCGATCCATAAACTACGACCGACCAAACGCCTGTGCCACGGGTGAATGGATGGCTGACCCCGATATGTGCGCATTTTCTAAATGAGTCTCGTTACCCGAACATCCCCCCCTTCGTGCGCGGTGGTCGTCTCTTCCTGCGATGCCTACAGTGACTTGTGGCCTTACTTTTTCCATTTTTACTTCAAGTACCGTCCGGCGGCTCCGCAGCCTGTCTATCTCATCGCCAACGAGCGCCGCTTTGCCGATCCACGTGTGAAAACGATCAATGTGGGGCCAGATCAGCAGTGGGGCAGCAACACTCAAGCGGCCATTCAACAGATCGACGCGGAACTCGTTGTGCTGCTACTCGATGACTTTTTCTTCGACGCTCCTTTTCCTGAGGACATCTTTCCTCATACACTGGAGCAGTTCACTGCGGCCCAGGGGCGCATGCTCGAGATGCGTGTGCATTCTGATGTAGGTGAGAAAGTCGAAGGTACCGACTTCCGACGGGCCGACCCTCAAAACCTCTATGCAGGCATCAACTCCAATTTGTGGCAGCGCGATTTGCTACTCGAGATCGCCCAACCCGGGCTGAACATCTGGCAATGCGAGAGCCTCGTGCGCAAGAAATTACGGGAAGGCGAGCGAAACTTCTTCTTCATGGGCCTTCAAGCCCCGAAGCAGATTTCCTTTGTGGAAGGTGTCAGAGGCCGCTTCTGGAAGCCAGAGGGGCTAGCTTACATGCGGAAGAACGGGATTGAGCCAGACTTGCGCAGGCGCCCCTGCCCGCCGCAAGGTGAAGGTTTCATCGCGAAACTGGTGCGCAGTTGGTATAAGCGCCGGATGAAATTCCGGCAGACCCTCGATGCGAAAAAACCTGCAGGGGGAGACGTGTATCCGTATCCTGATTCCAAACTCGCGAAATGAAACGTATGTCCGCCATGCGGACCGTCGAGCGAGCGGTCCACGACGCCTTCGGCTCTTTACGATCGGCACCACGTATCCTGCGTGATCCAGACGAAACGGGTTGGCGCAAGACGAAGCTTCTGGATGCAGGTGAGGCTCTAGTGACCCTGGATGACGAAAGTGAGTTTCACGGCATCGCGCTCAATCCATCATGCACACGTTGGACGGATGTCTTCCGCCATGTGTTGCCGGGAGCGCATGTCGTCGGCGATCAAGGACACATTTTTTCGCAAGCTCAGGATTCATTCGTGTCCTTGTGCCCGAGCCTGCTGCGGCTCGACGTGCGAAAAATCCGCCGCCCGATTCCCTTGCTAGCCCGCAAGGTCCCAGGGGCTGCTTTTCACCTCACTGGTCGTGACCACGAAAATCACGGGCACTTCCTCATGCAGCATCTGCCACGCTTCATGGCGGCCATGGGGACCCTAAACGAAGAGGGCGTCCGCCCGACCTTCCTGCTGGCCTGCGGGCATGAACGATGGCAGGGCAACTATCTCAAGGCCCTATTCGGCACGGCGCAGAACATCGTTTCCTGCTATGGCGGGACACTCGATGTCGAAGAACTGCACTATGTGCCAATGATGTGGGAGAACGGACCGCTGGGACCGCCATTTTTATACCAACAGATGCAGGCATGTTTCCGCCGGTTTGCGGGGGTTGACGACGCAGCTCAGCCATCAGGCAGGCCCATTTTTGTGACCCGCGAGGATGCTCCCACTCGTCGTTTGAGCAACGAGTCGGAGATACTCGACATCTGCCGCCGCCACTTGGGCGAAGTAGATTTGATTAGCCTTCGCAAGGTCCCCTTCGAAGAGCAAATCCGGCGCTTTGCAGCCGCACCGCTCGTCATTGGTGCCCAGGGCCAAGGGCTGACGAATATTATCTTTTCTCGTCAGGCACGCCTGCTGATCCTGGAAGCTGGGGATGATCCCCGCAGCGCGGGCTGGGCGGCGGCCTACCGAGACTTTGCCTGCATGACGGGAAATTCCGCCCTGCGGCTTTTTTCAGGCGGCCCTTGGCCTGATGACGGAGACTGGGCTTTCCCTGCTGATGCGTTTAACGCTCAACTCCAGCGCGTCGTATCGCTGGGATTACATCTTCACCGTCCGGCAGTTCTGAAATAGAACGCGTTGGCGTAGATCAGAACGCCCATCTCATTGCGGCGGAATTCCTGCATGAAGCCGAGCTTGAAACCGGCCTCCTCAAGAAAGGCATGCGTCTCACAAAACACGGCACCGCCTTCATAGAGCGAGACGAAGTTCACCTCGATGTAGATGGACTGAATGCGGTCGAGCAGCTTGCCGCAACCCTGTAACACCTTTAGTTCAGCACCCTGAACATCAATCTTGGCAATGTCGAAAACCTCAATGCCTTGCAGAGCTGGCAGTTCATCGAGGCGGCGCGTTTCAATCTGAGTGGTCTGCACGGCATGAAACGGTCTGTGAAGCAGCTCACCCGCCGAACCCGAAGGTGCGAGCAGAGAGCTGGAATCTGCATGGTTGAGCACCTGGAGGTTGGTGCTGCCTGATTGGTCTGAAAGGGCATAAGGCAGCACCTCGCAGCGCGGCTCAGCCTGATAGAGTTTTTGCAAGAAGGCCACCGAGTCTGCAAATGGCTCGAACAGGAAGACTCTTTCCACCTCGTGATGCCTGAGCATACGGTCAGTGAATTCACCGTGATACGCACCGATGTCCAAAACGGTGCGGAAGGGTCCAGACGGGAACTGCCGAAAGAAGCGGAAGTCTCGCCGACTGTGTTTGTTGAGACACAAGACCGCCTTACGGAGCGGGGAGGCGCTGATTTGCGGCTTCATTGATGGGAGGAAATGGTTTGGCGAAAGATTTCGGCCCAACGTCGTGCGGCCGCTTCAGAGGTAAACAAGGTTTCAAACCTTTCACGACCAGCACGCCCCATCTGATGTCTCATTTCGCGATCATGAGCAAGGGTGAGTAGATGATGCTTCCAGGCATCAAGATCTGCGGCGTAGAGCCCGCCACCTTGCTCACCCAACATCTCGACTGTTCCAGCCAGCGCTGAAGCAACACAAGGAATCCCTGCCGCCATGTACTGTAGCGCTTTGATCGGCGATTTTCCGTGATTGAAGGGTGTATCCGGCAGAGGCAGTAATCCGATCGTAAAGGAATGAAGCACCTCGATCTGCTTTGCGGCATCGAAGGGCACAAAATCGATCTCCACATCCATTTCCGGCCGTACACCACTAAAGATGCGAATCACCACCTCCGGGAGCGCTTGCTTCACTTCCCGCAGAGCCGTTTCAATGCTGCGGAGTTGGAAATGATTCCCCGGTGCCCCAGCCCAACCGATCACCACCGGGCCATCCACCGGCTTGGCGGCCTTCCAATCTGCCCCAGGGAGCGTCATCGGCAGTACTTCGACCTTCGCAGCATCATGCCTCAAGCGTTTGGACAGATACTCGTTGGCAGCAACAGCAAGGCGTGAGAGCCGCAAACAGGCCGCAAGCCGACTATTCGTGCGCCAGCGGGTGAGGAAGTGGTGCTTTTTCTCCAGCGGATGCCAAGTGGCGTCATCAATGTCAAAGATCACTGGCAACCTGGAACGAATCAGCCGCTGACGGTCGGAGCGGGAGAGCAGCTTCTTTTGCAGCAGAATGCCATCGTACCCGTTGAAACTGGCTAGCTTATCCAAGTCAGAGGCCACAAGGTATTCTAGTTCGATGCCATACTCTCTGAGCAGCGGCCCATACTGATGGACACGAAAGGCCGTGCTGGCACAGCTGGCATCACCAAAAGTAAGAGCGAGCCACTTCATGTGACGGGGGTAAGCATACGTTCGCAGGCTGCGATAACGTCCTGTCCGGAGATATCAGTCATTGAGCGGTTCAGTGCATCATAGATGGGGTCGGGTGCGGAGCCGTTCGACACAGCCGGAGGCATCACGATCTCATGACGGCTCATCCAGGGCCGCCATTGATGCTCGATAGACGGACCGAAAAGGGCCACCACGGGCGTCCTGCAAGCGGCAGCAAGATGCATGGCGGCCGTGTCAATGCCGGCGAACAGTTTGGCACCGTGAATTAGGCTGGCAAGCTGCCCCCAGGACAGACGCCCTTCCGTAAGGATTGCCTTTTTACCGATCAATCCACACAGCTCGCGTGCGCTTTCTACCTCCACGGCGTCTGGGCCGGATGACACCACGCAGTAAAGACCACGGGATACCAAGTGCCTTCCCACATCAGCCCAGCGCTCCGCGGGCCAAAGTTTCCGGCGCCAGCGTGAGGCAGCATGGAGCACGACATAGGGACCAGGCACACTGAACGACACCCCAGATTCCTCGGGCATGACGAGATGCGGAGGAACTTCCGGCAGCTCAGGCAGGAAGCGTCGCACCAACCGGTAATCTTTTTCGACGCGGTGGATTAGGTTCCAGTTTTCTTCGTGAATGCCTTGGTAAACGAGGGGCCAAAACCAACCTGGCTTCCAGCCATATGAACTCGTGCAGCGAAGCCTTGCTCTGGCAATGAGGCCTAACCAACGCCCGCGATCCCCGTCAGTCAGTTCGAACACGACATCAAACGGCTGTCGCGTAAGCATACCCAAGAGCTCGAACTGCTGACGTATGGAGGCCAAGCCACGCCGTTTTTTTTCAGGTGGCACCGTGGTAAGCACCTCGTCAGCAAGCTCTTTAGCGAGAATATGACCCGTGCCTTCCCGGACTAGCACGGTGATGTGACAACCCGGATAGGCACTGCGGGTGGCGGCCAGCGTGGGCGTGAGGAGAAGCACATCACCAAAATGCTTCAGTTTGATGAAGAGGAACCGGAGGTGCCGCGAAGTCATAACAGCTTAGCGGAGCAAGCAGGTGGAAATGAATCTCGCGATACCCATTTTTCGAGCTTGTCGCATACCGACACGCCAAAGCGACGCAGTTGGCCCTGCTCGGCGAAGCATTTCCACCCATGCGGCGCGACACAGCATTTTCGGAGCACTACACCAAGCCCACTCGTGCAGGGCCTTTTCGAGATCCGCCGCTGAGTATCCTTCAAATTCCAAGTGAAGATGCTCCTCCCAATTCACTCCAGCCTTTCGAAGCTCGGCCAGGATGGCCTGAATAGTGCCACCCATGAGACGCTTGCGTAGCTCCCTGCCGTAGCGCTTCCACTCATTCGCATCATGATCTCGATACATGGCTCCCGGCCGTGGATCATAAACCAGACTTCCCTGCAAAAGCACGCGTGCTTCCGTGAGAATGTCAGGCAGGCTATCCGAGTCAGTCGCATAGCCTCCCGCATTGCGTAGAGACTCGCATCGCATAGCGATAGAAGGATGCAGAAAGTAGTAGGTCAAATTTAGAAGCGAGACGGCCATGCGAGAACCGTCCATTTCGATGACCTGATCCCGAAGAAGATAGTCATGCAGGTAACCCTCATTGGTGCGCAGGAGTCGAGCCTGATAGCCACGGCCTCTTTGCTCACGCCA
>Ga0209298_10003132_pt1 | contig 10003 bp, 4 predicted proteins | sample S_140806_EF_Meta_FD_187325 | JGI IMG/M metagenome (GOLD analysis project Ga0209298, IMG submission 187325) | Freshwater microbial communities from Lake Simoncouche, Canada to study carbon cycling - S_140806_EF_MetaG (SPAdes) (version 2) | ecosystem: Environmental > Aquatic > Freshwater > Lake ... | reverse complement strand
CCATTTTGTAATGGTTGTTTTATTGCTAATTTCTAGTCCAAATACTTTCGAAGTATTGGCGTTGATGTAAGAACTAAAGAAGGTACTATCCTTGTTAATAGGGTTGATGTCCTTGTAGATATAGTTGGTGATTAAATCTGTACTGTATTTATAGTAAGCAGTGACCAATAAATTAGATCCTTTTTTATAAACATTATTATAGGCTACTTCAAAAGAATGTGTGAATTGAGGTTTCAATTTCGGGTTACCTACTGAGATATTCAATGGGTCACTGTAATCTGCAAATGGTTGCAATTGGAATGGATTCGGTGCATTGATACGCTTAGAATAGTTAAACTGAACATCGTTTTTATCATTCAATTTGTAACTTAAGAAAGCACTAGGAAATAAGGAAATGGGTAGTTTGATGATAGATTCTAAAGAGTCTTTCCCTTGTTTATTCAATACATTCACCGTGTAAGATCTATTTTCTACCCTGAATCCAAGTTGATAACTAAGATTGTCTTTCTTTCCTCCCAAGTTGGTGTAAGCAGCTAAAATTTGCTCATTGTATTTTAATTGATTGCTTATGCTGTTAATAAGCTCATCTTTTCCATTAATAATTTTAAACTGGTTTCTATTATTATATTCATCACGATTGTTTAATCTAACTCCTGCTTCAAATTTGGTATTGTTTTTGAATAATCTTTCATAATCAATATTAGAAGTATAATTTTTATTATACCCAGAACCAATTGTTCTTTGATTGATAATAGTAGATTTGATCAATGAATTGTTATCGCTATTGCTTTCATTGTAATTGAAATCAGCACTCAATTCATGGCCTGCTTCTGCAAATAAGTGTTTGAAACTTGCTTGAGATCCTTTATTTAAAAATGAAAATATGGAGTTATTATCAAGTTTTATATTATTGTCTCTGTTGACACCATTAAAAATTGAATCAATATATTGTGTAGATGTATTTCCAAAATCTCCTTTTACAATATTTCCAAAAAGGGAGAAAGTATTTCGATTGTCAATTAAATAGTCAAAGCCCGCTCTATAAAAAGCGAATTCACTTAAACCAATATTGTCTGTAAAAGTACTGATACTAGTTGGCTTTGGAATTAAAAGCAAGTTTCTGTAGTTGTCGGTTGTGCTGATTGATTTACTATTTCTAAGGTTAGCACTTCCTGAAAAGTTGATTTTACTGGTTCTTAAATTGATGTCGCCACCTGCATTGATTTTTCCACGCATATCCACACCACCTCTTAAACCCCCATTATAACCATTCTTTTTATTTTTCTTTAAAACGATGTTTAAAATACCAGCATTACCACCTGATGCATCATATTTAGCAGAAGGGTTGGTAATGATTTCAACTCTATCAATGATATCAGAAGGGATCTGATCTAAGGTCAATGTGGTTGGACGGTTGTCAATTAATATAGTAGGTGTAGCGTTTCTTAATGTGACATTACCATCGATGTCCACATTTAAATTGGGAATATTTTTCATCACTTCTACTGCTGTTTGCCCCGTGCTAGCTAAGTTTTTATCAACGTTGAAAATTTTTCTATCAATCCCCATTTCAAATTGCGGCTTAGCAGTGCTTGTTACTGTTACACTTTGTAATTGATTGGGGTCTTCCTCTAATCTAATATTTCCTAAATCTTTGTCAACCAAAGCCATCATGTCTTGAGGGTTGCCACCTGGCTTCATGTTGAAGCTAATTTGCTTTTCATATTTCTTATATCCAATACCAGTGATGCTTAATTTAAAATTACCCATAACAGATAAGTTATCAAAACTAAAATCACCATTATTTGCAGTGATCATAGTTGCCAAAGTGACTTCGCTTGCTTTTTTAGTTGCAGGATCGAATTTGCTTCCTTTTAATTGTACGGTGGCACCGTCGATGCCTTTTTTGTTGGCATCTACCACTTTTCCATAAAAGTGACCCATATTCATGCTGCCACCTGCAGCTGCAGGGCGACCTGTTGGAATTTGAGCAAATGAGGTCATTTGAATTAATAAGGCACTAAAAAGTATAGTAAGTTGTTTCATAAATGTATTTGTGGTCTTTAGACCATGAGGGTTGGTTTCTGTTTAAGCAATAACACAAAATTCGTGCTAATGTTTAAAGAAAGGTGTTTGTAAAGTATAAGCGGTTAAATAAGAGGAAGAATTAAAGTAATCACTGCTCCCCAAATGGCTCCTAATGCAAATGCGACCCATCTAATAGGCCTACTTACCTGGATGATTTTCTGCTGTACTATTTTGCTAAATTTTTGCTCCCATTGTGCATGTAAGTCCTTATTTAAGTGGGTACTAAACTCACTTATTAGCATGGGAAAGAGTAGGGCCAATTCTTCCATAAATACGTCCTTTAATTCCTCAATTGTCTTTTCTCCAATGAACATGGAAATCATAGGCAGCTTTGAACTTATTTTATGTCTAAAAAAATCATCCAATTTGTCATTGATTACAGGTTTTAGATTGTCAAAAGCGTCGTTTTTTGTCAATAAAGGTAGGAGCTCGGTCAAATCGATTTGATCTAACCATTGATTCCTTAAATAGGGCCATTTAAATGGTAGCATCCCCAGGGCCCATATCAAGCACCAGCCAAAAGCACCTACTAAAATTGGAACCAAAAAAAATGTCATAAGAAGTGTTTAAACTAAAAAAACCCATCCCAAAAATCGGGACAGGTTTTTAATGGGAGAACGATGGGTCTCGAACCCACGGCCTACAGTGCCACAAACTGTCGCTCTAACCTACTGAGCTACGCCCTCCATTTGGGCTGCAAAAATACGTTAATTCAGTAATCAATAAAATTAGTTGAGCATGTTTTTATAAAATAATGGTAAAAAAGAGTAGAAATACATAAATAGGTCAGTTAGATTCCCATTTTACGCTATTTTTGAAATCCTAGATGCACAAGATTATGACATACGTACAACAAAACAAGTGGAAAGTTTTTGCCACAGTGTTCCTTTTTGGGGCTTTATTTTTTGCCTTCAATACTTTTAAACCAGTAGATCAAGAGTCGCCTGAATTAAGACAACGAAAATTACTATCCACTATTGGGCAATTATTAGAAACAGAACATTACAGCCCAAGAAACATTGACGATGCATTTTCTAAAGAAGTGTTTACTGCTTATTTTAAAGCATTGGATCCAGAAAAAAATACATTTCTTCAATCAGATCTAGATAGTTTATCTAATTATAACACCAGGATTGATGATGAAATTCATGGCGCCACAATTGTATTTCAACCAGCAGTGAGTCGTATTTATGCGCTTCGTATTGTAGAGACTAAAGCCATCTTTAATCAAATCATGGATCAGCCTTTTAATTTTAATCTAGATGATTCTGTGTTATTGAATTCGGATAAAATGGCTTATCCTAAAGATGCAGCAGAAAGAGCCAAGCGTTGGGAGATGTTGTTAAAGTATAGAACCATCGAACGTTATGCAAGTTTAATAGACGAGCGAGAAAAAAACAAAGGCAAAGAAAAATTTGTATTTAAAAATGATTCTACCCTAGAAGCAGAATCAAGGGCATATATAAAAAAGTCTTACAAAAAGAGAATTGAATCTTTTGAAAAAACATTCACTCAAGAAAAACAATTCGAACTTTTTTTAAATGCGATTACAGGCTTGATGGATCCACATACAGATTATTTAGCACCAGTAGAAAAGCGTTCTTTTACAGAGCAAATGAGTGGGGTGATCTATGGCATAGGCGCACAGTTGACACAGGATGATTTTGGTATTCGGATCGCTAGTATCCAACCAGGAGGCCCAGCATGGAAGTCTGGACAGATTGTAGTGAACGACGTGATTGTGAAAATTGCACAAGGCGCAGATGAACCAGTAGATGTGTCTGGTTATGAAACAACGGATGCGGTTAAATTGATTAGAGGTAATTTAGGAACCGAAGTAAGGTTGACTTTTAGAAAGCCAGATGGTACTTTTAAAGTGGTTTCATTGATAAGAGAAAAAATTGTCTTGGACGAAGGCTATGCAAGAAGTGTAGTAATACAAAATGGAGTAGACAAATACGGATATATTTTATTGCCCGATTTCTATGCTGATTTTGAAAGAGAAGATGGACATAGATGTTCAGAAGACGTGGCTGCAGAAATAAAAAAATTGAAAGCAGAAAATGTGAAAGGTATTATCATTGATGTACGATTCAATGGTGGTGGATCTTTATACGAAGTGGTGCAAATGGCTGGCTTATTCATTGATAAAGGACCTGTTGTTCAAATTAGAAATAAAGAAGGCAGATCTCAAACCTTATATGACGAAACACCAGGTATTCTTTATGATGGTCCATTGGTGGTGATGGCCAATGAGTTTAGCGCATCTGCAAGTGAGATCTTTGCTGGCGCTATTCAAGATTATAAACGTGGTGTGATTGTTGGAAGTAGTTCTACCTATGGCAAGGGAACAGTGCAAAGGAATGTAGCTTTTGGCAAACCCTTGGATTCATTGGGCATACAAACAGAATATGGTGCAGTGAAGTTAACCTTCCAAAAATTCTATCGTATTACAGGAAGTTCTACCCAAAAGAAGGGTGTGGCTCCGGATGTTGTTTTGCCAGACGAATACGAGTACCTTAAGTATAGAGAAAGAGACAATGCATCTTCATTAAGTTGGGATGAAATGGAGCGCGCTAAATATTTGGTATGGCCTAATTATGCGCAATTGTCTCAAGTAGTGCAGTCAACCAATATGCATATTCAAAACGACACAGCTTTAAATAAATTCAAGCAAAATTTACTTTGGGTATCCAATCAAATTGAAACGCCAGTGTATTTGAGATTAGACAAGTATCAGTCTTTTAAAAAGCGTGTACAAGAAGTTTCTAAGCAGAATGAGCAGGCTTTAAAATTAAAGACGCCTATGACTTTGGCGCCGATAAAAGTAGACTATGATAAATTTTACAATAATCCTGATAAATCAAAACAAGATCGCTACCAAGCATGGATTAAAGACTTAGCAAAAGATTTTCAGTTAAATGAGTCTAGTAAAATCTTAGCAGCATTGAATAAAAAAACAACAGCGGTTGTAAAAAAATAATTGAGTACATGGAGCAATTGAAAAAGTGGCTTGTGGTGTATACAAAACCAAAATGGGAGAAAAAAGTAGATTCGAATTTTGCACAAAAAGGGATTGAAAGCTGGTGCCCTACACAAAAAAAAGAACGTCAATGGTCTGACAGAAAAAAGGTGATCGAAGAGCCTTTGTTTAAGTCTTATGTTTTTGTAAAAGCAACGAAGGAAGAATATACCAATGTACTGAGTACAATGGGGGTAGTGCGCTTTCTCTATTTTGAAAAAAAGCCAGCTATTATTAGAGATAAAGAAGTTGAATTGATCAGAAAATACCTTGGTTTATCTTATACCAATATTCAAGTGGTGGACATGGGCGCGATTAAGCCACAAACAAAAGTGGCTGTTAACAATGGTTTATTCATGGGTCAAAGAGGGGAAGTGGTCAAAGCAGATAAGAAATCTGTTTACGTAAGATTAGACAGTATCAATATGATGATGATCGTAGAGTTTAAGCTAGATGAAGTTTCAGTCCTTTAGTGAATTCCTTTAGTTCAGTGAATTAGATTGATTAGATTGACTAGATCAGCTAGATGGTCCAGTCAACTATTTGATTGCTCCATTCAGCTCTGTATGGGGTAGTGACCCTAATATAATTATCAGAATATCCTTCTAATACTTCCATCCCACCGTCGGCTGTTTTCTTTACAGATTCAAATAAGACCTTTCTGTTTTCACCACGGTGTGCCTCTGTGAAATATTGTAATTTCTGATAAGAAAGATTGCGTAAAATTTTATTGCGTTCATTGCGAATTGCAATGGGTACAATTGGTTTAATATCTAAGGCTTTGGTAGCTGCACGTTCAGAATAAGTGAATACATGCAAATAAGAAATGTCCAAGCTATGAATGAAAGCAAAACTTTCTTGGAAAAAAGCTTCTGTTTCACCTGGAGATCCAACAATGACATCCACGCCAATCGCAGCATCAGGGATTAACTTTTTAACCAATTCAATTCTTTCTTTATAAAATTGACTATTGTACCTGCGTTGCATCAATTTCAAGACTGCATCTGATCCACTTTGTAAAGGAATATGAAAATGCGGCATGAATTTTTTACTCTTTGCAACCCATGCAATGATGTCATCTGTTAATAAATTCGGTTCTATGGATGAAATGCGGTAACGTTCGATGGCAGTTTCCTTATCTAATGCTTTAATGAGTTCAAAAAAGTTTTCTTCATGATGCTTGCCACCATCGCCTCCTTTTCCAAAATCACCAAGATTGATCCCTGTTAATACAATTTCCTTGACGCCTTTTTCAGCCAATTCCTTTGCTTGTTTTACCACACCTGCCACTGTATCACTTCTACTTTTACCTCTAGCCATTGGGATGGTACAAAATGAACAACTATAATCACATCCGTCCTGCACTTTTAAGAAGGTCCTGGTTCTGTCATTGACAGAAAAAGAACTGTGGAATCCGGTTAAGGTATCAATATCACAACTGCAAATTTTGGTTGCATCGCCTTTGGTTAAATTGGCAAGGTGTTGAACCAAGTTAAATTTTTCAGCGGCACCAAGCACCAAATCAACTCCAGGGATGGTAGCGATTTCTTGAGGCTTTAATTGGGCATAGCATCCAGTGATGACAATAAAACTTTCTGGTGCCAATCGCTGCACCCTTCTTACGAGTTGTCTGCATTCCTTATCTGCATTTTCAGTCACCGAACAGGTATTGATCACATAGACGTCTGCTTGTTCGGTAAACTGCTTCTTTTCAAAGCCTTCTAATTCCAGTTGCCTAGACATCGTCGAGGTTTCTGAAAAATTTAGTTTACAGCCTAATGTATGGAAAGCGACAGATCGATTTTGACTCATGAGGCACAAAGATAAAAAACCCAACCTACTAATAGGCGAGGTAAAGCATAAAATCTTAAAATAACCTTAAAAATGGCTCAAATTTCCCTTTTTGCTCAGTTTCAGTTAAGTTTGCAACTACTAAAATGGATAAAATGGATTTCAAGAAAATCAACAATCTAACAGGCTGGGTAGTTACCTTAATTGCTTGTACTGTTTACTTATTAACGATGGAAGCTTCTAGTAGCTTTTGGGACTGCGGAGAGTTTATTAGTAGTGCCTATAAATTACAAATTCCACATCCTCCTGGAGCGCCTATGTTTGTTCTTTTAGGAAGGGTGTTTATCATCTTCTTTGGAGACAATCCTCAAACTGCAGCATTGGCTGTGAATAGTATGAGTGCCATTGCAAGTGGTTTTACCATTCTATTTTTATTTTGGACCATTACGCATTTTGCAAAACGTATTTTAGTTGCCAAGTCTGGCACTGAATTGACCAATAACCAAATCTTTTTGGTGATGGGTGCAGGTGTAGTAGGTGCTTTAGCATATACTTTTAGTGATTCATTTTGGTATAGTGCTGTTGAAGGTGAAGTGTATGCATTGAGTTCATTCTTTACGGCATTGGTTTTTTGGGCTATTTTAAAGTGGGAGGACAAAGCAGATCAGCCAGGTGCAGACAAGTGGATCATTTTCATTTTCTACATCATGGGTATTTCAATTGGCGTCCATTTGTTGAACCTTTTAACCATCCCTGCTATTGTGATGGTGTATTATTTTAGATTGTATAAGCCAAGTTTCAAAGGGGGTTTATTTGCGTTTATAGTGGGTGTCATCATTACTGGATTGGTACAAGTATTTTTAATTCAATATACCATCAAGTGGGCAGCTGCATTTGATATTCAATTTGTAAATAGTTTTGGCCTGCCTTTTTATAGTGGTTTCATTACTTTCTTTGTATTACTAGCTGCTTTATTTGTGGTGGGCATTCGATACGCCAATAAAAAAGGATTCTATTTTTTAAAGTTGGGGATATGGTCAACTGTATTTGTTTTAATTGGGTATTCAACCTACTTGACAACCATGATTCGTTCTAATGCAGACCCTTCTGTGGACATGTACAATGTAGACAATGCAGTGACCCTAGTGGGTTATTTAGGAAGAGAGCAATATGGAGATTGGCCTATTTTATATGGTCCTGATTTTGTTGACAAAGCAGAAACAGTGGAAGGTAGTGACCAATATATAAAAACAGCAACCAATTATGAATTCTCTGGTAAGAATATCAAAAGGGACTGGGGTTCAGCACCTTCTGCGCATTTGTTTCCAAGAATGTGGGATGGCGACAATGATCGTGGTCAATTAGATAGTTACCGCGCATTTGCTGGTATCCAAGAAGGCGATGTGCCAACACTGAGAGATAATATCAAGTACTTTACAAATTATCAATTTGGTTACATGTACCTGCGTTATTTCCTATGGAATTTCGCTGGTAAGCAAAACGATTTACAAGGATTTGGCAATGTGAGAGATGGTAATTTTAAGACAGGCATCTCTTTTGTAGATAATTTCTTCTTTGGAGAACAATCTAAATTACCAGATAGTATTAATAAAGACAATAAGGCGAATAATAATTTGTTTATGCTGCCATTTTTCTTAGGCATCATGGGATTATTATACCAATACCAGCAGAATAAAAAAGATTTCGTGGTGACAGGTTTGTTGTTCTTCTTCACTGGTTTGGCGATTGTGATTTATTTGAATCAAGTAACTTTACAACCACGTGAACGTGATTATGCATATGTAGGTTCTTTCTATGCATTTGCTATATGGATTGGACTAGGTGTATTACAAGTAGCAGAATGGCTAAGCAAAGTCATCCATAAAAATATGGCGACGACCGTTGCAACCGTAGTTTGTTTATTGGCAGTGCCAACATTGATGGCGCAGCAGGAGTGGGACGACCATGATCGTGGCCAAAAAACATTGGCACGTGACATGGCAAGAGCGTATTTAGAAAGTTGCCCTCCTAATGCCATTTTATTTTCATTTGGCGATAACGATACCTATCCATTATGGTATGCACAGGAAGTTGAAGGCATTAGACCAGACGTACGTGTAGTGGTGAATAGTTTATTGGGATCGGATTGGTATATGCGTGAATTAAGGTATAAAGTAAATAAGAGCGATCGATTTGATGTGATTTTTACTGAAGAACAAGTTGCAGGTAATAAATTAAATGTGGCTTATTACAATCCACTTCCAGAATTTGGTGAAACAACTTACCATAATTTGGATTCTATTTTAAGGTATGTGGTTGGTGATCAAACTGGAAAATACCAAGCTTCAACGCAGGAAGGTCCAGTGAATATCTTCCCAACACATAAATTCAAATTGCCTATTAATAAGGAATTTGCATTGGCTTCTGGTATTGCTAAGCCAACAGATAATATTGAGTCTGAGTTGTTGATTGATTTCAATCCAAACAGACAATACATGATCAAAAATGAGTTGGCTATTTATGCCATCATTGCAACAACTCAGTTTAAGCGTCCAATTTGCTTTACATCTACACAAGAGTTAAAAGACTTAGGATTGGATCAATATGTGCGTCAAACTGGATTAGCATATCAATTGGTTCCTGTAAAAGGGGCATCTGTGGATATAGACGCTGCTTATAAAAATATCATGACTAAGTTTGATTTCAAGAATTCGAGTAAGTCAAATGTATACTATGACGAAGAGAACAGAAGACATTTAAATTCATTGAGATTGAATGTAGCTCAGATTGCACAAGCTTTAGTTGCAGCTGGTAAAAAGGATAGTGCAGTGCAAATATTAAGAAAATTAGACAAGGAGATTAGCACTAAAAATCTTCCTTATGCTATGTCCTCTAATAGAGGCAATCAACATAATTACTTCTCTTATTTATACTTGCAAGCAGCTTATGCCGCTGGTGATACTGAATTAGGAAAAAGAATAGGAACGGCGGTTGTGAAAGATTTAAAACAACAGTTGGCTTATTATAAATCATTGGGTTCACCAATGTCAGAAGCGCAGTTTATGCAAAATGCAGAGAATGCATATCAGAATAAAGCCACAG
>Ga0209298_10003129_pt1 | contig 10010 bp, 5 predicted proteins | sample S_140806_EF_Meta_FD_187325 | JGI IMG/M metagenome (GOLD analysis project Ga0209298, IMG submission 187325) | Freshwater microbial communities from Lake Simoncouche, Canada to study carbon cycling - S_140806_EF_MetaG (SPAdes) (version 2) | ecosystem: Environmental > Aquatic > Freshwater > Lake ... | reverse complement strand
CTGATTCTGCTGCTGCAACTGTTGATACAGCTGCTGTTGCTGTTGATTCTGCTGCTATGTCAATGGATTCAACTGCTACTGATTCTGCTGCTAAAAAGTAGTTCTAGAAGTTTTTTAAATAACTTCTTGCAAGAAGGTCCTTTCCGAAATTTCGGAAAGGATTTTTTTTGTGCCTAACTCAAAGCGGTTTCTTACATTTGATTCCTTTTGGCATCAATATTGCCTATATATATGCAGACGGATATAGCCTATTCATGAATGAAGGCTTATGTCATTTTGACTAGAATTATAAAAACTTAAGACATTGGATAAACAATTTTTATTTAAAACAGAAGAAGACAACGAGTTCATCCCCTTATTCACTTTTAACGAGCAGGATATGGAAAATGAACCTGCGCTTGTGGTAGAAGAAATGATCCCAATCCTACCATTAAGAAACACCGTTTTGTTTCCTGGGGTAGTCATTCCTATTACTGTGGGAAGAGATAAGAGCATACAAGCAGTGAAAGCAGCTTATGCTAAAGATAAATTAGTAGGGGTATTGGCGCAAAAAGATGGGAATGTAGAAGATCCCAATCCAGCAGATTTATGTGCGATAGGAACTGTGGCAAAGATCATTAAAATGATTAAGATGCAAGACGGAGGGACCACCATTATCATTCAAGGTAAAAAGCGTTTTGAGTTATTGGAGATGGTAGAGGAAGATCCATTTTTCAAAGGGAAAGTGAAATTAATTGAGGACACAGCTGTACAAAAAGATGATACCCATTTTGAAGCATTGTTATCTACTATAAAAGATCTAGCTGCACAGATCATTCAGTTGTCTCCTAATTTTCCTTCAGAAGCTACCATGATTTTAAAAAATATTGAAAGCCCTCTTTTCTTGGTCAATTTTGTTGGGAGCAACCTCAATATTGAATTACAAGAAAAGCAAGGCTTATTAGAAATCAATGGCGTGAAGGAGAAAGCAGAAAAACTAGTGGAGTTCTTACAAAAAGAATTACAGTTTGTAGAGCTAAAGAATAAAGTAGCCAATAAGACCAGAACAGAAATTGACAAGCAACAAAGAGATTATTTTTTACAGCAACAACTTAAAAGTATTAAGGATGAGTTAGGGGGTGATCCTAACGAAAGAGAAGTGGCTGAAATGAAAAAGAAGGCAGAGCATAAAAAATGGCCTGATGCTGCTAAAAAATTATTTCAGAATGGTTTAGAAAAATTGGAGCGTATGCATCCAAGCACACCTGATTATTCTGTGGTGTACAACCACCTTGATTTATTATTAGACCTTCCTTGGGATGCATACACAGATGATAATTATGATTTGAAGCATGCCAAGAAAGTGTTAGATGATGATCATTACGGTATGGGTAAAATCAAAAATCGTATTTTAGAATACTTAGCGGTTTTAAAATTGAAGGGAGATATGAAGAGTCCTATTCTATGTTTCTTAGGCCCTCCAGGGATTGGAAAAACTTCTTTAGGCAGGTCCATTGCACATGCGATTGGCAGAAAATATACCCGTGTAAGCTTAGGCGGACTGCATGATGAAAGTGAAATCAGAGGGCATCGTAAAACCTATATTGGAGCCATGCCTGGAAGAATCATTCAAAGCATTCGTAAGATAAAGACATCTAATCCTGTGATGATATTAGATGAGATTGATAAAATAGGTAAAGATCAAAGAGGAGATCCATCTTCGGCATTACTAGAAGTATTAGATCCTGAACAAAATCATAGTTTTTATGACAATTACTTAGAATCTGAATATGATTTAAGTAAGACCTTGTTCATTGCAACAGCAAATGATATCAGTCAAATTCAGCCTGCCTTAAGAGATCGTTTAGAAATCATCGATCTAAGTGGTTATGCAGTAGAGGAAAAAGTTGAAATTGCTAAAAGACATTTATTTCCTAAACAAAGAGCATTGCATGGTCTAGAGAAATACAATTTCAAAATACAAGATAATGTGTTGGAAAAGGTGATTGAGGATTATACAAGAGAAAGTGGTGTGCGTGAATTGGATCGTCAATTAGCTTCGATCATGCGCTACCAAGCAAAACAAATTGCGTATAAACAAAAAATTAAACCAACTGTAAGTAAATTAGATTTACTTAAAATTTTAGGTCAGCCTAGGTATAGCAATGAGATTTATAAAACAGTGAATATGCCAGGTGTAGCAGTCGGTTTAGCTTGGACTTATGTGGGCGGTGATATTCTGTTCATTGAAACCTTGCTTTCGGATGGGAAAGGAGAATTAAAATTGACTGGAAATTTGGGTAATGTGATGAAAGAAAGTGCGACAACAGCAATGACCTATTTACAAGCCAACGCAAAAAAAATAGGGGTTGACCCAACACTTTTCACTACTAAGTCTGTGCACATGCACGTGCCTGAAGGTGCGGTTCCTAAGGATGGTCCTAGTGCGGGCATCACCATTTTAACTGCTTTAAGTTCTGCCTATACGGGTAGGAAGGTCAAGCCATTCTTGGCTATGACTGGAGAGATCACACTTAGAGGCCAGGTTTTACCAGTAGGCGGTATCAAAGAAAAAATATTAGCTGCTAAAAGAGCGGGCATGAAAGAAATTATTCTTTGTTGGCAAAATGAAAAAGATATCAATGAAATTGACCAAGCTTTTATTAAAGGTTTGAAGTTCTATTATGTGAAAAATATGCAACAGGTGCTAGATTTAGCCCTTGTTTAATTGATTTTTAAATTCCAAACCCTAGCTTTGTTACATGCGTGGTATACAATTCAACTACAAGCTAGGGTTTTTTATTGCCTGCTATTTAAATAGCAGCTGGTTTGTAGGAGGCAATGCCCTATTTGCGCAGTCTACCGCAGGGAATGCAGTCTACCAATTTTTAAAATTGCCTTATTCTGCAAAAGCAACAAGTTTAGGGGGGCTTAATATAAGTTCAATTGGGAATGACCTTGGTTTAGCCATGATGCAACCCGCTTTATTGTCAACCAACTTAGATGGCGAATTACAAATAAGTGTGAAGCCCTATTTTGCAGGCATTCAACAGTATGATGTAAATGGGGCCAATAAATTAAAATCCGATTGGGTGATAGGATGGGGTGTGCACTATATGGACTATGGAAGTATTGCACAAACAGATGTATTAGGCAATGAATATGGAAGCATCAATCCCAATGAATATGCGATTCAAGTAGGGATTGCAAAAACCTATCTGGAAAATTTTCATTTTGGTACACAAATAAAATTCATACAATCCAACTATGGTCAATTTAGATCCAATGGTATTGCAATGGATGTGGGCGTAAGATACTTATCGCCTTATGGCTTATCCCAATGGAGTGTTCTGTTACAAAATGTTGGGACGCAATTAAAATATTTTCAAGTAAAGGAAGAATTGCCATTGAATTTAATTTTGGGGTGGTCTAAAAAATTAGAGAATGCACCCTTACAATTTTCAGTGACAGCAGAAAGATTATCTGTCTGGAAAGATAACTATTATGATATGGATTTTTACAATTCGGAAGGGTATAAAAAACCTGGTTCACTACAAAATCTTTTTAACCACCTTGTGTTGGGATCTCAATTGTATATCGGGCAAAATTTTGAAATAGATCTTGGTTATCACTTCGCAAGAAGATTCGAATTAAACCTTCCCAATCAACCCAATAGTTTAAATGGATTGAGTGCTGGATTTGGTTTCCCCTATAAAAGAATTCAATTTCAATATGGTACAGGTTTTTTTCAAAAAAATAGTTACCATCATTTCACTTTACAATATGCATTGCAACAAAAATAATTATTGTTGCTTCTTTGGCATGACTGCTTTTGGTTTTGTAGCAGGAGTAGTGGCTTGCTTGGGTTCTATTGTTGGCTTTTTAGGCAAGGTAGATTTATTGACTGGTGGATTACTTGCAACTGGTGTTACAACAGTTGGTTCATTATTGGATAGTAAGCTATAATCAGATTCTGCTTCAATACCTTCTGCATCCTCATCTGGAAGGGTTAAATCGATACTTGAATCCTTGCCAACAAAATTGACATTAAAATCGGTACTTAAATTATCAGGCCTCACGAAACTTGCGTTTCTATCTAAATTACATGCTGGATCATTTGCAACCTTATTCATAAAATAGGCCCAAATAGGCAAAGAGCCATGTGCACCTTGTCCAAAATAATTATCTGTAAAACGAATGTAGCGATCATCTGCACCTACCCATGCACCTGCAAGAATTTGAGGTGTGTATCCCATAAACCATAAATCACTATTGTCATTGGTCGTTCCAGTTTTACCAGCTAGAGTCTGCGTCCCAATATCATAAGAATACATACTTCTACCAGTACCTTTTGAAATTACACCTTCCATCATACTTACAACAGAGTAGGCAGTTAATTCACTAATGACTTTTCTTCTTTGTGGGGAGAAGCTTTCTAATACATTGCCATTTTTATCTTCGATACGATTGATGAAAAATGGTTGGGCATTGTATCCAGCACCTGGGAACATCGTATAGGCTTGAACCATTTCAAACAAGGATACCTCACAAGCCCCTAATGCAATAGAAGGATAGGCTGGAATTTCTGCTTGAATATTGGATTTTTTTAAATAAGCTACCAGTTCTTTTGCTGCTTCGTTTCCATCTCCATTAATTTGCTTCATGATATAAGCAGTGGCACAGTTTCTAGATTCTGCTAGTGCTTGCGCCATTGGCATGGCTTGTCCTGTACATGTTTTTGCAGTATTGGGCACCATGCCATAACCTTCAAAATTTTGTTGTTGATCTTGTACAATACTAAATGGGGTAAAGCCAGATTTTTCAATGGCTAAAGAGTACAATAAAGGCTTCATAGTAGAACCTACTTGTCTTCTTGTATTGATATTAACGTGGTCATATTTGAATGTCTTAAAATCAATGCCACCCACCCATGCTTTGACCTCACCTGTAAATGGGTCTACCGCCAAGAAACCTGTTTGTAGCATTTGCTTATGGTACTTTAATGAGTCCAATGGTGTCATGATGGTGTCGATGAACCTATTTTTATTCCATGCAAAAACGCGCATTGGCAAAACCTCATCAAATGTTTTTCTAATGTCAGTCTCCTCCATCTCCTCACGTTTTAAATTCCTCCAACGATCGGTTTGTTTAACGGCTAGTTCTAATTGATTATTAAAGTCTTTCCAAACAGCACCTGTTTTGATATTGGATTGTTTGTTGAATTCTTTTTGTAAGTAGGCCATATGCCTAGCAACTGCTTCCTCTGCATACAATTGCATGCGCGGATTAATGGTGGTGTAAATTTTTAAACCATCTCTGTATAGATTATAAGCATCTCCGTTATTTTTCTTATGTTCCTTAGCCCATTTTTTCATATACTCTCCAAGGTAACTTCTAAAGTAGGGGCCTAAACCATTGTTTTCGTCTAACTTCTTAAAATTAGTCACCAATGGCATTGCTTTTAATTGTGTTGCTTGATCCTCTGTAATGTATTTTTGACCAGCCATTCTGTTCAATACCAAGTTCCTTCTTTCAATGGCTAATTTAGGATTCCTGTTGGGGTTGTATTTAGTAGGGGCATTGATCATGCCAATTAATAAAGCAGCTTCTTCGATTGTTAAACGATCTGGTTCTTTTTGGAAAAAGGATCTAGAGGCATTGCTTACACCAAACAAATTTTCGCTAAAAGGCACTGTGTTTAAATATAGGGTGATGATTTCTTGTTTAGTGAAATTGCGTTCTAATTTGATGGCAATGATACTCTCTTTTATCTTTTGAATGACTCTCAAGAGTTTGTTTTTAGTGCCCCAATTATCTGTAAATAAATTTTTTGCCGTCTGCATGGTGATCGTTGAAGCCCCACCTTGGCTACCAAGAAAAGCGACTGCGCGCAATAAGCCTTCACCATCGATACCGTAATGGTCGTAAAATCTTTTATCCTCTGTCGCCACCAGTGCTTGCAATAAGTAAGGGCTGATATCTCTGTACTTCACACTGATTCGATCTTCTAAATAAAACTTACCCATGGGCGTACCATCTTGCGCATATACTTGACTTGCCAAAGAGGCTGTTGGGTTTTCAATATCATCTAGATCGGGCATATCCCCAATCCATCCAAAATTGAGCATGAGTATAAATAGTAAAAAGATACCTGCAGCAATAAGGTAATATTTCCAAAATAGTCTTACCCAATTTTTTGGTCCTTTTTTAATTTCTTTTGCGGTTGTTTTATTTTCTGGGTTCACTTTTTACCATTTAAGGTTTAAAATTATAATTTGACTTATCGCGCTTATATTGATCTAATTGCTCCTGATTGTTAATTAGAATGATATTTGATTTTCCAATCAATGTTAGATCATATTGTTTTTTAGCAATGAACGAAATAATTTCAGTACTTAATCTTGGCTTCACTTTATTGATATAGGCTAGACCATCAGATGCATTTGTGAATGGTCCAATCCAAACAATATGACTTTGATCCGTAAACTGAACATAAGTCACTGCCAGGGTTAGTTTTCTGAAATCTTCAGCATTGACATCTTTTAATGCATTTTGAATTTCTTTCACAAATACAGCAGAAACATTCATCGTTTGTAAAGCAATATAATGTTGTTCTAAGCTATCATTGGTGAAAACAATTTGATTTGTTTGAGCTAGCGCACTGTCTTTTTTAGTAGGAACAGGTGCCATATTATTCATTTTGCCAATGCTATTTAAACTACTGTCATTCTTTAATGTAATTACAGGGCTTTTAGTTTGTTCAAGTGCCTCTTCGTTGGCATTGACTATTTTTTTTGATTTATCTATTTTCAATGCAGCAAGATAGGCTTCGGTAATTTTTCTATTATTGATCTCAGTGATAATATTTTTAGCCCTTGCCTTGATGGATTCACTCTTATTTTTTGCAATAATATCATTTAAGGATTCAATCGCAATACTGTCTTTGCCTAATTGCGCATGCATTTTCACTTTTAAAAACTGATAGGGGGTATTCCACTTAGTACCCTTGAATTGTTCTTGTACAGTTTCCATTTGTGCACTAAATTGATCCCAGTCTCCAATTTGTGCTAAAAAACAAGCTGTTTTATAGGCCTCTGAACTATTTTTATCAATCCGATCAAGATTTTCTTTCGCTTTCTTTTTTTGGAAATAAATACCCTCAGGAAAATCCCTTGTAATGATTTGTATCAGGCTATCAGAAATGGCTTGTTGTCCTATATGCAAGTAATGGCTTGCCAAATCGAGTAAAGCACTTTCTGTGATATTGGGTTCAATATTACGTTGAATCACAGCTTGGTATTTTGGCAATGCTTTTTCAAAATCATCTAGTTCGTATAAAAACATTTTTGCAATAGACAAACTATTTTTATTCCAACTGGTTTTTGATTGTGCTAATTCTAAATCTGTTTCAATCAATCGAATATTAAGTGTATCAGTGCTATCTCTCTTTGGAGCATTTTTACTATTTTTTTTCATAACCACATTCGACTTCAATGGCAAGTTGTTTGGAATACTATCTTGATTGGCAATAGATGCATTAGTTCTTATTAATTGGATAGATGTTTTTCTACGCCAATTATCAACATTTGGTCTATCACCCCATTTTTTAATATAGTTAGTGACACCGATGCTTACATTTTGTGGATTGTCAAAGTAGAAGTCTGATTGTTCCGCTTGTTTTGGTGTGGTATTTGAAAATGCATTGCTAAATGAATAGCCGGTATTATTATTAGTAGTATTATTATTTCGATTATTTAAATTCAGATTTTCAGATGCTGCTTTATTCTTTATTGGGTCAGTTAATAATTCTTTTTGTTGGGATTTCATCAAAGCAACTCTTTTTTGCCATTGTTTTGCAATTTGTATTTGATCTTTTTTTGGAGCAGCATAAATCATCTGTAAAGTATCTTCATTAGCTATGAGTTCGTCTAAGTTGGCTATTTTGTCTATCCATTTTTTTCGTAAAGTGATTTGATCATAATTAGGGTAGGTCTTTAAAAGCTCCTTTATATCGTCATAAGCAATTTTAGCAACTGAAAATTGATCCACTTTGTAATTTAAAGCACCTAATTGAACTAACGCTTTTTGTTTTAGTTTACTATTCTTTTCATTTTTTTGAATAGATGCAATTAGCCATTGATTTGCTTTTGAAACTGCTTGATTGCGAATTGCAAGTTGCGCCATTTCATAATAGACGATATCTGCAAAGGCACTGTATTTGTCTTTCTTTAACATACGCTCCAATGCGTTGGCTAAATTTTCCCATGATTTTTCTCCACGATTGGCATCAATACTAGCCATATAAATATTGGCATATACTGCAATGACAGGATTAGATACAATTGCGCCAGCCTTTTTATACCATGTATAGGCTAGGTTGGTTTTTTGTTCCTTTTCATACAATTGTGCAATTAAAAAAGACCACCTGGCTTTCGTATTTAAATCTTGTGCATTGTCTAATCCTTTGATAAGATAAGTTGCTGCACTATCATTGATGCCAGATAAGTAATAGCCATAAGCCAATTGCTCGTATAAAAAGGGGTTCAATCGTTTTGGAAAGCCTTGATCTGTTTTCAATAATTGCAATAAACTAATTCCTTCAATGATTTCGCCAGCTTCAAAATAGTTTCTCGCTTGCCAGATCATACTTTCATTTCTGATATTCTTATTTTCCCAAACTCTATTGTTTTCTGCTGTTGCAATGCTGAATTTACCCGATTTATTTAAATTACTACCGATGGGTTGATCTGCACCATCTTCCTTATCATAAAATGAGTAGTTGATGAATTGTAAAATACTTCCTGCAGTGTCAAAATTTTTATGAAAAAGATAAGATTTTGCCAATAACAAGTAAGCATCATCTACATAATTACTTCTTAAATCATGTAATACGATATTGGCATTGCACCTATAAATGATTGAATCAATGGATTCTTTTGCTGTTATACTTAAATCATAATCGTAAAAAGGAAGTAAATCAGTGTAATCATCTTCATGAATAGCTCTTGCTTTTTGGATGATTTCGTCTAATGTATTCTCAGCGTTGAATAAATAATTGAACTGCGATACGGTATTTTGATAGGCCCGACGTCCAAGTGTATATTTCTTATCCAATAAGCGCTCATAAGGAAGTGGCTTGTCTATTTCATTGATACCAGTTTTTTCCAGAATTTTATTTGCTTTTTTATTCAAACTATCTCTGACCCTATCAATTTTTTTATTGAAAAAGTTATTGATCTTTTTTTGTGTAGTATCTAATAATTGATTTGCTTTTTTTACAATTTTTGAATTATTGATGTCCAGGATTGATTTTGTCGTATCCTGTGCATAGATTGGACTGCCAATGAGCAATAGGATGGCCATTGCAAACAAGCAAATGAAGCGTTTAAACTGAGGATATGTTTGATCTTGTTGCATAGGGTTAAAAACACCTTAAAAATACGGCATATTCTGTTTAAATAAAGCAAAGGTTGTACCTTTATAGAGATTAAAGATTATGGCAAACTTAGATATTAACAATACTTTTAAAAGACGAAGCAGTACGTATCGATTGGTAGTGACCAATGACGACACCTATGACGAGGTGATTGCGTTTAGATTATCCAGAAAATCAGTGTATTTGGGAATCAGTATTGCTTTTATGTTTTTAGTCGGATTGACAATTGCTTTAATTGCATTTACACCCTTAAGATACTATATTCCTGGTTACGGGACGAAGGAAAGCCGATCAGCATTAGAGCTGCTTAAAATCCGAACTGATTCTTTAGAACAAGCCATACATTTTAAAGAGCAATATATTGAAGGTATCAAAAAAGTATTATCAGAAGGGAATCCACAACAATTGGATACGATACCGCTTACACTTCCTGAGAGTTTGCCCTCTTTAGACTAATTGTGTGAAGATGAAAAATAAAACCAATCAAATGCAATGGGGTAAGTTCGCTGGTCTTGCCAGCCAATGGGCTATTGTACTAACAATTTTGATCTTTTTGGGTAAATATATAGATCAAAAAATAGGAAGAGTAGCGCCC
>Ga0209298_10003123_pt1 | contig 10022 bp, 6 predicted proteins | sample S_140806_EF_Meta_FD_187325 | JGI IMG/M metagenome (GOLD analysis project Ga0209298, IMG submission 187325) | Freshwater microbial communities from Lake Simoncouche, Canada to study carbon cycling - S_140806_EF_MetaG (SPAdes) (version 2) | ecosystem: Environmental > Aquatic > Freshwater > Lake ... | reverse complement strand
GGTATGTGGCTTTAATCCTTTGTGAATCGCAAGAATGATGTCATCCCACGTTTCGCATTCTTCAATGTCGCGGTAGATTCTCTTTTCAATGAAAATCTTTTCCAACGAAGCGAAATGCCAGCTTTCCTGAAGTTCATTCAGCTGAATTTCTAGTTCTTTTCCAATTAAATCGCGCGTTCTGTCCGCTGAAATTTTCAGAAGCTCATCCACAGGAAGGAATTTCGGACGGTCATCGTGGATAACACACGAGTTCGGAGAAATGCTTATTTCACAATCGGTGAAGGCGTATAACGCATCAATGGTCTTATCCGGAGAAACACCTGTTGCCAGATGAACCATGATTTCAACAACCGCGGCGGTATTGTCTTCAATTTTCTTAATCTTAATTTTGCCTTTGTCATTGGCTTTCAAGATGGAGTCAATTAATGAAGATGTCGTTGTTCCAAATGGAATTTCGGTAATAACTAGGCAACGCGCGGCATCGTCTTTTTTAATTTTCGCACGAACGCGAACCTTTCCACCGCGAAGTCCGCCGTTGTAATCCGAGAAATCGGCCATTCCGCCTGTAAGGAAATCGGGAACAATGTGCGTCTTCTTTCCACGAAGTACATCAATACTCGCATCGATCAATTCAACGAAATTGTGCGGAAGGATTTTACACGCCAATCCTACGGCAATTCCTTCAACACCTAAAGAAAGTAAAAGAGGGAATTTAACAGGAAGCGTTTCCGGCTCCTTGTTTCTTCCGTCATAACTCGCCAGCCACGTGGTTGTTTTCGGATTGAAAATAATCTCTTGCGAGAGTTTGTTCAATCGCGATTCAATGTAACGAGGCGCTGCTGCGCTGTCACCTGTGAAAATATTTCCCCAGTTTCCTTGGGTGTCTATGAGTAAATTCTTTTGTCCGATTTGAACCAAGGCGTCTCCAATAGAAGCATCTCCATGCGGATGATACTTCATGGTATTTCCAATTACATTGGCCACCTTGTTGAAACGACCATCGTCCATCTCCCACAAGCTGTGCAAAATTCTGCGTTGCACCGGTTTCAAACCGTCGTATAAATGGGGAACGGCTCTTTCTAAAATAACATAAGACGCATATTCGAGAAACCAACCTTCGTAGAGGTCAGTTACACCAATTACGTTTCCTAATTTATTTCCTTCTGGATTTGTATTTTCTTCCATCTCCTCTCCTATTCTGTTTCTGGTTCAGTTTCTATTTCCTTCTTTTCAACGATTTCATCCTTCTCTACACGAAGGTTTCTGATGATGAAGTCTTGTCTATCGGGAGTGTTCTTCCCCATATAAAATTCAAGAATGTCTTTGATGTGAATGTCTTTCGTAATTACTACTGGCTCTAATCGAATGTTTTCACCAATAAAGAATTTGAACTCATCTGGAGAAATCTCACCCAATCCCTTGAATCGAGTGATTTCCGGCTTGGTTCCTAATTTTTGAATGGCATGTTGGCGCTCCAAATCGGAGTAGCAATAAATTGTTTCCTTCTTGTTTCTTACGCGGAATAAAGGTGTTGAAAGAACATACAAGTGTCCCGATTTTACCAAGTCTGGGAAGAATTGAAGGAAGAAGGTGATCATTAATAGACGAATGTGCATGCCGTCGACATCGGCATCGGTTGCAATAACCACATTGTTGTATCGAAGTGAATCGAGTCCGTCTTCAATATCCAAAGCAGCTTGAAGTAGATTGAACTCTTCGTTTTCGTAAACGACTTTCTTCGTTAAACCGTAAGTATTCAAGGGCTTTCCCTTCAAACTGAAAACGGCTTGCGTCTGAACATTTCGAGAAATGGTAATAGACCCCGAAGCCGAATCTCCCTCGGTAATGAACAACGTGGTTGCATTGGCCAAGTCGCTTTTGTCTGCATAATGCACTTTGCAATCGCGAAGCTTCTTGTTGTGCAAGTTCGATTTCTTCGCGCGCTCTCTGGCTAATTTGGCGATACCCGCAAGTTCCTTTCTTTCTCTTTCTGATTGAAGAATTTTCTTCAAGAGACTTTGCGCAATTTCTGGATTTCTATGCAAGAAATTGTCGAGTTCTTTTTGAAGGAATTCTAAAATAAACGCCTTAACACTTTTTCCGTTTGGTTCAATTTCATTCGAACCTAATTTGGTTTTAGTCTGCGATTCGAAAACCGGTTCAATGACTTTTATAGCCACAGCCGCAACAATTCCCGAGCGAACATCGACTGCTTCGTAATCTTTTTTGAAGAAGTCGCGAATGACTTTTACATAAGCCTCTCGGAAAGCCGCTTGGTGTGTTCCACCCTGCGTGGTGTATTGTCCGTTTACGAAACTGTAATATTCTTCTCCGTATGAATTCGTGTGCGTGATGGCCACTTCAATGTCATCACTTTTAATGTGAATAGCGTTGTAGAGCGGATCCTCAGTCATGTTGGCTGCGAGCAAATCGCGCAATCCATTTTCCGATTTGAATTTCTGTCCGTTGAAAATGATGGTTAGTCCAGCATTCAGATAGCAGTAATTCCAAAGTAATCGTTCGATGTGTTGCGAACGATATTGATAATTGACAAATATGCTTTCATCGGGAATGAACGACATGAGTGTTCCGTTCTTCTCGGTTGATTTAGCTATTTTAAAATCTTGTGTTATTTCTCCTTTACCGAATTCTGCAGCTTTCATTTCGCCTTCGCGAAACGATTCAACGCGGAAGAAAGAACTGAGTGCGTTCACTGCTTTTGTACCGACACCATTCAAACCCACAGATTTTTTGAAAGCTCGAGAGTCGTATTTTCCACCTGTATTAATCTTCGAAACGCAATCGATCACCTTTCCCAACGGAATACCTCTTCCGTAATCGCGAACGGTAACGGTTCCGTCTTTAATGACAATTTCAACATTCTTTCCATTCCCCATGACAAATTCGTCAATGGAGTTATCCATAATTTCCTTCAACAAAACATAGATACCGTCGTCGGCAGTAGTCCCGTCGCCAAGTTTACCTATGTACATCCCCGGGCGCAGACGAATGTGTTCGTACCACTCGAGGGATTTAATGTTGTCTTCTGTGTATTTAACTTCTTGAGCCATCTCGTCTGTTCTAAATCAGACTTCGAAAGTAATACGCAGAATAACTTCGGAAATTCACAATGGTTGGTAGTTTTCAACAGGTATTTGAAAACACTGGTTGATACTATTGTTCAGACATCTGTATCAATGCAAAAACAGCATAATTGATCATATCGCGAAAACCGCTATCGATTCCTTCGGAAACAAGCGTCTTGCCTGAGTTGTCTTCAATCTGTTTGATGCGTAGGATCTTCATGAGAATTAAATCGGTGAATGAAGAAACACGCATGTCGCGCCAAGCTTCTCCGTAATCGTGATTCTTGTTCATCATTAATTCCTTGGTAATTTGGGCTTGTTCGGTATACAAGGAAATCGCGTTTTCTACTTCAAGTTCTAGTGGAGCATCTGAAGGCAATTCCAACTGAATAAGAGCCATTAAGCTGTAATTAATGATACCTACAAACTCATCTTCAATCCCCTCACCTACTTTGCTTTCCCCTTTTTCTTCAATGGTGCGAATGCGTTGCGCCTTGATGAAAATTTGATCTGTTAGGCTGGAGGGACGAAGAATTCTCCAAGCCGTTCCGTAGTCGTGGGTTTTCTTTTTGAAGAGGTCGACGCATTTTTGAATGGCCTGATCGTATTGTGCTGAAGTATCTTTTTGTGCGCTCATGATTCGAAATACAAATGCGATGAAAATGCTCATCTTTGCGTTTCAAAGATACATCTTGAAATGAATTCTAATCGCACACTTCCCTTGGTAATGGGAATTTTGAATGTTACTCCAGATTCTTTTTATGCTGGAAGTCGCTCTAATTCTGAAAAAGACATTCTCGTTCGCGTTGAAAAAATGATTTCCGAAGGAATGGATATTTTGGATTTAGGCGGACAATCGACTCGTCCGGGTGCCATTTACATTTCCGCTGAAGAAGAACTGAATCGCGTCTTGCCTGTGGTTCGTTCCATTCGAAATGAATTTCCTTCCTTAACAATAAGTGTCGATACGTTTTATAGTGAAGTGGCCACCTCTTGTCTTCGCGAGGGGGCGCATTGGATAAACGATGTGTCGGGCGGAAGGATGGATTCAAATTTATGGAACATAGCGGCTGAAGCGCAATGCACGTATGTGTTGATGCACTCGCGCGGTGATTCTTCCAACATGAAAGAATTGGCGAATTATGAAAATGTAGTTGAAGAAGTCTATGCCTATTTCCAAATGGAAATTGAAAAATTAAATCAATTAGGTGTTTCGAAAATAGTCTTGGATTTGGGCTTTGGCTTCGCGAAAAACAAAGAGCACAACTTTGATCTTCTTCAAACGTTTCAAATCATTTGGACTTCCTATTCTTGTTGGAGTTTCAAGAAAAAAAATGATTCAACAAACTTTGGGAACAACGGCTGAAGAAAGCTTGAATGGAACTACTGCCTTGAATGTTTTCGCATTAGACAGAGGCGCAGATATCTTGCGTGTTCACGATGTTCTTGAAGCGAAGCAAGCAGTGGAATTATACAGCGCGCTTACCTTCCGCGGCCAATAAAGTGTTTTGCATCAATGATACAATGGTCATGGGTCCTACTCCACCGGGAACTGGAGTAATAAAGCTGCACTTCGGAGCGACTTCATCGAAGGCCACATCGCCTAAAAGTCTGAATCCACTTTTCTTCGAAGCATCAACAACTCGCGTAATTCCAACATCAACAACTACTGCTCCTTCCTTCACCATATTTCCTTTTAGGAATTCAGGTTGACCTATTGCGGCAATGATAATATCGGCAGTTTGACAAATTTCTTCAATGTTTGTAGTCTTGCTGTGGCAAAGGGTTACAGTGCAGTTTCCAAACGGATGATTTCTTTGAAGTAATACTGAAATTGGAAGTCCAACTATATGAGATCTTCCCAAAACAACCGCATGTTTTCCGGAAGTTGGGATGTTATTTCTTTCCAACAAAGTAATAATTCCCATTGGGGTAGCGGGAAGAAAAGTCGGAAGATTCAGCATCATTTTTCCAACAGATTCAGGATGGAATCCGTCGACATCTTTATTCGGAGCTACTGCCATCAAGACTTTCTTTTCATTGATGTGTTTCGGTAAAGGAAGTTGAATGATGTATCCGTCTACCGCATCGTTTTCATTCAGAGAAATTATGGTTTGTAAAACTTCTTCTTCGGTACAATCTTCTTTCAATTGAACCAATGTTGAATCGAATCCCACTTCCTCGCAAGATTTAACTTTCGCGTTGACATAAGTAACGCTTGCCCCATTTTCACCAATTAACACAGCTGCGAGGTGCGGACGCTTGAATCCTGCTTCTACTCTGTCTGAGACAATTTGCTTGATCTCTGATTTAATGGTTTTGGAAAGTGCTAATCCGTCTAGAAGTTGCATAAGGTATGTTTGAGCAGCAAAGAAACAGCAATTTCCCTAAAAATTCTCATTCTAGGTTGTGTACTAAGTACACTTTCTTATATTTGGAGAACTAACTACCTTACTTATGAATCAAAAAGTACTTTTTTTTTCCGCTTTAGTATTTTCATTTTTCGCCCTTCAAGTTAAAGCTCAGATTTTAACATCGACCCCAGCTTTTCCAACTCAAACAGATCAAATTACCGTCTTCTACGACGCTACATCCGGTAACGCAGACCTTTCCGGTTACACTCCTATTTATGCGCATACGGGTGTAATAACCAACAACAGTATTGGTCCGAATGATTGGCAGCATACAGTGGGTAATTGGGGAACAGCCGATGCTTCAGTTCTTATGACTCCAATGGGAAATAACATTCACAAAATTGTGATTACCCCTTCTACATTTTATAACTTGAATGTTGGAGAAACGGTTTCGAAAATGACATTTGTTTTCCGCAATGCCCAAGGAACTGTTGTAGGAAGAAACGCTGACGGAAGCGATATTTATTTGAATATATATGCCGCAGGTTTTAATGCTTCATTTTCTTTGCCTACTCAAGAATCACAAATTGTGAATGCGAATCAAGTTGTTCCTGTAACTGCAAATTCTTCCCTAGCATCAGATATCTCTATTTCTGTAAATGGAAGTCAGGTTGCCTCGGGAACTGGAGTAACATCATTGAATTACAACTTTAGCCAAACAGCTGCTGGAGAATACCACATTACCATGTCGGCGGTTAACGGAAGTACAACAGTAACGGATGAAAAAGTGGTGATCATTCTTCCAGCAATTACCATAGCGTCAGCGCCTGCTGGAACTATTGATGGAATTAACCTGACTTCAAGCACCGGAGTTCGTTTGCAATTGTATGCTCCGAATAAAAGTTTTGTTTTTGTCATAGGCGATTTCAACAACTGGCAATTGGACTTGAGTTATTTAATGAACCGCACGCCAGATGGAAATACGTATTGGTTAGACATTCCGAATTTATCTCCGGGTACTGAGTACCGTTTTCAATACTATGTGAATATGGAAGGAATGCGCGTGGCCGACGTTTATGCAGACAAAATATTAGACGGTTGGAATGACAGCTGGATTCCGGCGACTACTTATCCAAATTTAATTGCTTATCCGAGTGGATTAACTTCAGAGCCTGTCTCAGTGTTTAGAACAGATCCTCCTGTTTTCAACTGGACCGATCAAAGCTTCGTTCGTCCAGCTAAAACGAAATTGGTTGTTTATGAATTGTTGATTCGTGATTTTCTTGCCGACAGAACCTATTCTTCTTTAACCGATTCATTGGATTATTTGGAAACATTGGGAGTTACTGCCATTCAATTGATGCCTATTAATGAGTTCGAAGGAAACGACAGCTGGGGTTATAACCCGTCATTTTATTTTGCTCCAGATAAAGCATACGGAACTGCAGAAGCTTTAAAAACTTTTGTGAATGAAGCTCACAACCGTGGAATTGCAGTAATTATGGACATTGCCTTGAATCACAGTTTCGGTCAAAACCCAATGGTGCGTATGTACTTCGATGCAAGTGCTGGACAATATGGACAACCAACCGCAAGTAATCCTTGGTTCAACCCAACACCTAAGCACGATTTCAATGTTGGTTATGATTTCAACCACGAAAGTCTTCAATCGAAGAATTTCACTAAACGTGTTTTAACGCATTGGATGCAGAATTATCACATAGATGGTTACCGTTTCGATTTATCGAAAGGATTCACGCAAAACAATACCCTTGGAAATATAGGAGCTTGGGGTGCTTATGACCAAAGCAGAATTAACATTTTGACCGACTATTACAATCACATGCAAACTGTTGAACCCGGTTCTTATGGTATTCTCGAGCACTTTGCCGATAACAGCGAAGAAACGGTATTAAGCAATAACGGAATGATGTTGTGGGGAAATTTGAATGGTCAATATATGGAAGCCTCTATGGGTTACTCTTCTGATCTCTCGTGGGGAAGCTACCAAAACCGAGGTTGGAATAACGCACACCTTGTTACCTACGCTGAAAGTCATGACGAAGAACGCATGATGTACAAAGACCTTCAATACGGCGCAAGCAGCGGTTCTTATAACATTACCAATTTGAATACCGCATTGAAAAGACAAGAATTAGCACATTGTTTATTGATTCCTATTCCTGGCCCTAAGATGATTTGGCAATTTGGAGAGCTTGGTTACGATTATTCCATTGGAACATGTTCAGATGGCGTAACTGTTGATTTGGCAAATTGCAAAACCTCTGCAAAGCCTGTTCGTTGGGATTATTGGGACAATCAGAATAGAAAGCATTTGTATAAAGTGACAGCAGCCCTGAACAATCTTAAAAAGAATGAGCCTGTTTTTTCAACAACCAATTTCAATATTGACTTAGGTGGATTTGGTAAACGTATTCATTTGAATGGAACAAACAATGCAGTTGTTGTCGGAAATTTCCAAACAACTTCGATTAACATGATTCCTGGATTTCAACACACAGGAACATGGTATGACTACTTCACTGGAAACTCATTTCAAGTAAACGATTTGGGAGCTACCTTCTTCTTTGAACCGGGAGAATATCATGTATACACTGACTATCAATTGGCTGTTCCAGATTTGAATACTTCTTTGTCGGAAGTCATGTCATTTGCAAAATCATCTTTCATGATTTGGCCAAATCCATCGAGCAACAATGTGAATCTTGCATACAGCATGAGCCAAGCTGCGAAGGTTCAAATCGTACTGCGCGACTTAACAGGAAGGGTTGTTTCTTCATTTAACACACAAGGTGTTAGCGGAATGAATCAGTCTGAATGGAATTTATCAGAAGAGAACATTGCAGCTGGATCTTATATCATTTCTGTTGAAACAGAAGGAAGAAGAGAATCGGCTCCGTTCATTTGGAATCCATAATTTATGAGTTACCAACAACGAGTAAGTGTATGTTGGACACGAAGTGAAAACAATTTATATTAGCGCGACTTAAACCAAATCAAATTCAATTTCAATATGTCTAAATTCTATAGAACGAGTATTCTTACAGTGTTTTTGGCTTTGTTCTCCGTTGTTTCATGGGGGCAAACTATAAGCGGTGTGGTTACAGATGAAGAGAATCGTCCTATTCCGGGAGCATTCATCATAGTCAAGGGGACTTCCAATGGAACAGCAAGTGATCAAGTTGGTAATTACACCTTGAAAACTGGCGCTGGAACTTTTGAGTTCGAAGTAAAAGCGATGAACTTTGAAACGATTACCAAGACGGTTATTGTCGGAAATGTCGATGTTAAGCAAAATTTCAAATTAAGTTCAGGTTCTATCACTCTAGACAACATTGAAATTATCGGATACGGTGTTGAGCGCAACAGACCAAGCACAGGATCTATCGCAAAAATCAGCGGTAAGGACATTAGCGCTATTCGCACCCCGAGCTTTGAAGCAGCTCTTCAAGGACAAGCTGCTGGATTGCAGGTTTCACAAGGTTCTGGTATCGCAGGTGCGGGTTCGTTGATTCGTATTCGTGGAACAGCTTCTGTTTCAGCTGGAGGTGACCCGTTGTATATCATCGATGGTATTCCAATGACTCAAGATTATTTCTTACGTGGAAACAGCGGTGCATTGAACAACAACCCTCTTGCTACTATAAATCCGAATGATATTGAAAAGGTCGAAGTTCGTAAAGATGCTGCTGCTGCTGGTGAATACGGTTCGCGCGCTGCAAACGGAGTAATCATTATTACAACGAAACGCGCCAAAGAAAAAGGTTGGAAATTCGATTACGGTTTGAATGCAGGTATCTCTACACCTGCTTCACGTCCGAACATGTTGAACACAGATCAGTATTTACGTATTCGTCAAGAAGCTTGGGAAAATGATGGTGGTACAGGATACGTATGGTTACCGAATATGACTTCTGCTACGGATGATGCTGCCACACGTAAGGCCGCCTATTTAAAGGCAGGACAAACCGATACAGATTGGGTTGGCCAAACAGTAGGACGTGGAAATAAGTATGGTACAAACTTCTCAGCGCGTTACGGTGGAAAGAAACATAGCGTTTACTTCTCGGTAGGATATGACGACAATCAAAGTTTCTTATTGGGAAACAGTTACAAGCGTATCTCTGCTCGTGTGAATCCTGAATTCCGTTTAGGAGACAAATTGAGATTAAACTTATCGCTTTCAGGAACTCGTGGTTTGAACAAGCGCGTAGATGCTGCTTGGTCTGGTGGATTGGGAGATGCCATGTCTAACGCATTACCTTACTACCCTGTCTACCACACAGACACAACTTTCAACGCAGCGGGTGACGTGGTTAACAAGCCTGGAGATTATTTCTATTGGAGAGATGAATTCGGAAACGTGAAGAACCCTGTTGCCTACAGAGAGCAATTGCGTTGGACAACTGTTGAAGATCGTGTGATCAATACCGGTCGTTTAATATATATGCCGAAAAAGAACTTATTCATTATTGCCACAGGCGGTATGGATTGGATGCACATTGGTGAGAATAGACTTACACCATCTACCTTCGATTTATCTAACGGACAAGGCAGTTAC
>Ga0209298_10003115_pt1 | contig 10035 bp, 6 predicted proteins | sample S_140806_EF_Meta_FD_187325 | JGI IMG/M metagenome (GOLD analysis project Ga0209298, IMG submission 187325) | Freshwater microbial communities from Lake Simoncouche, Canada to study carbon cycling - S_140806_EF_MetaG (SPAdes) (version 2) | ecosystem: Environmental > Aquatic > Freshwater > Lake ... | reverse complement strand
TATTATTTGTTGCCTCTTCCTCTTGCTGACGCCGTAGAGCTTCCCTCTTGGCTTTGAGAATAGCCATACCCTTTTGGAGATTCTCTCTCTGCTTATCGCTAATGGCCTTCTTTGGTTTGTCCATCTTATACTAATATAGCATAAAATTAATATAATCAACCGCATTATGTTTTGATAATGTAAGTTAATGCAATATAAGGATTTCTAATATTAATAGCAGTGCCAAGATTAGACAGAGCAGTTGCGGTTGTGACAAGATCAGGCATTAGAACTGTTCCTCCAGTTGCGTTGAAACTACCGCCTATTATATTACCTTGGTCTCCATATCCGAAACCACCGCTATTATATCCGACTAACCCTTGGCCACTGCCAAGATTGTGAGCGTGTGAAGGTAATTGCTGTTGTGTTAATACAACACTATCAGTGCCACCAGTAACGCCTAAACCAAAGTTTTCTGTATCTGTTCCACTTGTTCCACGAATTGTTAATCCTTGTGTATTAGGGACTTGGAAGGTTAATAAAGTCATACTGGGAATAGTGCCTGAAAAACCACCTGTTCCATTTGCTTGAGGAACATCAAATGTACCTACATATGGCGCTGTTGAACCAACATTGCCTAGTGGTGGAACAGAAGATAAAGTCATAACTAAACCATTAATCTCTGGGCCTGTTGCGGCGACAAATCCAGCCATTTCAACCTTAGAGCCAACACCAATTGTTCTATTATATGAAGGTATTCCTGCTGAAATAGTAATTGGAACGGTGCAAACATTACCAGAGATAACATAATTACTACCACACAAATTAAAATCTGGTTGCCCAAAACCAACGGAATATCTTTTACCAATAGCAGTCCATAAATTAGATAGAGAACCAGCACCAGCTCTTAAATAATTTGTACCATCACAATTCACCCAACCTGCTGGCGGAGAAACCGCTGCATTTAAAACCATTGTGCCTGTAACTCCATCACCTGGAGGACCTTGAGGGCCATTAGAGCCGGCTGGGCCAGCTGGGCCTGCTGGACCTGCTGGACCTGGAACGACCGCATTAGAATCAGGGGCTACAATATATGAAAAATATTGAGAAGTTGCCATATACTATATTAATAGAATTAAAATTTACGAAGTTTTTGCGCCTCAAACTGACGCTGTAGTTCTTCTAGACGCTCTTTAAGTTGCTGAATCTCAATCTCGTAGCCGTTGATGATTGATTGAATGCCTGCTAATTGTGAAGCGTGTATTTGCTCTTCAGTCCATTCCTCTTCCATTCGTTTCCTTTTAGGCATCTCTATTATAAAAATTGATTATTTTATTCTTGTGAAATTACTTAGACTTCAGGAGCAATACCTACTGAAGGAATATAAGTAATGGTCGGAGGGTTTATATAGAATGATGCTGTATAATTACCACTGCCTGAGTCATAGTAGTATAAATCTCTTGTTAAATTAGCACTATTTGCTAATATTGTTGTAACTGCTGTTGTAAACGTTGATACACCTGCTGTGTCTTGAAAAGGGCAAGAGGACATTCCTTGTGCGACCCAATTTGTTGCATTTGCTACTGTTGTTGCTGTTGCTCCATTAGAGGCATATATCAATGAGCCGTGAATACCACCTCCTGAACCTTTACTAATAGCGTATTCTTGAAACACCTTATAAGTTCCTGGAAAAGGAAACCTGAGCGTGTTGCTTTGTAGGCGTGTTAATCCTGGTGTACCTGATGTTGTCGTTGCTGTTGTTGTTATTACAGAGTTATTGAGAGTTGATATGAACGGATAAGGCTTGAAGTTGATGCTTGATACTCCAAGGCTGACTGTTGATAAATGACCTGTTACTTTAATGTTGTTGGTAGTTGTTGCTCCGTCTGTTGCTGGATTAATATTTGTTGTGAAAGTGCTTCTATGAAATCCGAAGTTATAATAACCACCACCAGCAAGTGTTGGGCCATAGCCCACTTGCGCTCCAGCACTCAGAGGAAACAAGTTATTAGTATAAATATTTGTAGCACTATTGAAACCTACTATGCGGTCTATTGCTATTGTTGATGCCGTCATAGTATTTGTTGCTCGTAATGTTGATGTAAATATATTAGAGGCTTGAATATTTGATGCTTGAAAGTTAATTGAAGATATACTATCAGCAAATAGTGTGCCTGTTGATAATCTTAATGTGCTTATACTTGCAATTGTCGCATTACTTGCGTAGAGCGTACCAATATTTGAAAGGGTTGTGTTATTAAAATTTATATTGCTTGAATCTATAAAATCTACCTGCCCTGCCTCTATTGTTACATTTGTAACCCCTGAGAGAACTAAACTATCCTGGGCGATAATCCCTATATCATTTCCTATTATAGTAGTATCACCTGTTGAGCTTAAGTTTATAGTATTTGAGGCTGTTAAATTAATATCACCATCACAGCCAAAATTAACAGAAGTATTGTTTATTGATATTCCGTTATTAGATCCATTATAAAGCAGTATGCCACCTGTCCCAAAAGTATTCGCTATAATGCTCCCAGTGCCAATAGCATTTATTTCTACATTATTACTGCCTCCTGATGCTAAAATTAGACGACCTGTTCCTGATACCAATTGAGCGTCTCCTTGCGCTCCAATTCCTATAGTTCCTGTTGCGGTGATTAATGTATTTGAAAATGAGTTGAGGGTCAGTTCTCCATCGCATTGGGCGAATATATTTCCACTAGCCCCTATATCAATATTACAGCTTGATTGAATATTTACGAAACCACCACTTATACCGGTTTGTATTACACTTGCTAATAACACATTTCCAAATTCTGAAAGCACCCCTACATTTGATAGACCATTTAGAATTATATCATCTGATTCTAAAACAATACTTGAGATGCCTTTCATAAAAACATTTGATGTTCCAACTATATTTACTGTTGTTGCACCAATATCAAGATTGCTTGATTGTATAGTTAATAAGTTTGAAGTGCTGTTAAATGCTATAGACGCTGACTTTGTAGCATCCTCATTTTCAAATGTTATTTCAGTAGGGTTGGGATTAACAGCAGGATACTCTTTCAGATTAATTTGACTATATACTTGTATGGGATTAGGAGACGCTATATAAACATTTGAATTAGCACTTAACGCAAGATTTGAATTACCATTTATATTTATATCATCTGAATTAAAGTTTAATGAGCCTTCTGGTGTAAGTTCAATTGTTGCTGATTTAGCAGTATTAGTATTCTCAAATATTAGAGTTGGCGCATAATTTAATGTATCATTTTGTCTCAAATACAATTGAGTATTAATAATCGCAGAAGTATCCACTGTAAGGTTTGATGTATTAATATTTGTTGTAGTAAAAGTTGTAATATTTGAAAAATTAATATTTGTAGCAGTAAGGTTTGATGTAATTATATTTGTAGCAGTGATTGTTGGAACAGTTATATTAGACGCAGTTATATTTGAAGTAGTGATTGTTCTAACAGCTATATTAGACGCAGTTATATTTGAAGTAGTGATTGTTCTAACAGCTATATTAGACGCAGTTATATTTGAAGTTATGAAGGTTGGCGCTGTTAAATTTCCTAATATACTTACGCTCTGTCTGAAGTCGCCTGTACCATTTACAGTTATATTTTTAATATTAAGTCCATTATAATAAATATATACATTGTAGTTATTAAGAAACGCAGAGCCACCTGAGTCTCCTATAACAAAATCGCCCTCGCCAAAAAACATAGCACCCACCACCCCTATTCCTGCCTGTACAGTTAGACCTCCTAATATATTAGTTTCTCCAGTGAGCGTTGTCAATCCAAGAACATTTAAATCACCTGTAAGTTGTGCTAAACCTGTTACAGTTATTGCACCAGTTGCTTCTAATAGACCTGTAATAACTACACCACCATTTAGAAATGATATACCATACACATTAATAGCATTCGCCTCAATATTAACTGGATAAAAATTGGCTACATAATATGAGTTAAAACTTCCAACATTTACATTCATTTCACCATATACATCAAGTGCGGTAGTATCACCAGTAGGATTGAACCCATATATACTTACTTGTGCTGGACTAAATTCTGTTACACCAATTTCTACAATACTATTATTTCTGAATGGAGCAACAGGAATACCTATAACTGTGTTGTTCGTAGAGCCTCCAATAACAGTTATTTTTTCAACTGTAATGTTTCTTATATTGTTAATATCGTGTAAATATTTGGGGGGAAGGCCTATTACAATATTTGCTTCTGTATTAGCGTCTATATCACTATTCAAATACATACCACCATTTACATAGAATGCATTATTAGTATTTGCTGTGTTATTAAAATTCACTGCTCCTGATGTTGTTAATGTATTGAGCGTTGTATTATTTATTACATTTAAAATACCTGTTGCTGTCTCACCAAATGTATTTGTTGTATTTGTTATTAAACTAGCTGTATCAATTACATTTGAGTTATATATATTGTAAGAATATATATTAGAATGTATAGAATTGGAAGATACAATAGTTGGAGCATTTAATGTATTAAAATTACCTGTTCCAACTGTTATAAATGAAAACCCATCACCTGTAATTGATCCAATAAAAGTTTCTTCTGGTGATGCTCCTACTTCCCACATTGTTGGAGTTCTATCACCTGTGAAAGCTGTCCAATTAGCATCATCTGCGTTTGGTGATGTTGTGCTTCCAAATACATTTTGAATACATCTATATGAACCAACCCCCTCTACAAATCCATAATTACCTACATAGTAGTTAGAACCACTTTGCCAATTTACTATATTACTTGTTGGGGGTTGCGCTCGTGAAGGTGCTGTTGCTATATAGATAAAATTACCAGCTATATTACTATATGAGATTACATCACTTGTTCCATATAAGGTTCCTTGATTCCAAGGCAATACTGGTAAAAGAGTTTTGCCAATTCGGATTGCTCCTCCTACTAATCCATCTGTTATAATTGTTGATACAAAGAGATTAGACCCATAAATATCTGTATCTGTTGTTATACTTCCAACATCTAATGAAGCGCCAGATATATTGTTTAACGTTGTAATTGATGATACAAAAAGATTTTCACCTCTTATTAGTTTGCCAAAGAAATTAGATATATTAGCAGTTCGTGAAGTGAAATTTGTATTTGATAAAGTTGTAATAGTTCCATTTACAGAAGCGAAAAGTGTTGTATTTGTAAATATTGAAGTTGTATTTACAAAAATAGCGTCATTTGCTGAAGTATTTGTGAAGTTTCCATTTGATGCTGAGACTGTATTCCTAATTGTAATATTGCTAGCTGTTATATTACTTCCAGTAAATTGTCCTCTTACATTTAATGTTGAAGTATTTATATTAGATCCAAAAAAACTTCTACTATTGTATATATTAGAAGCGAATATATTACTTCCAAAAAGTGAAGTTAAATTTACAATATTCTTATTGTTTGCATTAATGTTGGCGATAGCAGGGAAATCCGCCCACTGGGATACGTTAGAAGCATTACTTGCGTCAGTTACAAGAATACCATTTATATACAAAGAAGCATTTGCTCCTGTTAAAACTGTATTAGAAGATAGATGTACCTGAAAAGTAGATAATGTATTTGTATTAACATCACTTGAATTAACATTAATAGCATTAATTGTTGATGCCGTTGTCAAAGTTGTTGAAAGAAACTTCACATTTAAAAATTCAAAATTGGAAGTTATTGTAATTGGCTGTGTCCTGATATTTCCAGACCACAAGGCGCTTGTTGGGCCTGTTCCAGTCCAAGACATCTATTCTGTAAGTGCGTTTAAATTTTAATACAAAACCGATAACTCAAAAAAACTGTTATAGTTTTGTGGTATAAGGTAGGCGTTGCCTTCTTCATCAAGAAGAGTTAATTCTAAATTGTAGATTTCATTACTAACAGAGAGCGCCGGATACTGTAATGATGAAGCTGTGTAGCTATTTACACCGAGTGGTGGAGCTTCAATTGGTATACTTGCCAACAGTGCTTTTTTATTCTGAGAATCAATACCTGAACCATTCACTACATTTAGATACACGTTCACGTTCTGAATACCCAATAATATTGGCCAGCTATCGCCTTCTGTGCCAACTGTATTCGCCTGTGGAACTCCTGTGCTAGATGCACAACCAACAAGTGAATTTGCGTTCCAGAAAATACCTCTATTGCCATAGCTTAGAGCAAAGCCCAATCTGGAGTTCATTGTTGGAGTTACTGAATAAGGAGTTGGGCGAGCAAAAGGCTGGGACTTTACTCCGCCAAGAGCATTCATTGTTAGTGCTGATATATAGGTATTTAGACCTGGGAAGTCTGATGCTACAGGGCTATACCATTTTGAGGCTGTGTTGCCGGTAAATGTTATGCGACGAGTTGCCTGATTGTAGGCGAATGTTACATCACCACTCACCCAACGAGCGTTGTATGTTACATCATCACCGCCGGCGCTTGCAGCCAAATTGAGATCCGTTACTAAATCACTCACGTAATTGTAGTATTTATTCTTCACAAAGGCTGTGAAACTCTCTGCAGGAACGAACCAACTAGGGTGAAGACGAACTATTTGAATATCCGCTAAAGATATTGTAGCGCCTGATGACTCAGTTCTCGCATAGCAGAAAATGAGCTGACCATTCGCGTCATTGAGCGGAAGACTGGAATTAATGAAGTTAGCTCTGTTTAACTGAATACCTTTAACATTCAACATAGGAGTTTGTAGATTATTTACAATACGATTGTAAAAACCATTGTTTGCTGATGTACCAATAATCTGGTCGTCGTGGCTATTGACTATTACTCTGTCCGGTCTGTTAGTCGTAGCCATTATAATAGATATTTAGAAAATTATTCATAGGTTAATCTCAACTGTAAAGTGATTACTGAGTTATTTGAAAAGAAATAAGGCTGGTCGTTGTCTGTTCTAAACTCAAACTCTATGCTGTAGATATCATTATCAACTTTCATTAGTGGATTGTCTATGAAGTTAGCCGAGAAGGTTACACCAAGGTTTCCACAATTCAATGGCATTATAGCTAACAAGTTTGTATTTCTAATTGTATCAGTTGTTGAACCTCCCAATATGCGTGTATATATTGTTATTGTTGATGAATAGACTAGATTGCAAAATGAATCAGCTGTGTAGTAATTCAATGATATTATTGGGGATTCTGAATAAGCTCCTAATAAAGCGCCTTCTTGTGGAAAAGCATACGCATATGTTGGTACAGGTCGTAATCTATTTATAAATAATGTTAAAAGACTTCCAAATGCTATATTATCGTCCAAATCAGGCAATCGTGTAAATGAAGTTGGCATATTAGCACCATTCCAGGTGAAACCCAAAATGCGATTTAATGTTTGATTATTTATTATTTGTTGTAATTGATTTGTAGTTTTTGTGTAAGGTTGTCCAGGTATTCCTAACGCTCTTGTCGGTTGAAAACTATTTCTGAAGTCATAATTTTTAGAAATATAGTTTAATCCTGTAAAATAACCTGTTGTAAATTCTAATTCATCTGGCGCCCAAGGATTATCATAAATTTCTATTTGCAACCAATAATCTTCATTGTCAGGAAGTATGCCATCATTAGCTTGAATACATTCATAGTTTCTCCATATACTATCGTTATAAGCTACAACATCACCTACTTTGTATTTTGTTAAATTGTTCCAAATTCCATCTGGTGGTTGTTGATTAACTGATAACAACACATTTGTCCATAGTATATTATTATAATAAATCCCTTTTGAATTTTCTTGAAATAAATGGTAACGATTCCATTCCATCTGTGTTGCATCACCTTGAAGTTTTATTACATTTGGATCATTATATCCTGCTAATAAATAAGTATTCCATATTGTTGTATCATCATAATCATATACTACCCATGAAGTGGAAGGTGAAACATTATCTGGTGGATATGTTAGTTCTTCGCTATAATTAACATATATAACTTCTTCACCTCCTCCTGGACTGTATCTAACTAAACTCTGAACTGGGTATAAAGTTCCTGCATCCCATAAAGCTGGTTGATTAGGTTGGAGTGTATATGTTCCTTCAAATATAAATTTGTTTTTTGTGGCATTAAATGTAATTGAGATTTCATTTGGATTTGCTACTGGTGTATATTCTGCAAATTCAGTTACTTCTGTTAAATCATTTTTTGCTCCATTGAGTAATGTTAAATCTAATGCTGATGTTGCTTTCTGAAGTTCTGTTTGTAAATCCTCATAAGAAGTAAATGTGCGATTAAATCCTGCATTAACAAAAATTAATTCATCTTTGTAATATGAAGGAAGTAATCTAACACAAAATAAATTAAATATATTTGGGCTTTCATATTTGAAGGTTGAAGTTTTTATCCAATCGCCATTGTCTAATGCTGGTTCTGAATTTGTATTTGTTTCTACTGCTTTCCAAGAGTTCCAAATACTGTTGTCTTCGTCAAATATACTTACATTGTCGCCAGGCACATATGTTGTTTCACTATCATATTCTTGCCACCGAAAATTCTGCGTAGCCATCTTATAAAACCAAAAACACAATGCATTATCTGGAATATTTACTTGTGCTTGTGGAGCATTCATACTAAGAAGCTGAATGCTATCTACATTTATAGCTGGTCGTGGTAAATTAACAGTGAAGGAATTAAATGAAGTTTCTGAGACTGAAGAAGTAAATACAGTTGGTGGTAATGCGCTCGTTGAAGATACACCTATCAAAGAAGGCTGATTTAAAACTGACTGATAAGTAGTTTCTAACTTTGCTATACTTGTTTTGTCTGCTTCATCAACTATCTGCTGTAATTCTTTATTTACTTGACGACTTAAATCTCGGCTTCTTGCTATTGCCTCAATATCCATCTCTCTAATAATAATATTTTTAAAATCTTCATATTAGAGCGTCTCGCGCAATAATTGCTTCTTCAAGAGTTGTGAAGAAGCCCACATGTATTTGTTTGCCGTTCTTTTGATATCTTACAGCCCACTTTTCCTTTTGACTACAGAAGAATATATTTCTATGACCTGAAGTATTGTCTGAACGAATTTTGTTATTCTGATTTAATGCGTTTTCAGATTTTGTAGCCCATTGTAAATTTGTTACTTCATTATTTGAAGTATTTCCATCAATATGATCTACATCTGGTTTATTATCAGGATTTGAGATAAAAGCTTTTGCTACTAATCTGTGAATTTTATGATGAAATCCTAATGAGCGTGTTTTATTATATAACACAACATCATAACATATGTAATTACCATTATTTTTTACAATTAGTTTTGGTTTTAATTCGCGTCCTGTATTACTATTTCGCACATTACCGAAGTCTGAGACTTCATAATTAGGGAAATCTTCAATCTCTACCCAAGTTTCCATTGTAATCTGGGTCTTTTTCTAATTATTAAAAGCAATCAATTTTTAAGCACCACCGACCATCACGCACCCATTATCGTGACTGCACCTGATTTTGCAGAAATTATTTTGGTTGCAACGAGGATAACATAGGGTGTGTAGCCGGCCTGGGGCGCAGATACAATGGTTGCGATCAGCTGGCTCCCACTCGCACCGGCCAATGAAACGCCGTCCAGGTCAAGTGGTTCGGAAGCGCCCTTAACTGTTTGGAAACCGTAGCTCGGTATGAACGAATCGGCGTATGCGAATTTTGTAGTGCCACCACTCGCAAGAGACGCTGTCTCATAAACCGCTGCAACTCCAGGGCTTGTGGCATTAGTTGCGTTGCCCCACAGCACACGATTAACTACCGAACCGTTCTCATTGCGAGGGCTACCATATGCAGCGAGCGACATGTTGAACATTGACGCATCACCCTGTGCAGCCACCTGGGGATAGACCTGTGAGCCAATTCTGAACTGAACACTCCACACACCAGCGTGGCCGAAGCAAGACTGGCTGGGGTAGTGCATCGCCTGCTGGAGCGCTGTGGGAATCTGAACCACATGCGCGCGCAGGAGGTGATTTGTCGCACGAGAAACAATTACACTGTTCTCAACTAGCGCGGAATCG
>Ga0209298_10003112_pt1 | contig 10041 bp, 7 predicted proteins | sample S_140806_EF_Meta_FD_187325 | JGI IMG/M metagenome (GOLD analysis project Ga0209298, IMG submission 187325) | Freshwater microbial communities from Lake Simoncouche, Canada to study carbon cycling - S_140806_EF_MetaG (SPAdes) (version 2) | ecosystem: Environmental > Aquatic > Freshwater > Lake ... | reverse complement strand
TGGCCAGTGCCAGCGCGGCGAGACGCTCCGCATTGCCACTGAGATAGGGATGGAAGAAAAACTCGCGCAGCAAATGCTCGCCATGGCCGATGATCACCGCGCAGAAGGACACGACAATGGTGAAAAGTGTGGAGCTGGCGATGCAGGAGAGCACCAGCGCCATCGTGGTGACGACGGAGGCCTTTAAAAAGATCGCGAACACCGCCCAGTGCATCTCCCAAGTGAGACCCTGCCTGGCCACGATGGCCTTCACCCGCTCGATGGTCTCCGGCGTGGCCTGGCCGTCATACTCCAGTGCCCGCAGCGCATCCTCCATCACCATGCCCTGCCGCGTGTAGATGACTAGGCTGAGCACCAGATCCATGAGGACCAAACCACCGCCGATGAGCAGCATCACGCCGAGTAGCTTTCCCACGAGGTAGTCAAAGCGTGGCACCGGCTTCGAGAGGATCGTGTAAAGCGTGCGGTCCTCCATGTCCTTCGGCAGCAGCAGGGCGGTGGACACGATGCCGATGACGAGGCTGAAGATCTGCAAGGCTCCGAGCGAAACTTTCTTGATGAGACTGAGCTGCTGCTCGGGATTGATCACCGAAGAAGCAAAACCCGCGCCCACGACCAGCACGCAGAAGAGCACGAGGAAGAAGAGGATCTTCATCCGCACCAGCTGCGTCACGGTGGCGAGCGCCAGCGTCCAGACGCGGGCGATTTTCAAAGCGATGCCGGAAGGTTGGATCGTGGCCGGGGTCATGATTTTTCGTCCGTGGCCTCCAAAAAGAGTCGTTCAAGTGTCGTGCGTGGTTTGCCGCTGCTCAGGAGCTTCGCGCCGCCGCCGCTGGCCTTCACGAGCTGCTCGATTTGAGCCAGCAGCGCGGCGCTGGCATTTTCCAAGGTGATCTCCGTTTGGTTCTCCACAGCGGTGAGATCATCGAGACGGCCTTCACGCACCATGTTGCCGTGCGCCATGATGCCCACGCGATCACACACCTCCTGCATCTGCTCCAGCAGGTGGGAGGTGACGAGCACCGTGAGGCCACGCTGCTTCATTTCGAGGATGAGATCGCGAATCTTCCGCGAGCCCGCCGGATCGACACCTGCGGTTGGTTCATCCAGCACGAGCAGGCGTGGATCATGAATCAAAGCCTGCGCCAGCCCGAGCCGTTGCAGCATGCCTTTGGAAAAACCGCCCACGCGGCGATCTGCGGCCGATTCGAGGCCGGTGAGCTTCAGCATGTCTTGCGCCCGATCTTTGAGATTCTGGCCGCCGAGGCCGCACAGGCGACCGTAAAACAGCAACGTCTCCAGGCCGGTGAGGTGCTTGTAGAAATACGGGTTCTCCGGCAGGAAGCCCACATCACGGCGGCTCGCCACGTTCGTGCTCGATTTGCCAAAGATGCTCGTCTCACCCTTCGTGGGCGCCAGCAGGCCCAGGATGGCCTTCATTGTGGTCGATTTGCCGCTGCCATTCGGCCCGATAAGGCCATACACCTCACCTGCCTGCACTTCAAAGCTCACGTCCTTCACCGCCGTGAACGAACCCTTCACCAAGGTGCCTTTGAAGACCTTGGTGAGGTGGCGGACGGAGACGGCTGGGACGGTTTCGCTCATGCGGGAGGTTGCGGGACGCATTGGATGGCGAGGAAATGAACGGCGGCAAGATTTCCTCCGCGCCGCCATACGGCCAGATAGCCTGTCAGGCTTTGCTCGCAGCACAGACTGCGCGCGCGAGTTCTGCGTTACCCATTTGGCTTTGAGCCGTTGGGGCGAAGGCGCAGCGACGCGCTGGATTTAGTCCTCCAAGTTGCAGACCGCATCAGTTCCGCTTTTTCAGCAGAAACCACAGCAGCCCACTCGCTAGCACGACCAAGATCATGATTACACTCCATGGTGTAGCTAAGTCAGCTTCCTGACTCGTTATGGTGGGTGTCAGCTTGACTTCGGGTGCCTTCTTCGTTGTGCGTGTTTGCGTTGGAGACGGCTCTGTTGGAGTAACGGGTATGGACGGTGCTTCAGTTTTCGAGGTTTCTTGGAGAACCTGCTTGTAATGGCCTTCCCCACGCACGGGATGCTTTTTGGAAACCATCGGATCGTATTCAAAACCAGGCTCAAAAAGGCCATTCGACGGATCTACTTGAGGGCTTTTTCTTGCTTTAGATGTTGGCGCTTCCACGCGAAACTTGATTTCTTTTGCCGTCACCTCAAATGGCGTTCCGTAATAGTCGTTATTGATCAAGGCTTGAGTGTCAGGAATCTCGGTGGAGTTCCATAAATATATCCGCCGAGTTAAGGTGCAGCGGTATTCGCCCTGGATCGGAAAAGGAAACAATGCAGACAAACATAAACTACCGGTGCATCGTCCATCTGGCGGATAGCAGTTAATCACATACATGCGAGAACCCATACCGCTAGAACGGTATGGATACGGGCGAACAAGCTCTCCATCAGGGCCGTACAATTTGATCCGATCCAAGCCATGGGAAACCACGACCATTGTCAGCTTGGAACGATTTTCGATCAAATAATCCAAGATCACTTCTTCAGGATCTGGATAGCTAGCCTGATTTTTGACATGGTAAATTATTTCATTCTTGGCTGGCGTGAATGATTGGTCTTTTCCTAAAGATTCCAGACCAGTGACAGCCAGGTAAAACAGAGCGATGATGGACGTTTTCATTTGAAGCCTTGATTGCTGGATTTCAGGGTTTGGGCACAATGAGGAAGCTTGTAATGTGTGACCATTCAGGGTGAAGTGTGGTTTCAGCACCAGTCAAAGTGCGGGATGCTTGGGGATAACTACTGGTGTATTGTTGTTCTTCGGAACCAAAACTACCTGTAACAGCGGATGTGAACCCCATGTCCCACTCAATCACCTTTAGGGGAACCCAACGAGCTTCAGGCTCGTTCGATTTAAACATTACATAAGTCCTGAAGTCGTCGTCGTATTGTTCGGTGCCAATCGTCTCATTTGCACCACCATTCGGGTTATCTGAAAATGATTGAGGTGTTCCATCACTTACTTTGCTTGTTCCTGCGCAGTTTACTGTAGGTGCCCATTCCGCACGAGTGTCTAAACACCATTCACCATCATATTCATTGCATTTATTTGGTGGTCCGGCGGTGGGAGTTATCAAAAGGGCCGTGGAAACCATCTGGAGGAACATCCACTTACCTCCTTCCGAAAATGTGGCAGGTAATTTGTCCACCTCTGCATTGAATGAACATTTGCCTCGGTATGGCCAACCGGGGCCCACGACAGTTGGATCTTGGTTGGCGTCAAAAGTGCAGGCTGGTTTGACGACATCAATGTTTCGCTGAATAAACACACGTTCACCATTGATGAGGCAATTCACAGTAACAGTCTTTATACCAGTCCCTGACCAATAATAATGCATCTGTTCTCCAGTCAGGTCAGATGCCTCAAAAGGAACTTTCTCTCCTCGGTTGTGCGTCGGTTCTGGATAGTCTTTGAACCAGTTCGAGGAGGACCAATGGTAATCGCTTGCTGTAATGCCAGGAGGTAATTCGAGCTTTAGGCTAATTTTCTGACCTGGTAGAGCCTTTGCTGCCCTTCCTGTAAGGGGTTCCCACCTTACCTCACCTCCAGCAATATCTCGCTTTATCTCGATAGGCTGCACGCCCGCCGCGCTCACTGAAATCTCGGCGGAAGAACTCACGACCTGCGCGGTTTGCACCGCAAAGTCACTTGTTTGAGTCACGCCCGGCGGCAGGACGGCGGTGATGTATTGCTGTCCGCCACCTCCGGCACCCGTGCCGTTCAGCCGAATCCATGCGATGCGCGGGCGCGTGCTCGCAAAGTTGGCCTCCAGCCGCAGCTGGGCCCAGGTGTAGTCATACTCCGCCTCCTCCACCACATTGTATTCCAAATCATGGTGATAGCCCGAGGCCAGAGGATTGTCCGAATAAGGATCAAAGATGCTCCAGCCATTGAAGCTCACCGCATAAAAATTAGGTACGGCGGGCAAGGCTGGTAGCTCCGGGCGTTCAGGGTAAGACTGCACCGGTTGGCTCGTGAATCCTGGTATGTTGGAGTATGACTTTCTGAGCGTGAAAGTCTGCACCCCTAGCACTGGCTGAGAGACGACATGCCTCGCAGAAAGATATGTCCGGTTAGCCCGCAGCTTGTAAGAACCGCCGTTGTAGTCAGGATTGGAATAGCCATTCACCGGGCTGTAACCACCACCCCATTCCACCGAGTCCGAAAAGCCATCGTCATCCGTATCGGAAATGAGTGGATTGCTCCGCGGGCCGGAGGAAGCCACTTCCTGCGCGTTGGTCAGCCCATCGCCGTCAAAATCCGCTAGGGATGCGCTGCCAGAAAAGAGCTGATCCGTATAGACCAGCCGCACAAACATCCGCTGCCCCGTCGTGCTCAGGTTCCAGGAATGCACGGCACTGGTGCCTGACTCCACCACCGGCATGTAGGACCAGGTATTCGGGTTCAGCGTCGGATTGCTCTGCACAAAGTAAGTGCGCCCCGTCCTGCCCCACCACTTGACCGCTCTCACATTGGACGTGCCAGTCGTTTCAATCCGCAAACCCTCGCCCGGATCATCCGCCGTTTGGCCGGAGGCAGACGAAACCATCACCGCCACCGCGAATGCCACGCGGCTCCATGCTTGGATCGTGCTCATGGCTGCTCCTCCTTCCAAAACTGAATGATGACATCTTGCGGAGCCGGAGGCGGCTCGGGATGCGCTAGCTTGTAAGCTGCGTCCGTCACTTTCTGCGCCTCACGCTGCACCCGGCGAGCCTGCAAGGTATCCCAATTCGCCTCCACATAAGCATGCAGCGCATCCAGCGGCGCACAGGCCGCCGCCTCATCCTGCGGCGCACCCGGATATTCCATCAGCACATACCAAGCCCGCATCCCCTGCGGCACTGCTGCGAGCACCTCCACTGGAAAAGCCGGCCACGGCCTAGGCGAAACCACCCCAGCCGGAGGCTGCCGGTGCGTCATCGTGATGGACATCAACCGCCGCGTCACCCCATCCTGCTCAAACTGCGGGATCGCCTCAAGCAGACGAAAATCCACACTGCTCCACGCCCGACACTCCACCCCGTTGTGAAGCCATTTAATCTCCGTCAGCGTGCCCTCATAAACGCGAGCCGTGACGCTCAAGATCGGTGGCAGCGGCACGGCAGGAGTCGTGGAAACCTGCGGAGCCGGTTAAAGCGCGGCGAGTTGAGCTGCCGTCGGTGGCTCAATGCGTTGGTAAGTCGTGGTTCCGCCATCCGCGTTGCGCAACGTGCTCGAATACAAGATGCGCGGGTTTTGAATCAGCTTCGGCGAGGCTTCCTGAGCTGAAACTTCGCCTGCAAAGACCAGCAGCAGGCAGAAGATGGATGGTTTGAACGGCGGTGGATTCATGGCGTATTGAGTTGGTGCAGGGAATCGTGTTCCTTTGCTTTAGGCCATAAAAGAGGGCGACGGCCTGTCGCTACCTCCACTTCGGGTACTACCAGGCACCCATCCGATCAGGCGCGGTGCAGACCGCGCCCCATGCGGGCGCGTCTCCCTTGTTGATCGGATGCGGTGGGCAGTTGTGATAACCTGGTAGTTTCGAAGTGGCCCCGCCGCCCTCGCGGGCGGCACGCAAATTGGTTTATGTCAGTTCAGTGAAGTTGATTCGATAGGCGGAAAGAGTTGATGGGCGCGGTTATGCCTCTGCGCTCAGTGCATGTAAATACTTATTTCTGCACCAATGCTTCAGCAAAAGTTTCGAGGGCTATCATTCCAGCGCGAAGTTGGCACGAAAGCCACGTCAGCAACACCTGGCAAGATTTCCTCCGCGCCGCTCGTTCACGCCGCCCCATGATCCGCCTCCTTCTATTGAGCCTCCTCTCCATCGCCACGCTCCGGGCCGCCGATGCGCCGCCGAACATCGTCATGATCATCTCCGACGATCAATTGTGGAGCGATTACGGCTTCATGGGCCATCCCGTGGTGCAAACGCCGCACCTCGACCGCCTCGCCAGCGAAAGCCTCACCTTCAAACGCGGCTATGTGACCAGCAGCCTGTGCTGCCCCAGCCTTGCCACCATCATCACTGGCCAGTATCCGCATCAGCACCTCGTCACCAGCAACGACCCGCCCATCATGCCTGGCGCTGCGAAAGGGAAGGGCAAGAAAAAAGGCCCCGCTGACCCCGCCTTCGAGGCGGGTCGCGAGAAGATGAGCCAGTTCCTCGAAGCTGCTGGCACGCTGCCTGCCCAGCTCAAAGAGAAAGGCTACCTCAGCCTGCAAACCGGCAAGTGGTGGCAGAAGCATTACTCTCGCGGCGGCTTCACCCATGGCATGACCGAGGGCGGACGCCATGGCGACAAGGGCCTCGACATCGGCCGCAAAACCATGCAGCCCATCTACGACTTCATCGGCGAGGCCAAGCAGAAGCAGAAGCCTTTCCTCGTGTGGTATGCGCCGATGATGCCGCATGATCCGCACACGCCGCCGGAGCGCCTGCTGGCGAAATACAAAGACAAGGTCCCGAACCTCCACATCGCCAAATACTACGCCATGGTCGATTGGTTCGATGAAACCTGCGGCGAGCTCGTGAAGCACATCGACGATCAGGGCCTCAAGGAGAACACCATCATCGTCTATGTGACCGACAACGGCTGGATCACCAATCCGCAAACCGGACGCTACGCCGATAAATCCAAGCAAAGCCAGTATGACGGCGGTTTGCGCACACCGATCATGATCCGCTGGCCCGGCAAGGTGAAGCCCCGCATGCACGAAAGCCTCGCCCAGAGCATCGACCTCGCCCCCACGCTGCTGAAGGCCGTCGGCCTCGCCCCCACGCCCAAGATGCCTGGCATTGATCTCCTCGACGACCAGGCCGTCACCGCCCGCACCACGATCTTTGGCGAGTGCTTCACGCACAACTTCATCAACATGGAAAACCCCGCGCAGAGCAGCCTCAAATGGCGCTGGATCATCGACGGCCAAAACAAGCTCATCCTTCCCCACGCCGCCAACCAGCCCGCCGATGTCGTCGAACTCTACGACCTCCAAAACGATCCCACCGAGGAGAAAAACCTCGCTGGAGCGAATGCCGAGAAGGTGAAGGCGCTGACAGCGAAGGTGGATGCGTGGTGGAAGCCGTGAGGATAGGCCTTATCCGATCATCGCCCGAAACTCCGCTTCGCTCACCACCTTCACGCCGAGCTTCGCGGCTTTGTCGAGCTTGCTGCCAGCGTCGGCTCCGGCGAGGAGGCAGGTCGTTTTGCCGCTCACGCTGCCACTGACCTTGCCACCGTGGCTGCGGATGGTGTCGGCGATGGTTTCGCGTTCCTGACTGAGGGTGCCGGTGATGACCCAAGTGGTTCCCGCGAGCTTGTCGCTCGCTGCTTCGACGGCTTTTTGGACGAAATTGAGGCCTGAGGCACGAAGGCGTTCGAGGAGCTGGATGTTCAGTTCATCGCGGAACCAGGCGTGAATGCTCACCGCGACGATTTCGCCGATGTCGGGGCATTGCATGAGTTCTTCCACGCTGGCCTTCGCGACGGCCTCGATGCCGCCGAAGTGCTCCAAGAGCTTGCGAGCACCGCCTGCGCCCACATGCAGGATGCCGAGGCCGAAGACGAGACGCCATGGGTCCTGCTGCTTGCTGGCTTCGATGGCTTTGAGGTAGTTGTCGATGCTCTTGGTGCCGACTCGCTCCAAGCGGGCGAGCAGCAGTTCATTGAGCACATAAAGATCCGCCACATCGCTGACGAGTCGAACATCCACGAGCTGGGCCACGACGCTTTCGCCGAGGCCGCTGATGTCCATCGCACTGCGGCTCACAAAGTGCTCGATGCGGCGCTTCACCACTTCGGGGCACTTAGGATTCGGGCAGCGGATGACGACCTGCTCCTCATCGCGATGCACGCCAGTGCCACACACCGGGCAGTGCGTGGGTGGCACGATGGGCTGTTCGCTGCCATCGCGTTTCTCGGTTTTGACGCTGACGACCGCCGGGATGATCTCACCGGCTTTTTCGATGATGATGCGGTCACCCACGCGGATGTCCTTGCGTTCGATCTCCTCAAAGTTGTGCAGCGTGGCATTGCTCACCGTGCTGCCGCTGACGAAGACCGGCTCTAGGCGTGCCACCGGCGTCAAAGCGCCGGTGCGTCCCACCTGGATGTCCACCGCGAGGATTTTGGTCTCCGCCTGCTCCGGCTGGTATTTGTAGGCGATGGCCCATCGCGGCGCTTTGCTCGTCACGCCGAGTTCGCTTTGATCGGTGAAGGCATTCACCTTGATCACCGCGCCGTCGGTTTCATACGGCAGGGCTTTGCGCTGCTCGTCGAGTTCGCGAATGGCCTTCAACAAGCCTTCGGCGCTGTCGGCCTGCCAGAGTAGGTTCGATTTTGGCAAGCCAGCGGCTTCGAGGAGCTTTCGCACATCGTTTTGCGATTCGATGGGCAGCCCGCTGGCATCGGCGAGGCCGTAGAAGACGATGTCGAGCGGGCGCTTCGCCACGATTTTGGGATCGAGCAGCTTCAGCGTGCCCGCCGTGGAGTTGCGAGGGTTCGCAAAGAGCGATTCACCGGCCTCCTCACGCTCCTGATTGAGCTTGGCGAAGCCCGCCTTCGGCATGAAGACCTCGCCACGCACCTCGAAGGTCTGCGGGCCGTCTTTGGGAAGGCGCAGCGGCAGCGTGTTGATCGTTTTGAGGTTGTTCGTCACGTCATCACCGGTGGTGCCATCGCCACGCGTGACGCCGTGTTTGAGCACGCCATCCTCGTAACGCACGCTGATCGCCACACCGTCCACCTTCGGCTCAATGACGCACTCCACCTGCTCGCGGCCGAGACCCTTCTGCACGCGGGCAAAGAAGGCGCTGAGTTCCTCCTCGGAGTAGGTGTTGTCGAGGCTCATCATCCGCACCGAGTGCGTGATCTGCGTGAAGCCTTCCAGCGCCGCTCCGCCCACGCGCTGCGTCGGCGAATCCGGCGTGAGCAGATCGGGAAACTGTGTCTCGATGTCCTGCAACTCACGCAGCAGCACGTCGAACTCCTTATCCGAGATCACCGGCCTGGCCTCGACGTAGTAGAGACGGTTGTGGCGGTGCAGTTCAGCACTGAGAAAGGCGGCGCGGCTGGCGGCTTCGGCGTGGGTCATGGGGAGGGCGTCAAGAGGTCAAGAGATGGTCAGGATGGTCAAGGAGGAGCTTTGAAGCGCCTTTGATCAATCAAGCCAGTTCTCGACTCGCAGGCCGGGCACTTTTTGGAAGTCCACCAGGTTTCTCGATAGCAAGGTGGCATCGTAAGCGATGCAGATGGAGGCGATTTTGAGATCCATCGTGCCGATGGGAATTCGCTCACCTTGGAGACGTTGAAAATGGTCTGCCGCGTCTTGATCGAATGGCAGGATGCTGAATTTGCCGAGCGTCTCCAAGCAGCGTTGGAGTTTCGCATAGGCTTCGAGTTGCTCTTGCCCGGGTTTCTTGCGGTTCAGCAAAGCCAGCCATCCACGCAGGCTTTCCTCTGCCGCGGTAATGCATGAGAATACCTGCGCTTCGCGTTCGTCGATACGGCCCATCAAGATGCTTCCCAACGCCGAGGCGTCGATGAACTCGGTGAAGTGATTGGTATCGAGCACGACAAACATGGCTCAGCGGCGCTGATTCTCACTCTGACGCCATTCCGCGCCCAGAGCGGCGGCCTCACGCAGAAGCGGCTCCCCACGCATGGCGCCAAAAGCCTCGCGCCAGCGCTGATCGGCCTTCACGACCGGTTTTGCCTGCCTGTCCGGAACTTGGCGCGACGGGTTTTCGATCTCAATCGTGGATGGACTCATGTCGGGATTTTGCCATCCGCCGTGGTGAAAGCAACGGGCCATTTCATGCCTTCACGGCGACTAAAACCCGCCCCAAACGCACGGCCATCGCCCAACCTTCGCAGATAAACGATCATTCATTTTCGGCGAGGCCGGGGGTTTAGGCGCGGCGGGCTTTCCACAGCAACGGACACCGATTCGACCCGGCGATCCCGCCTTAACCAACAACCACTGCATCGTCATGAAAACCACAC
>Ga0209298_10003108_pt1 | contig 10047 bp, 11 predicted proteins | sample S_140806_EF_Meta_FD_187325 | JGI IMG/M metagenome (GOLD analysis project Ga0209298, IMG submission 187325) | Freshwater microbial communities from Lake Simoncouche, Canada to study carbon cycling - S_140806_EF_MetaG (SPAdes) (version 2) | ecosystem: Environmental > Aquatic > Freshwater > Lake ... | reverse complement strand
TCTTTTCGCTGTCTTTAACATCCATATAATCAGCAAACTCATCCATTGATTTAGAATAATCAAATCTTGGTTTTAAATATTCGTCAATAAATTGACGAGCAAAAGAAGCTTCTATTTTAACTTCTTCTGGGACTCCTGTATCGTCTGTGTAGGTTAAAGTTAGATCTCGATTTTTTTGTTTATCTAAATCTTTAACTTGTGTTTCCAGGCCTGTCTTTAATGATTTCAGGTCTTCATCCAAACTTACATTGCCAACCTGAAGCCTTGACAATAAGTTCGCACCGGTAATTCCTTGTGCTTTTAAAAACTTTGTTAATTGCTCACTTGTATTAAATCCTGCTTTTTTAGTAAATTCATCTGTAAACTTTTTATTAGCTGTACTGTAAATTTTAGTTGGATCAGATTGCAAAGCAGCATTGACAACGTCTAAAGTATCTTCTGTAGATTGATATTGTTTGTAATCAATACCGTATTTTTGAGTTAAAGTATCATCAAACCATTTTTGCCAATTATAAGTAGTGTTGTTTTGTAATCCAGTAATTTTGCCTAGTTGAGTTTCCAGATCAGTTGTTATATCTGCTTCAGTTTTGTTTTGTGACCTGGCAAGAAAACCGCCAATGCCTGAATCTCCAATTATTGAATTAGCAAGTGTTTTGTTTAAGTCCATGATTTCGGAGAATCCTTCTAAACCCCGATATACATCCAACATATTTTCTTTGCTTTTTGCTTTATTCAGCTCAGTAATAGTATCTTTTAATACATTTTGAGCTAAAGCGCCATATTTTTTTGTGTCTTGTAATTCTTTTGGGCCTAGTATTTTAGAAATCAATGCATCAAAAGATGGCCCTTGTCCCAAGGCTGAATCTTTAATCTGTTGTTTTTCTAAATCTGTCGGCTTCTCTAAATAAACATTTGCTTCTTTTGTTTCTTCTGGCGCATATCCACGTATGCCATTAGCCTTGCCTTGCGTTGTATAGTGTGCCCTATAGAAGTCTTTTTCATCATTGTTATATCGTTCTGTAATATCAATATTGTCGTCTTTTACGGCTTGCTCCCATTCGGCTGTTGCCTGAGGAACCTGTGTTTTGTAGTAAGCAGTATCTAGTTCTTTTAGACCACCAGGGGATGGCGGCTTGATTCTTGTAGCAGGATCCCAGGGAGTTAATTTTTCTGTGCGATAAAATAATTTATAACTGTTTTCTATTTGCTCACGTGTTGCTTTGTCAATAGTTCCGTCTGTCTCTAGCCTTCTTATTAAATCTCTTTGCGCTGTATATGTACCACTGGTAGTGTTATTTGCAATTGCAAGAACTTGTTCATAAGCTTGATTTTTTTTAGCATTTGCAATATTTAAAGCTCGGTTAGTATCATTTGCGTTACGAACTCTTGTATTGTAATCTGCATCAACGGCATTTCTTTGGGTGTTAATTGCATCTTGATTTGCATAATATTCAAACATTTTATAATCAGCCGCCGTGGGCTTGTATCCAAGCGCAATAGGCGTTGCATATCCATTCCAAAAAGACGATGCTTGATTTGTAGGTATTAAGCTTTTTTCTGGTTCGTCAGTTTTGTAATCAGTTTTTTCATTCCCCTTGCGCCACCTTTTTTCAATAGCATCATAAGTAAGTCCTGGGGGATCAGGAATTGCGGGAATACTGGTAACAGGTTTTACTGTTACAGGTTTTGTTGTTAAAGGTAGTGTCGTACCTGGAACAACGGCAGCGGGAGTTGCTGCTGAAGGAGTGCCTGTTGCAGCGGGAGTTACTGGTGGTGTTACTTCAGGAGCTTGAGTGGTTGCTGCAGGAGCAGGTGTTGTTGATGTAGGAGCTGCACCGGGGGTTAAAGATCTTTGCTCTTTACCAGAAAGAACATAATCAATATAATGTTCAGTAGCAAGATCAATGTTTTCACCAAAGGCATTTCTTAAATCTGAGTTGGCTTCCAGGTATTGCTCTGGGTCAAATCCTGGAAGGGTATAATTACGACCTTCTAACCATCCAAATTGATTAAAGTGTTGTGCTGCTAGGTATGGATTATTAAACCCTGCATTTTTTACGTCGGGATTATAGTGAAGATATGCTCTCCAGTTAAAATTATCGGGAACATTACCAAAACCGTACTGGTCATCATATACGCTCACTTAAATAGCCTCTTTTAACGTCATTGCATGATTATCAGTGTACTGGAATATATCAAGTACTTCTCTATTTATCCATTGTTGAATTTTTGCCATGCGTAATTCACAATAAAAAGCTTGTGTTACGTACCAGGCTTCCATCTTAATGCTTCCTTTATTGCTGTTGCAACGCTGGCAAGAAGGAAGCAAGTTGTTTGAATTGCTTGAACCAGATCTAAACCTAGGGACAATATGATCAAGACTCGTCGCTGGTGCCCCACAATAACCACAGCTGTGGTCCCAGGCTTTGTAAATCTCTTCTCGAAAACGGCGCTTAGCAGACTTTGGTGTGATTTCAATTAATAAGGCGAGAGGGTCATGCTCTGTTGCGAACATACTCTATAATTGCCATTACCTAATTTTAAGATGGCCTAGCTTCTGTAAAGAAACGTAAACTTCCGAATTCTTTCTTAAATAGCTTGCAAAGCCTTTAGCTTTGTGTAATGTGGAGATGCACACGGCTTTTTTCTTGTATGGCCGCAACAGCTCAATGGGTGACAGCCAATCAAATGGCTGATGCGCTCAGCATTGACCGTCAAACTCTATTCCGCATGCGGGATGATGGCACCTTCAAACTAGGGCCACACTACGCTGCCTTCAAGGGCAAGACCTATTCCAGGGAAAGCTATCTTTGGAACCAGGGTGCTGTGCAGCGGACTATGCGTAAGCGAGAGAAGGAGATGGCTGAGCCGATGTCTTAGAAGCTTTATAGAAAGCTTTACGCATTTTATAGGCAAGTAAAAGTTCAATTACATTACATTGAACTTCTTTGCATGCCATAGCTTCATAGATGAGTAGCCAGGCATCTCTCCAGCAACCCTCAAGATTTGGGGGTTGTTTTTCTTTGAGTTGAAACAAGAAAACCCATTGCGGATGCATGGGTCGTACTGGTTTCTTTTTACTGGAGATATTAATTGTTCCGTCATTATTCCAAGTAAAACCTCTTAAGTGTTCAGGTTTTACGCCAAAGGTTGCAAGCATGCCATAAAACCAGGCAAGCTTACTGGTCTTGCGGCTTTTTAATAAACGGAAAAAATCATCAACTACCCTCTGATCGAGGGGAGGGGAAATAGTGTAGGTCATGGGAAGCGTTCATATTGTTGCCTAGACTTTAACCAACGGGCCAGCCTGGTGCAATACAACTAGCCCTTTAATTCCTAAAGACTGATTAGTCTTCGTTATATTATACTACAAAAAATCTACAAAGAAGGTTTTTCTCCTGATGCTGGAATATATATCTGACCTGTTTTGTCAATCATTCTAAATCCTAACAAGCTAACAATTTGATTCGGAATATTAAACAACTTTTGCAACATTGGGGCCATTACAGGAGATTGACAGTTATATGGTGGAACATCCATGTAACTTAAAGCTTTTTTAGTTGTATTAAATGTTTGGTATTGTTTTTGATTGTTTTCTGATTCTTGTACCAGCTTTTGTTCCCACTCTGCCATTGAGTCCATGCCTACAGGAAAATCAGAAGGTTCAGGTGGAAACATATGCTCTTCAAATTTCATTGAGTAAATATGTTTGCAATAACGCATCTCGTCTAACACCGGAGTCCAGTTGTCACCCAAGTTTGTAAGTACATCTTGCTCTCTTGAGTAATCTGTGTAAACGGGCATGCCTTCTGCTGTGCTGCCAGGAATTGATAAGTCGGTTGTGCTACGGACATAAGTTGCACCAAAATCCCTAAATACACCAGGGTTGTCTCTTGTTGCTAAACGATTAACTTCTGATATTGCAATGTCATCTAATAGTTGATATGCAGCTGAAGGCGCTACAACATTCATTATTCTGTCATTCAATGAATGTGATGTTGTATTGTTATCAAGTTGACCACTTAACGTAATATCTTCATAGCGTCCAGGCTTGATTGATGTGACGCTTGAATAAGGAAAATATTTTCTGGTTGTGTCATTAATTGATGACATAAAGAAATAATCTCTATGCGTAAAGTCTTGACATGTACAGGCATATCTATTGCCAGTAATTAAAAATCTTCCTATGGCAGGTGGTTTGGTTGCTGGTGTTAAAAATGCTTTGTCATGTGTTACTTCTACAGATCCAGCTTTTTTTAATTTAAGGATTCCCGTATCTTGATCTACGTCAACCAATACAGCCTGGACATAACCATATCTTTTTTGTGTATCAGGATTAATTGTAGTTGCAGTTATTGGAGTGCCGCTGACTGTGATTATCCTGTCCTCCAGGATCTCACCATTCATTGGTTTAAGTGGTGTTGTAATACCAGATACTGTGGCATACAGAGGTGCGGGCAATGGGTTGCTTGAACTCCATGTGCCTTTTAATTGTACGTACCAGAAGTAATTATCTTCTGTAACATTTACAATCGATAGCCTTTCACCCGACGAATCAAATAATTCATCGGTACGCATGTTGCCCTGGTTGCGAACACCAGCCCAGTGCATGCCAAATTCTTTTGCTGTGGTTGGAAATCCTTTGAATGCACCTGAGACAGTGGAGACGGGATTAGTACCAGAGGGGGTTACTGTGCCTGAGGGGTACGGGATATCATATATAAACCTATATTGATATGCATTGTCATAGGAACTAGACGAAGATAGCTCATAGCCACGGCGCCATCTTGTCCAAGCAGACTCTCTGTTTACAGCAGCAATAGAACCACGGACACTGCCTTTAGAAAACTCAGTGGTAATAGGGACAACATTTTTTATAACAAAGTCTTTCTTGCGTTCAAAAGACCCGAAGCTATTTGCTCCCTTAAAACCCATCTCTAGAAGAAGCCACCTTGTGCATAGACTTGTGCACCGGGAATATAGCCAGCTGTATGAGGACCGTCAGGGAATACACCCACGTAGATGCGGTCTCCTCGCTCCAGGTAGATGCCTTTATTACGCAAGGGTGCCGTAGGTCCCAAACCGTTGGTATTGCCCGCAGAGGCGGTAGGAGTGGCCAACTGGGGCATCACATCTGAACAATCTACTATGCCGCTATTTGCGGGAACTGTTTTAGAGAACAATAACCTGTAGTCGCCGCTGGCTGGAATTGGTACAGTCGTATTGCGTGTTTGGTAAAATACAAAAGTCACAGCAGGTTGTACCCCGTAACTTGGATTGGCATAATTAAAGCCAGAAGCTGTACCGCCTGAATAAACAAAGGTTGTGTTTGTCCCAACCAGAGTAGTGGCGCCGGTGTAAGTGTAGTACCCAATGCCACTTGCTGCTGCACCTGAACCAGTAAAACTGCCTGTAGTTGTTACATTAACAATCTGACCACTAACAAGGGAAATTGTTGTACCAGAAGTTGTTGTGCTTAGGGTGTAGTCAGCTGCTCTGTAATTATCGTTGCGAACAATGGAAATGGAATCGATTACGCCACCGCTGTTAATGTCATCACTGAGGGCAGCATCCATATCAACAAGAATGGACGGAGCTTGACCCCCTTGCACAAACAAGGTATTGGTGCTAGCACTACCAACGGTTTGTGTTGTAACCCGCACAGAGTCGAACAGTGGGCGGTCAATAAAAAGCGGTTGCTTATTCGAGGAAGTGGATGACAAGTTTTTTACCGTAATTCTTCGTATTTAAATTCTAACTTATTCAGCTTAGATTTGAGCTGAATAAGGATCCTGAAGCATAGAGGCTAAGAAAGCATTTGCAACAGAAGAAGGTTGCGGTTGAAGTTGTTTTGCTAACAACTCAAGCCCTAATTGACCTTTCATCTCCTCTACTGCATTCTGTCCAAATAAATTTCCAGCACCTATCAAAGTATCCAATGCTGTTGAGGCCTGGGCAGGAGTGGCGCTTGTACTAGTGCCAGTGGGGGTTCCTTGGCTTGATTCCCACCATTTTCTAGTAGGTGCTCGCTTGCTTTCATTAAAGAATGTATTCTCTGAAAAATTAGGAGAAGCTTTTAGTGTTTTTAATTGTTGGGGATTTAAATATCGCTGTACGCCTCCAACAACAGCAGGAATTAAGTTGTCAGAATGGGACATCAACTGCCCAATATCTTTTAAATATGAAGTGCTACGAAAATCAGTTTTACCACCTAACTCTTGTCCTACGCGACCTAGCTCTTGCTTCCCTTTGTCAGAACCATAATAACCTAAAGCTTTTATTGGATTAACTTGGCTAAACCCTGGGGCCTTCATTACGGCATATTGACCTGGATTAAGCCAACTTGTATTACTGCCATAGTCGGGATTATGATACCTATTAATCATGGACGCAACTGTCCCTGGCATTGCGCCACGGGTGGAATCCCTTGCTTCTAAAGTTGCTACCTGAAGCATTCTCCTGAATGTATTTTCAGGAACTCCATACATTGTCCCAATGTTAGGTGCCATATTGTTAACTACTCCGGTCGATAGTTAAACATTATTTTTCGCATTTCTTCTTCGGATACTTCAGGTATTGCTGAATAAATAGATTGATCAGATGTCAAGGGAAGTCCTGCACGTGTTGCACCACCCACTGAAACTACTCCTTCTGCCCAGGGTTCTGAGACAACTCCAGGAACTTTAGTTTGCGTCCCGGGTGTTTGTCCTGCAAGTACTTGTTGGATAACATCATAACCAGATTGACCGGGCTTAACCTTTTCTGCTAGGCCGCGATGCTTTTCTGCCCATATACGCATGCCAAGATCTTGGGCAGCAGCTGGATCAGAAGTACGTAAATCTTGGTACTGCTGCAGCATGGGATTTTGAGCTGCTTGTTGAGCAACACTAGAAAGCTCAGAGGCGTACGCACGATCTGCTGCTGGAGAACCGGGAGCCATAAGTGTCTGACCGGCGCTACCACCAAAAGGTACATATCCACCCATGTTACCGCCACCTATGCTGCCGCCGCCTGCACTACCTTCTCGATTAGTGCCGATCTGAGAAGCCCTGGCTTTGGCTGCAAGAACCAATTCATCGTGGGTATAGCCTGGGGGAAGACTAGAAACACCACGGCTTGTGTAAGGAATATGCCCACTTAACGCTTCTTTGCCTGAATAAATAATTTCATTGGCAGCTCTATCTGCTAAATTTTGCATTATTCCAGTATTTTTAAATTCTGTTGGTTGCATGAAGTTGTTGCGCACCTCGTTCCAGGGGCGCCTTTCAATAACTCCTTTACCAAGCTCATAGAATTTACGGGCAGCATCTCCGCCTCTTTCAAATACTCCAGGTACTTCATTGAGAATAGCCATTCCAGAAAAGCCAGGAGCACTAGAAGGTTTTAATGTAGGGCCACCTCTGTTCCAGGGGGGGTTTCGTACAGCATATTGAGTTAAAGGATTAAGATTTTTAAGCAGGCTTCCAATATTAAAACTAGTTCCAGGAGCAGGGGTAGGCATGACACACGTTTCCTCAACGATGATTTAGGTGTAACCAAATACGTGAACCCACTGCAGTATCAGCGGGACCAGGGAGTGCTTGAATAAATTCAGCACCTGAGCGCTCATATCGATAACGAGCTTGGAAGGGATCCTTGTAGTTTGGCACATAAAGAATCATGGCCAAACGATTGGTTTCGTATAAGTATACTTCGTCCCATACCTTGAGAGCTTCTTTAGCATTACTTGATCGAATTGTACGATCAACGTCACCAAGAATACTTTCAATTCTTGTAGAAGGAGATGTTGCTACTTCTGTTTTTTTCTCGGCTGTATCACAACGACCAATCTGAATAATGATTTTATCGTAGAAGAAAGAATCAGGAACAGTATTTAAAGATTCCTCCAGGCGAGCATAGTCCCCCGCTGGAACAGAAACTGTAAAATATCCCAGATGATACCTTACCCTGCTTTTGTCAAAATCAGATAACTGCACTGATGATTACCACCGTTCTTACATTATAGGTGCAACAAATTTATATCTAAGCTTGATAAGGATTTTGTTGCATCACATAACTCATCAAGAAATCACTTGCTACATCCCGTTGTGGCGCTATTGCTGAACTGAGCAGGCTACTATATATATTTTGTGAACTATCCCTGCTTTGTTTTGCTTGACCAAATAAACGACTCATTAAGCCTAACGCAGCTCCAGCGCCTGCCAACTGGTCTTGCTGACGTTGTTGTGCGGTAAGCACAGTTTGTGGTGTTGTAGTACCAGTAGGTAAAACGTGGCCTGCTTTCCCTAACGTATCTAGATGTCCAAAACCTACCTCATATTTATTATCTGCAGTTTTAAAAGCCATTAAATTACCAAAGCCACCGGCATTAGCTGTTGGTACAGCAGTGCCATAACCCTGCATATAAACAGGTGTGCCTTTTAGGCCTGCAAAATCAATGCCTTTATGATCAGTGCTTGCGCCTGCCATTGGCGCATTTCTTGGTGCAAAACTTGACGTAACGGTAAGCCCTGCTTCTGGGTTCCAGGCTAAACTTCCGCCAGCAAGACGCCTGACCAAAGGGACTCTTCCTTCGCCAATCTGCACACCAGTAAGTGCACTCTTAATTGTTTCAGGATTTATATATTGTCCTGTTGTTAAATCTTTTACGTATTGATGAATATGTGGACCAGTGGCAGTACCAGTGGCCCCTATTGTTCCGATATTAAATAAACCGCCTACGCCTGCCATATGAGTATTTTATTACTATTCTAAAATAAAAAACCCTGCCGAAGCAGGGTTTATATCACACTCGTACCAGGTTGGCAGCAAAGACAGAGTCCCAGTCTACCCTACGAACTTGTTTCAACTGTTCTAAGTTACTAAATCTTTCACCGGAAAGACTCATTTGAATATCTTTAATTTCCCTTGCAGTTTTAAGTCCGATTCCCTTAATATGATCAGCAATCATTTGTGGGGTTGCTGAGTTTATATTAAGACGAGTTTCGGGTGGAAAGCTACGGGGCTCCTCGGCTGATGCCTTGTCTTTTACTTGCAGAGTCTTAACCGTTTTAGTGGCAGACTCATCGGGTTTAATTTCATTTTTGTAAACGGTAAAAAGGCGACTGTCTTGATCTTCGACCAGGAACCAGTCGCCGTTATCCCATTCACTAATGACTTTGACCCGTGCACCGGTTTTTGTGTGTTGGTAAAGCATGGACACCAGAAGTTCTGGTATTAGTTTAACCTAATCAGCTTACGGTGCGGTTAGGCAGATACGCTTCGATATCTGCGTAATCGGGAGCGGTATCAGGAACGATGTAACAAGCTTCAACCAGGATGTACCCAGTGAGACCTGCGGCCACATCAGCATCAGAAAGATACACACCACCAGTGGCGGAAGTACCATCTGCACTACCCTTGGCATACACCTTGAAGGTGGTACCAGTGGTGAGTGTCTTATACGCACCGGTAACAGTAGGTGTACCAGAGGTGATAAGAAGGGGAGTGGAGCTAAAGGCTTGGCTAGCACCTGAGAAGAAGATCTTGGTGGAAGCATCACCTGAAACTGTGGAAGCCAGGTAAGCAGCAGCAACAGGTTCGCCGGAAGCAGCTACGGGGCTACCAGCGTTATCGCGGCCAAAAGCAATTACGGTACCAGTGGTAGCATAAACGCCAGAAGCTGAACGACCATCACCCCAGCCTGAGGCAACGGAAATGGCAGTGCGATAAATGTAAGCGGATTGTACGGTGTCACCGCTGATCACCATCCCAGTGATGTCAGGACGGGTGTCGTCTTGACGATAAGGGGAAGGAATGATCACACTCATGGTTTGACCATAAGTTGTGGCGCTGCCAGAGGCCCAGGTCACGGGCACATAGCCACGTTGTTGGAAGTAGCGCCAGCCGGGAATAGCAAGAACAGCAGTGGGGCCATCCTTGGAAGCGTTAACCGTGGTGCCACCGGTGGTATCAATGTTTTTGTACCAGCCGTTGAGGGCTTCTACCCAGTTGCCGGGGTAGATCTTTTTAGTAGACAGGTAGGTCATTTATCTCTCCTTGTTGGTT
>Ga0209298_10003107_pt1 | contig 10052 bp, 8 predicted proteins | sample S_140806_EF_Meta_FD_187325 | JGI IMG/M metagenome (GOLD analysis project Ga0209298, IMG submission 187325) | Freshwater microbial communities from Lake Simoncouche, Canada to study carbon cycling - S_140806_EF_MetaG (SPAdes) (version 2) | ecosystem: Environmental > Aquatic > Freshwater > Lake ... | reverse complement strand
CCAGCCCCTTCGTCACCCTGCACACCTCGTTGCGCGGGTTCGTCTTCGACGTGGCGACCGGCAAGCTCACCGAGGTCACGCTGTAGTTCGGGTAGTTGACACAGCCGATGGGTTCTGACTAACGTCGCCTCATCCCGGTAATTCCGGTCAAACGTACCAACTTTACGAGGAAACAATGGTCAATCCGGTGGCCGAGGTGCCCACAGCCGGTCGCTACGAGCTCAGCCAGCTGCGCTCGCTGGAGGCCGAGGCGATCCACATCATCCGCGAGGTCGCTGCCGAGTTCGAGAAACCGGTGCTGCTGTTCTCCGGCGGCAAGGACTCGATCGTGATGCTGCACCTGGCGATCAAGGCGTTCGCGCCCGGCCGGCTGCCGTTTCCGGTCATGCATGTCGACACCGGGCACAACTTCGACGAGGTGATCGCCACCCGCGACGAACTCGTCGCCCGCCACGGCGTGCGGCTGGTGGTGGCCAGCGTGCAGCAGGACATTGACGCCGGCCGGGCGGTGGACAACGGGCCGTCACGCAACCCGTTGCAGACCGTGACACTGCTGCGGGCCATCCGGGAGAACAAGTTCGACGCCGCGTTCGGCGGCGCGCGCCGCGACGAGGAGAAGGCCCGCGCCAAGGAACGCGTGTTCAGCTTCCGCGACGAGTTCGGCCAGTGGGACCCCAAAGCGCAGCGCCCTGAACTGTGGAACCTCTACAACGGCCGGCACCGTAGGGGCGAACACATCCGAGTCTTCCCGCTGTCGAACTGGACCGAGTACGACATCTGGGCCTACATCGGCGCCGAAAGCATTCCACTGCCCGGCATCTACTACGCGCACACCCGTCCGGTATTCCGCCGCGACGGCATGCTGCTGGCCGTGCACGAGTTCATGCAACCGGCCGCCGGCGAGGAAGTGTTCGAGACCTCGGTGCGATTCCGCACCGTCGGCGACGTCACCTGCACCGGCTGCGTGGAATCGGTGGCCGTCAGCGTCGAGGACGTCATCGCCGAAACCGCGCTGTCGCGGCTCACCGAACGCGGCGCCACCCGCGCCGACGACCGGATATCGGAAGCCGGTATGGAAGACCGCAAGCGGGAGGGCTACTTCTGATGACCGTGACCACATCGATCGCGGCGTCCCTGCTACCCACCGGATCGCTGCTCCGACTGGCCACCGCGGGTTCGGTCGACGACGGCAAGTCCACCCTGATCGGCCGGCTGCTGTACGACTCCAAGGCCGTGATGGAGGATCAGCTTGCGGCCGTCGAACGCACCTCGCGCGAACGCGGCAACGAATACACCGACCTCGCTCTGGTGACCGACGGACTGCGTTCCGAGCGTGAGCAGGGCATCACCATCGACGTGGCCTACCGCTACTTCGGCACCGCCAAGCGGAAATTCATCATCGCCGACACCCCGGGGCACCTGCAGTACACCCGCAACATGGTCACCGGCGCCTCCACCGCCCAGTTGGTGATCGTGCTCGTCGACGCCCGTCACGGACTACTGGAGCAATCCCGACGGCACGCCTTCCTGGCCTCGCTGCTCGGGGTGCAGCACATCGTGCTGGCGGTCAACAAGATGGACCTCATCGACTGGGATCAGGAGCGCTACAACTGGATTCGCGACGAGTTCCACGCCTTTGCGGCCCGGCTCGACATTCACGACGTCACCACCATCCCGATCTCGGCACTGCACGGCGACAACGTGGTGACCAAGAGCGATAAGGCACCCTGGTACGACGGTCCACCGCTGCTGAGCCACCTCGAGGATGTCTACATCGCCGGTGACCGCAACCTGGTCGACGTGCGCTTTCCGGTGCAGTACGTGATCCGGCCACAGACCCGCGAACACGCCGACCACCGCAGCTATGCCGGCACCGTCGCCAGCGGGATCATGCGCCCCGGCGACGAGGTGGTGGTGCTGCCCAGCGGTAAAACCAGTCGGATCACGGCCATCGACGGGCCGGAAGGCCCAGTGGCGCAGGCCTTTCCGCCAATGGCGGTGTCGATCAGTCTCGCCGACGATATCGACATCTCCCGCGGCGATCTGCTGGCGCGGCCGCAGAACCAGCCCGACGCCAGCACCGAGTTCGACGCGATGGTGTGCTGGATGGCCGACGAGGCCACCCTGGAACCGGGTCGGGATTACGTCATCAAGCACACCACCCGAACCACCCGGGTGCGGGTCACCGCGCTGGACTACCGCCTCGACGTCAACACCCTGCACCGCGACAAGAGCGCGACCGCACTCAAGCTCAACGAACTCGGCCGGGTGAGCCTGCGCACCCAGGTGCCCCTACTGCTCGACGAGTACACCCGCAACGCGGCCACCGGATCGTTCATCCTGATCGACCCCGACACCAATGTGACCGTCGCAGCCGGCATGGTGCGCGACACCGCGCCCGCGGCCACCCGCACCGCCACCCCGAACACGGTGCGCCACCAATCCCTGGTGACTTCCGGGGAGCGGCTGACCAAGGGCCGCACGCTGTGGTTCACCGGTCTGTCCGGATCGGGTAAATCCTCGATCGCGGTACTGGCTGAGCAGATGCTGCTCGAACAGGGTTCTCCCGCCTACATTCTCGACGGCGACAACCTGCGGCACGGACTCAACGCCGACCTCGGATTCACCATGGCTGATCGCGCCGAGAACCTGCGCCGACTCGCCCACGTCGCCACCCTGATGGCCGATGCCGGCCTGACCGTGCTGGTGCCGGCGATCAGCCCACTGGAGGAGCATCGAGAGTTGGCCCGAAAAGTTCACTCCGAGGCCGGGATCGAGTTCTTCGAGGTTTTCGTCGACACCCCGTTGGCCGACTGCGAACTGCGCGACCCCAAGGGCCTCTACGCCCGGGCGCGCGCCGGTGAGATCACCCACTTCACCGGAATCGACAGCCCCTATCAGCGGCCCAAGAACCCGGACTTGCGGTTGACCCCGGACCACACCGCGGCCCAACTCGCCGAGCAGGTCGTCGCACTGCTGGAGTCGCGGCCGTGAATGATCCCGGCATGAACGATCACGGACTGGCCGCCGCACTGGCGACCCGGGCGGGACGGCTACTGCTGGATGTGCGAACCGAATTCGCCGACGCCACGGCCGAGGAACGCAAGGCCGCCGGAGACACGCGGTCGCATGAGTTCCTGATGGAACAACTGGCCGCTGCTCGCCCCGGTGACGCGGTGCTCTCCGAGGAGGCCGCCGACGACCCGATCCGACTGCGATCGAGCCGGGTCTGGATCGTCGACCCACTCGACGGCACCCGCGAATTCTCCGAACTCGGCCGTACGGACTGGGCGGTGCACGTCGCACTGTGGTCCGACGGCGAATTGATCGCCGGGGCGGTTGCGCTGCCCGCGCAGGGCGTGACGCTGGCGACACCTCGGGTGCCGGCGCTGCCACCGGCACCGGCGGTACCGCGCATCGTGGTCTCGCGCACCCGCCCGCCCGCAGTCGCGTTGCAGGTCCGGGAAGTGTTGGGCGCGACGCTGATTGAGATGGGCTCGGCGGGAGCGAAAGTCGCCGCGGTGGTGCAGGGACGTGCCGAGGTGTACGTGCACGCGGGGGGTCAGTACGAGTGGGATTCCGCGGCGCCGGTCGCCGTCGCCCGCGCGGCAGGCCTGCACACCTCGCGCATCGATGGTTCAGAACTTCGGTACAACCAACCCGACCTACTACTACCCGATCTGGTGGTGTGCCGGCCGCAGTACGCACCTGAGGTTCTGGCCGCCCTGCGTTAGCGATCGCGGCCCCAATTTTCACACCTGCAACAGGCGTTTCTCGTTCGTTACCTAGAAAAGGTTTGCTCTCATTACCTCGCCGGTGCGGCACCCCAGCGCAGGGAGCGGTTGCCCAACTTTTCGGCAACACCGCGAAAATAGCTCTGAACAGGCATGAGTACTCCCGAAACGATTCGCCACGGCCGGTTTTCGGAGGCCTTCGGTAACTTCTTTGCCCGAAGTACTTGCGCTCAGGATTTTCTCAGCTAGTCTCAGGGAGTCAGTATCAACTGCTCACCGGAGGACTCACAGTGCAAATCTCACTTCGTTCACATCTGATCGCGGGAACCGCCGCGGTCGTCGGGGCCAGCGCCATCGCGATGACCCCGGTCATGGGGGCTCAGCTGAGCCTCCCGTCCATCAATGTTCCCACCGTCGCCAAGGTCACCCTGGCCGGCCTCGACAGCCCGATCAGCGAACTGCTGGGTTCGGTCATCCTGGGCGGCCAGTTCCTGTTCAGCACCGACACGGACGTAGTCACCAGGGCCAACTGGGGCCCGTCGGCCTTCCCGTTCGCTCCATCGGCCCCGGCACCAGACGCCGGGTCTGCCCCAGTATTCGGTACCGCGCTGGAGTCCGATGAGCTCGGGGCTTTCACGTCGATCGGCCTGCTCCCGAATTTCATCGATCTAGCCCTGCCGTCCGTGCGCCAGCTTGGCATCAACGGCTCGGACTACCTCAACACCTCTGTCTTCGGTCTTTCGGCCGCCGGCATTGCGCTCAGTGAGGGCGTGTGGAACGCCGCGGGTCAGCTTCTGACCCTCGACATCCCCGGTGCCCTGCAGACTCTGGGTAACTCGATCAGCGCTGCCGGCACCCTGGCCCTCGCCTCCGGTGCCTACGTCCTCGGCGGCGTTGTCGCCCGGGCACAAGCCGTGGTCGATGCGGTCGTCGGCTCGCTGCCGTTGCTGATCGGTGCCACCGTCGCTCAGGTCAGCCTGGTGGTGAACAAGACCATCCAGGTCGTTACCGACACGTTCGCCGCGACCACCTTCGAAGACGGCTGGAACGCCGCCGTCGACGGTATCTTCGGGGCCACCGGCATTCCGGGAACGCTGCTCAACATCACCATCGGTGCGGGCCAGCAGACCGGTCCAATCCCGTACGGTCCCGTGACCGCTACGCCGCCCCTCACACCGACTACAGAGTCGATCATTGCCAACTATGTGCCGAGTATCCGCGGCGAGGTTCAGGCGGTTCAGGTAGCGATCGCCAACGCGCTGGCGACCCCGAATCCGGTGTCACCTCCGGTGGCGTCGGTGAAGAAGGCCGCACGTTCGGCGGCGGCAGCCCGCACGGCTGCGGTCGAGGCGGCTCCGGCTGCTGAGGCACCGGCTGCTGAGGCTCCGGCTGCTGAGGCTCCGGCTGCTGAAAGCTCGGCTCCGGTCAAGCACCGCTCGGCGCGCGCAGTGTCCAAGCGCGCTTCTGCCAACAACTAGGTCGCAGTACAGCACGGTGCCCCTTCTCACTGCGAGGAGGGGCACCGTGTTGTTTGTGAGGGGAAGCCGAATCTCAACCCGTGGCCGTCCGGGGCGAATATTAAGGCTCTTCTTTCAGGGTTTTGTTGTTGCGCTCAGGTTTTTCTCAGGTACAGTTAGGGTTCCAGGGAAGTAGGTGAAAAGCGTGCGTAGGGTCGTTGGTCCGATATTGACTACCGGGGTCGCTCTGCTGGCCGCCAGCGTCGTGGTCGCCAACCCCATCGTCGTGCCGCGCGCTGACGTCCAGATCCCCGCCTTCACCCTGTCGGCCGGCAATGACGAGACCGGCGGCATGCTGGATCCGGCCTTCCTCAACGCGATCGCTCCGGCGCCCTCCGAGTCGGATAATCCCTTCTCGGTGCTCAAGCAATTAATCACGTCGTTGGCCTCCGATGCCACCTCCGTGGGCAGGAACGCGATCGTGGATGCGTTCTTCGCCGGCGTCGCCGCGGTGTCCCAGCCGGAGCTGTCCGCGGCCTCCGCCCCGTATGCCGCACCCCCGGTGGATCCCTACCCGGCGAACCTTCCCGCGCTGGCCGCGTCGCTTGCGCCCGGATTGGACATCTCTTCGCTCAAACCCGTCGCGGCCGCTGTGCCCGCGGCGACGGCCGACCCCAGCCTGGCCGTCGCGGCGGCAGTTGCCCCGGTAGTCCGCGAGCTTGTGTCGAGTCTGGTGGCTGACGTCGGCTACGTGAGCAACGGCCTGATTTCGGCCGCCTTTGCCGTCGGGGCACTCGTGGCGACTGAGCCCGTGTTGGTCGTCAATACCCTGAGCGCGCTGGTCGGCGGTGACTTGAACGGTGCCGTGGAGAACGCCGTCAAGGTGGTTGTGGCCCCGTTCGGGCCGGCCGGCATCCTTGTAAACACGCTGTGGGCCGTCATCGAAAATCACCTGTCCAAGCCGATCGCCAACCGCTCCACTTTGGCGGCCGGGCAGCCGGTCACCCCCGCGTCCGGTACCGATTCGGCGGACGTGCCGGGGTATGTCACCTCGTCTGCCCGGGCCACCAGGCTCGACGTCCGGCCAAGTCAGCGCAATCATCGTGATGCGGTGGTGTCGACGGCGGAGATCGTGCCGGTTCCCGGGCTGGCCGCTGCCCTCGGGGTTTCTGACCTCAGGGTTGCCGCCCCGCGTGCAGCCGCGACCGTCGGCGACGCGATGCCATCGCCCCGGAGGTCCGTAGCAGTCGCGGGCACGGCAATCACGGCGATCGGCGATCAGGTGGGTGCAGCGGTCGAGGGTGCGGCCGATGCGGTCGGCAAGATCGCCGCACGCAGCCGCAGCGCACAGGCCGCCGGCCGCGGCTAGCTGCCGACATTGCCTTCGCGGCCACTGTCAGTGGCAGAATCCGCAGCATGCGGATGTCGGCGAAGGCGGAATACGGCGTCCGCGCCATGATCCAACTCGCCGCCGCCGAGCCGGGCATTGTGGTCAAGACCGATGACCTGGCCCACGCCCAGGGGATCCCCGCGCAATTCCTGGTCGACATCCTCTCCGATCTGCGCGCCGATCGGCTGGTGCGGAGCCACCGCGGCCGGGAGGGTGGATATGAATTGGCCCGGCCGGCCGAGCAGATCAGCATCGCCGATGTGCTGAGGTGCATCGACGGTCCGTTGGCCAGCGTGCGGGATATCGGCCTCGGCGACCTTCCCTACTCCGGGCCCACCACCGCGCTGACCGATGTGTGGCGGGCGCTGCGGGCGAGCATGCGCGCGGTTCTGGAGATGACCACCCTGGCCGACGTCGCCGGCGGCGCGCTGCCTGACCAGATCAGCGAACTGGCCCGCGACTATCTGCAGCAGGAAGATCGCCGCGGTCGCCACGGTGGCTGACAGCGCACCTACCCGGGTCGAAATACTCGGCGGTATCGGGCCCAACTGGTTCGCCTCGGTCATGGGCACCGGGATCGTCGCCAACGCCGGCGCCACTCTTCCCATCCATCTTGTGGGCCCGATACACCTTCCGGGTCTATACACCTTCACCCGCGTGGTGTGGGTGATCGCCGCGCTGCTGCTGGTCGTGCTGCTCGCTGTGGTGGGCGGGCATTGGCTGCGGCACCCGACCGCGGCGCGTAGCCACGCCCGCAATCCTCAGATGGCGCACTTCTACGGCGCGGCGCCGATGGCATTGCTGACCGTGGCCTCCGGTGCGGTGTTGGTGGGCGGTGATCTGATCGGCGAACGCGCGGCAGTGGAACTGGCCTGGGCACTGTGGGTGGCGGGCACCATCGGCGGGCTGTTCACCGCCGTCAGCATCCCGTATCTGATGTTCACCCAGCACTCCGTGGAACCGGATGCCGCGTTCGGCGGTTGGCTGATGCCGATCGTCCCGCCCATGGTGTCTGCCGCCACGGGGGCGCTGCTGATTCCGCACATGCCACCCGGAGTCGGGCGCCAGACCATGTTCTACGGCTGCTACGCGCTGTTCGGGCTGAGCCTGGTGGCGGCCTTCATCATCATCTCAATGATCTGGAGCCGGCTCGCGCTGTACGGAACCTCCGGCACCGCGCGGGTGCCGACGCTGTGGATCGTGCTCGGTCCGCTGGGCCAATCCATCACGGCGGCAGGGCTTCTCGGCCTCAACGCGGCGTTGGCCGTCGACCCCGATATCGCCGCGGCCATGAACTCGTTCGCGATTTTGTTCGGTGTGCCGGTGTGGGGATTCGCAGTGCTGTGGATCGCGCTGGCGACCGCGCTGACTGTGCGCACACTTCGGCGCGGCATGCCGTTCGCACTGACCTGGTGGAGCCTGACCTTCCCGGTGGGCACCTTCGTGACCGGCACCACCCAGCTGGCCGTGCACACCGGATTGCCCGCTTTCGCCGTCGCCGCGGTGATCGCCTATCTCGGGTTACTCAGCACCTGGCTGCTGGTCGCGGCCCGCACCGCGCGCGGCAGCCTGCGCGGCACCCTGCTGGCACCGCAGAAGCCGGCCGGACCGATCCGGGCGCGCAAGGATCCGGCGCGGTAGCCGGGGCCGGACAATATCGACGACGTGTCACAATCGCGTCGTGCACATAGGCATGAGCATGCCGGTGATGGAACCCGATCTCGACGCGACGGTGCTGCGGCAGTGGGCGCAGACAATCGACGCGGGTCCGTTCTCGTCGCTGTGCTGGGGTGAGCGCATCGCATTCGACAATCCCGAGTCCCTGACCCTGCTCGGGGCGCTCGCCGCCTGGACGGATCGCGTACCGCTGATCACCACGGTGGTCGTGCCGCAGTTGCATGATCCGGTTCTGCTGGCCAAGTCGCTGGCCACCGGCGACATGCTCTGCGGTGGCCGCCTGACCGTCGGCGTCGGGGTGGGTGGCCGCCACGAGGACTACCTGGCCGTCGGTGTAGATCCGTCGACTCAGACCATCCGCGAGATGGAGCGTCGGGTGGCGGTCATGAAACGCGTGTGGGCGGGGGAGAAGATCACCGACTCCGTCGTGCCGGTCGGGCCGGCACCGGTGCACTCCGGTGGCCCCCGTCTACTGGTCGGAACCATCGGACCCAAGACGCTGCGCAGTGCCGCGGCGTGGGCTGACGGACTGGCCGGCATCACGCTCGATCTCGACGTCGCCAAACAGAACGAGTTATTCGATGTCGGCCGCACCGCCTGGGCGCAGGCGGGCAAGCCCGCTCCACACCTGGCCACGTCGTTCTGGTTCGCCCTCGGTTCACCGCGCGACTCCCGCGCCCAGATGCACCGGCATCTGCGCCACTACATGAATTGGATCCCCGCCGAGATCGTCGACGCGATGGCGCCTCACACCGGCTTCGCCGGTTCTGAAGATGAATTGGCACAACTGTTGGGCAGATTCGCCGCGGTCGGCACCGATGAGATACACCTGATTCCGACTAGTTCGGACCTCGATCAGTTGCGTCGCGTCGCCGACGTCGTCGCAGACGTTTCCGCCGAAACCCAGGGAGAGGCAACGCCATGACGCAGTCATACGGCAACTACCAACTCGAGATCTATTTCCAGGGATTGAGCGGTGTGCTGCCCAGCCTGCCGATGTCCTTCGGCGAACTCGAAAGCCGCGCGGAGCAGGCGCTGTCGCCGTCAATCTGGTCCTACGTCGCCGGGGGCGCCGGCGACGAGCGCACCCAGCGGGCCAACGTCACCGCATTCGAGCAGTGGGGCCTGATTCCTCGGATGCTCGTCGGCGCCACCGAACGCGATATGTCGGTGGAACTCTGGGGGCAGAGGTGGCCCGCCGTCTTCATGGCACCCGTCGGCGTGATCGGGCTGTGCACACCCGACCGCCACGGCGATATCGCGGCGGCCCGCGCCGCCGCACGCACCGGTGTGCCGCTGTGTGTGTCGACGCTCACCATGGACCCGCTGGAAGACGTCGCGGCTGAATTCGGCGACACCCCAGGACTTTTCCAGCTCTACACTCCCACCGATCGCGAACTTGCCGAGAGTCTGGTGCATCGCGCCGAAGCGGCCGGATACGCCGGCATCGTGGTCACACTGGACACCTGGATCCCCGGGTGGCGGCCGCGGGATCTGTCGACCGCCAACTTCCCGCAACTGCGCGGGCTGTGCCTGGCCAACTACATCAGTGACCCGCACTTCCGGGCGAAGATCGACGCCGATATCGACGCGGACCCGCGCAACGCCGTGATGCACTGGGTCAGCATCTTTGGAAATTCGTTGACCTGGAACGACATTCCGTGGCTGCGATCCTTGACAAAGCTGCCACTGATCCTCAAGGGCATCTGCCATCCCGACGATGCGCGGCGTGCCATCGACGCCGGCGTGGACGGCATCTACTGCTCTAACCACGGCGGCCGGCAGGCCAATGGC
>Ga0209298_10003104_pt1 | contig 10058 bp, 9 predicted proteins | sample S_140806_EF_Meta_FD_187325 | JGI IMG/M metagenome (GOLD analysis project Ga0209298, IMG submission 187325) | Freshwater microbial communities from Lake Simoncouche, Canada to study carbon cycling - S_140806_EF_MetaG (SPAdes) (version 2) | ecosystem: Environmental > Aquatic > Freshwater > Lake ... | reverse complement strand
CATTTGCCTAGCTAAGGTATGTATGTCAATACCTTCAGCTAGTGCGAATGTGGCATAGGTATGTCGCAGGCTATACAAGGTTCTATTCTTGCCGGTAGCATCCTTAAACAAGCCAGATTCAACCATGAGCCTCTCAAACACGCTATTTAGACTATGGGGTGCATCCCCTTCGGGAAATACAAATACCCTGCGATCTAGCTTGGCTTCAATTACAGCATCGAGGTTCTGATAAGGCAAGGCTTGCCACTTGATTAGTCGCTCTAATGCCTCAATCACAAAATGTCGAGCAATCAGATACCGGGGCCCAGTTTTACCTGACACCCAAATCCGTAAATATCGCTGCTCTCCTATCCAGTGCCACTGCAACGATTTCCAGCGGATTGGCATGCTTTCAGTGCCCTGCCTTATGCCCGTTCCCAGCAAGAACTCCACATACACTCGGCAAAGTCTACGCATATGGTTACTGCGTTGATTACGGCCAAACCTTTCCCAATCCTGCATGTATTCCAACAAGTAATTGACCTCTTGTTGATTAAAGGCTGGCCTGATCTCCGCCCTATCAGCAACTACCTCCAATAAGGGAATAGTCCGATGCTGGTGAATTAAGCCCTGATCCCTGGCTCGTTCTATCACCCGCTTATATAGACCAGCATGGCGCCTTTGCGTATATGACTTAGGATCCTTGCCCATCTGAGATATGCGCCAAGCCGCATAGTCATCTACAACTTCCTGGGTAATGTCATTGATTTGATAGGCGCCAAAAAATGGGATCAAGTACTTGGTGTAGATATGAATGTAGTCAACATGAGTACGTTTATTGGGATTGGCATGGACTACTCGGGCAGCTGCAGCTAGCTCTTGCGTGGCTAATTGCCGAAAGGTCCGGGTCTTAATGGCTAAATCACTGGCCAGCTTGACCTTAACGGTTTCATAAATGGCAATGGCTTGGGTAGTGGCTTCAGCTAACTGATCAGATCCAGTGCTAGCGGAATGCCAAGCGCCAGTAGCCAGCTTGAAGCGGCACTGCCATTGGTGACTATTAGGTCTCTTATAGAGAGTCAGATCCCCATCAAGGAGTTTGATGGATTCTTGATTAAGAGCGGTTGAAGCAAATAAAAACGATAGATTATTCATAACAAGCGTCCTTTTAAATGACGCTTGTAGCTTAATTTCAGATTTAGATTTGGGCGACCTGAATTATTTACTGTCGGTTAAACCGACACTACAGCGCGAGGGCTGCGATAGGCTCATGGTGAATAAAAGACGCACACTCACTGAGATCTAGAATGACATATCTAATCCGACCTATACAAAATCAATTCGCTTAACTTAAATTAGAGGCGGGAATGTATACCCATCAACTTTAAATACTTTTAAGCAAGCGTTAACGACATCAGCATCAAATAGCTTGTCACTACCCATAGCAATTTCTTCTAATGCGGCATCTATACCTTTACCTTTTCTGTAAGGGCGATCAGATGACATTGCCTCTACTGTATCTGCCACACCTAGAATTCGAGCCTCTTCACAGACTACATCGCCTTTAATTGCGTTGGGGTAGCCACTACCATCTAAACGCTCATGATGCTGTAAAACAGATTGAGCAATATTCCATGGAAAGTGAATATGTTTGAGCATGTCATAACCAGCTTGAACATGATTCCTTAGCATGGCGATCTCAAAGTTGCTTAAAGCAATGGGCTTTGTGAGAATTTCTGCGGGAATAGTAATTTTGCCAATATCGTGAACTAAGGCGGCCATACGAATACCTTCAATGGTATGTATAGGTAAATTCATTTCGGTAGCAATTGCTACAGCCAAATTTGCCACACGCTTTTGATGGCCTCCGGTGTAGGGGTCACGAGCAACAATGACATTGGCCAGAGTATCAACCATTTCATTCATAGAAATGTTGACTGAGTGTTGATACTCGAGGAGTTCCTTTTCTAGATTTTTTCTATCTGAAATATCGCGAATATTGCATTGAATAACGCGGTCTCCATTAACGCCATAGGCATTACTGACAAACTCTACATTAATAATTTTTTCATCTTTTCGTTTTAATGGGAGATCTTCATAACGTATGTAACCCTTGTCTTTAAGCACGGTGAAGGCTGTTAAAGCCGCGGCTTTATCTACCATCGCGCCAATTTCCCACAACTCTTTACCTATGAGCTCATCTTTCGTAAAGCCCAGTAGGTTAGTAATAAATGGATTAGCGTCTTGAATGAATCCCGTTTGAAAATCAAGTATCAAGATACCATCTTGAGCGGTCTCAAATAATCGCCTATAGCGTAGCTCTGATTGTTTAGCTAACTGCTCTTTTTTTAAATCATTAGTCATCAATATATTTGGTGAGATCAATAAATTCACCATCCCCTTCATTCAAGTGTATACCTATTAACCCTAATGTTTATAGACTTTTGGTCTATTTAAAGGCTTAATTAAATCAATCTATCTTTTAGATGTGAGGAATATTTTGTACATAGCAATTGGCCTTTACAGCTTGTCTTTGCTTTGCCAGGTTCTAGCATCATTAATTAGCCTTTCGTTATTTCGATATTCAGCAAAAGTCTATCGTTTTCCTTGGCTTTTGCTCGCTATAGGCTTGGCAATGATGATTGGGCGAAGAATAAACCCCATACTTCATATATTTGAAACCGATCATTATGATTTGATAGACGCCCTCTTATCTCTACCAATTTCAGGTTTTTTATTACTTGGAGTGCTTGGTCTTAGAAAGTTACTCCTCAGGTCTGAAGATAAACAACTGACACTTGAAACTCTTGCTCAATTTGACCCTCTCACCAACAGCTTAAGTCGTACTGAAATACTCTATCGAGTCTCTGAAGAAATTGATCGCTCGCGCAGAAATAAACATTCCTTTGCTCTTTTAGAGATGGATATTGACCATTTTAAAAATGTAAATGATCAGCTTGGTCATCATGTTGGCGATGAAGTCTTAATTAATTTAGTAAGACACTCCCAAGAAGCCCTTCGCTCTATCGATATAGTTGGACGAATTGGTGGAGAAGAATTTCTAATTCTTTTGCCAGAAACAGATACTGAAGGCGCCATACAAATTGCCGAGCGTTTGCGTAAACATATTGCTAACGCGATAAATGATACGAGCGCCCCAATACCAGTAAAAATCACCATTAGTGTTGGGGTGACGATTTTTGAGCCAAAATGAAAATCCTAGAATTGCGCGTGGAATAGTGCTCAATGAACTCATGAATAAAGCTGACTTAGCAATGTATCAAGCTAAAAATGAAGGGCGAAATCGTGTTGCCTTTTGGAGCGCCTCTACCCCCCTTAAGAAAGCATGATATTAAAACGGAATGATTAATTCTTCCATCACATAGCGATAAAAGTAATTGGGTCCTAAAAACCCAGCGGACTTTCCGTAGCCAGCACGAGTCTTAAAGTAATAGTCATTTGATGCTACCGGACTGGTTGCCGCAAACTCATATAGCTGTGTAGTAGTGCTTGGATCTTGATTTACTGTTTGACGCCCAACACCTGCCGTACCACTGAGCATCCACCCTGCAATTCTTTTTCTTGCCCCAAACGCAATCATTGTCTCACTATAGGTTGATGGATTGAAATAATTATTGGCAACATTGGTATTAGTATCTCTATATTGGCGATAACGCAGTTGCGCTGTTAGCCCATAGTCTGGCACTAGGTCATATATGAGTTTTGCCCTCACGATTGGCCGTGTATTGGTATCAGAGAAATACATATTCCCCACCATAGCAATTGCAGTAAGTCTTTCAACAATTTGCTGCTCTATGCTAGCTGCACCCAAGGTGTAATAGATTCCATTGTTTAAGGAGTTTTGGGTCTCCACTCGATCTCGATTAACTATTACTTCAGCTTTTGTAGAGTCTGTTACGCGAAATCCATAATTACTATCAGTTGTAACTAATTGATGGCCATTTTGGGTGTTGTAACCAATATTGAGGTTATAGCCTAAAGCAGTCCGAGGATTAATGGCCTTAGTCACAAGCGTGTATTGCTCACCTGTTGAGCTCCAGCCGCCTTGCGTAAAGTAATTGTGCTGATAAGTAACGCCAGTATATTTTTCACCATGCTCATATAGAGGCAAATAGCCTGCCTTGTACTTGTAGGTAGAGAACCCTTCACTGTCCGAGCTGAAATAAACATTGGGTACTGAAATGGCTTGCTTTGTTTGCTCTGCCTCCTCTTCAGCATTGGCATAAAAAGTAAACAACAGTGAGGGAATAATTAAAAAAATCTGAACTATTCTTTTCATTTCGTTCCCCAAGATTTACGAAGATTTAACAGCTCAGAAAAATATCCATAAACACAAGCGGGCTGCAGCACTAAGCCATAGGCAAAAACATAGGATAAGAAGCCCAACATATTTGCCCGGACCGTTAAATGCTCAGTATTAAACATCGCCTTACCCTTTAAATACATTTGCCAATTGAGTAAAAAAGCCATCGGCAATAGTGATAGCGTCATGGGGCCTGCTATCCAATAAATGCCAAAACAAGCCAGGATTAGTCCAGGGATAAATCCAAAAGTAAAAGCAATATCCATCAGTGGAAATAATGTATTCCACCAAACATAGAGTGTAGAGTACCTAGGTTTAAAAAGAATCATTGGATTATCTTTAAAAGCCTCTATCAATCCTCGAGACCAACGACGTCTTTGATTAATAAATTTACTTAAAGTATTGGGGCAATCCGTAAAAGCCAAAGCATCCTCAGCATGTCCCACTCTATAGCCTGCTGACAAAATTCTCCAAGTCAATACAATATCTTCACCGACCATCTCTGGCCAACCGCCCAATTTCAAAATTGTTTTACGGTCATATAAAGAGAATGCGCCTTGGGCAACTAAGGTACCTTGAAATAAAGACTGAATTCGCTTGATAGTAGCAATGCCTAAAAAGTAATCCCACTCCTGCGCCTTAGTGATCCAATTTTCTCTTGAATTACGAATGAGAATTTCACCAGCAACAGCTTTGGTATTGATTGGATCGGAAAGGTATCGACCAACTAAGTGGCGGATGCCATCTTTCAATATATAGCTATCGGCATCAATGGAAATAATGATATCTGTTGTACATTTTGCCAAGCCATGATTTAGAGCGGACGCTTTGCCGCCGTTATGTCCTAAATCAATGAGCTCTAAGTTGGGATGGGCTGGCTGCAGCGCCGTAACAGACTCAACAGTCTTATCGCTCGAGCCATCATTAATCACAATAATGCGAATATCTGCCGGGTAGTCCTGTAGAAAAATTCCTGACAAGGTTGAGGCTATTGAATTCTCTTCGTTATAGGCGGCAATTAAAATTGTGACTGGCGGGTAATGCTGATCAAGCATCACTTTTGGGCGGCGATCTAGCAAAAGTGCCATCGCTACAAAGGCATTCATAAAGCCTGGAATGATGGCTATGAATGTGATGATGAAATAGGCGAGTACGCCACCTATTTCATTGCTGAGATCTGAATACCAGGGCTGAGAATACCAAAAGGAAAACCCCATCCAACAGAAAGCAAACGCTAAGGCGCTTATAAATTTGACTTTGACTGAGAAATACAAATTAGCTTAAACGAAAGAACTAAAAAATTGGTACATCTTATAAAAGCAAGTCATTGCTAAAAATTTGAATTTGACCATCATGCGCATGGCCATCTCGAATTTTTTGTTCCGCAATAGAAAGAAGTTTTAGTTGATGTTTTTCAAAAAGTGTTACAGCATCACCTTGAATTGCATCGGGATCGACGTCCTCTAGAGCCTCATAACTAAAATGGCATGACAGGGTTTGACCTTCTAACTTAGCCGCATAAAAAATGCCGCCATCTTCAGAAAGTACAGGCGGCCCTATGAATTCGATTTTCATATCAATTCAGAACAATGACGGGAATTGAGCTATGAAGAACAACCTCACAGGCCTCACTGCGCAAAATCAATCCAGATATACCAGTGCGCTTATGAGAAGACATTGCAATCGCATCTGCCTTAGATTTTTTAGCTGCCTCTAAAATACCATCAGCAATATTGGGGTGAACGATATGCATAAACTTCACATTAAGACTAGAGCCCAATTGAGACTGAGCTTTTATAAATAATTTTTTAGCAAACTCTGCGCATGCTTTTTTATGAGCCGCTTCTGAAACTAGTGAGTTATTTACACTTTCGGTATATACAAATGGCGCTAATGGGTCGGATACATAAACTAAGACAATGTTGGCATTATCTATCTTAGCTAACTTGGCAATTTTATTAAGTTCTTTTTTGGTAATTGCATCACCACTAATGGGAACTACTATTTTTTTAAACACAATTCACCCCTTATATTCATCTAGTAAGATTGTAATTTGACCCGTATATGATGTCCTAGATACGAGCCATCCATAATCTTTTGCTCTAAGTGCATACCCTAGGTAAATTCTTTGCTCTAGAGAAAATTTATTTATTACTTTCAATATGATGGAATATAGCTCAATACTTAACAACCCTGGTCAATAAGCAGCCTATGTCAAAACATCAGCAATATAAACGCTCTGATTTAGCCAGGATTGCAACTATTGTGATGGAGGAAAAAGGTCTTGAGCCCAATTTTTCCAAAGAAATCCACGAACAGCTTGATACCATTAATCTGCCAGCGGAAGATAACGATCCTCTGATTCAGGACCTCACCCATCTTTTATGGTGCTCTCTTGATAATGATGATTCGAAAGATTTGGATCAGCTTACTGTATCAAGCGACTTAGGTAATGGTAGTCATAAAATTTATATTGCCATAGCAGATGTTGATGCCCTCATTAAAAAAGATACCCCCATTGATGAGCACGCTAAGCACAATACCGCATCGATCTATACCTCTGCACGGATTTTTCCGATGTTGCCAGAAAAACTATCCACTAACCTTACCTCACTTAATTTTGATGAAATCAGACTAGCTTTGGTTACCGAAATAGTAATTGGCGGCAAAGGAGAGATTTTAGGTTCAACGATTTATAGAGCGAAAGTACGAAATAAAGCAAAGTTAGCTTATGACGCCGTATCAGCATGGATTGAAGGTAAAGGGGAAATGCCAGCAGCTATGGCCGCTGCACCTGGCATGGATCTACAGATCAAAGTCCAAGATGACATTGCGCAGCAATTGCGCAAAAAACGGCAACGGGCTGGATCATTGCAGCTAGAAATATTTCAGCCTAAAGCCGTTTTTGAGGGTGACCGAGTAATTGGTATTGCCGAACAAGAACATAATCGTGGCAGACAACTCATTGAGGAGTTCATGATTGCAACCAATGGATCGACTGCTCGCTTTTTACTCAAAAAAGGTATTCCATCCTTACGAAGAGTTGTTCGCAATCCGGATCGCTGGTTGCGCATTGTCGAGCTTGCTAAGCAATATGGGGAGGTATTACCGCATGAAGCAAACTCTAAAGCCTTGTCTGAATTTTTAGCCAAACGTCATACTGCCGACCCCCTTCGCTTTCCAGACCTATCTTTAATTATTATTAAGCTCATGGGTCCAGGAGAGTACGTATTAGAGCAACCAGGAGCCACTCCAATCGGTCACTTTGGTTTAGCAGTACAAGACTACATGCATTCAACAGCGCCAAATCGACGTTATCCCGATTTAATTACTTTACGGATGCTCAAAAAAGCCATTAATAATGAGCCTAACGCATATGAAACCCAGGAACTGTACGCATTAGCCCTCCACTGCACCACACAGGAAGATGCTATTCGTAAGGTGGAGCGCAGAATGCGCAAATCTGAAGCGGCGCTGTATTTGGAGCCCTATATTGGCAAAGACTTTAATGGTGTCATTACAGGCATTACGCCGAACTATGGGTGGGTCAGAATTTTCGATCCCCCCGCTGAAGGAATGCTTCTGAAACTCTCTAAAGATGCATCCATCGGAAATAAGGTACGAGTAAAACTAACATCTACTAATGTTGAGATGGGGCATATCAACTTTATGCTGATAGGCTAAAAAGTAGTGATAACTTAAATACCCTTAATGTTATTTAAATGTAAGCGGGACTATCCCTTTAAATGCGATTTAGATATTCAACTTGCTTATTGATTTAAGATTGATAGGGTAATACTATTAAGGCTAGACTGAAGTCATATATATTCACTATTTTTTCCACCTAAAAAGGGGTTTACATGAAAGTACTATTGCCAATTGATGGCTCAAAATCATCACTCAATGCTGCAAAGTATGTTGCCAAGATGGCTAAAAATTCGCGTAGTCCAATTACCGTTACCCTAGTGAGCGTCCATGATGATATGGGCCTAGGACATGTAAAACAGTTTGTCTCTAAAAGTGTTGTGGATGATTACTTGAGGGAAGTAAGCGAAAAAGAATTAAAGGCCGCACAAAAGGTTCTTGATATGGCTTCCGTAAAACACAATATGGCAATTAAGCGTGGTCATATTTCCGAGGAAATTCTTGCCCTTGCCAATAAGGATAAAGTTGATTTAATCGTGATGGGTGCCAAGGGGCGCAGTGGCTTTGTAGATATGTTGATGGGCTCAGTAGCGCAGCGCATTAGTAGCTCAGCAAAGCAACCTGTACTGCTCGTGAAGTAATTTAATCTATGCCGGTAGCTGGGTTTGATTGGGTCTGTCCACCCAAAAGGCCATCAGCATAAATGCCACCAAAGCGCATCCGCCTGAAAATAAGAATGCGTACAGTGGTGCTATTGATTCGTACACCCAGCCAAAGATAAATGAGGCTGGAAACAACATTAACCCAGTAATTAAATTAAACCATCCAAATGCAGTACCAGCCATTCCTTTAGGCGCCATGTCTGCTACCAAGGCTTTCTCCACCCCTTCTGTTGCCGCTTTAAATAATCCATAAACCCCAAAGAGAACAAATATTTGATAAGTGGCAAGTCCTGGTAAGCCCATGGCGATATAAAAGAAGGCAAAAGCAATCCAAGCAATCAAAATAAACCGCTTACGGCCAAAAGTATCTGATAGCGCCGATAAGGGCGTGCCAAACAAAGTGGTGATTAATGAGACAGCCGCCCATAAGAGAGGGATTTGCTCTTGTGGAACACCTGCCTCTCTTGCTCTTAGCAATAAGAACATATCAGATGAATTTGCCAAAGCAAAGATGCCTGCCACTATTAAATATCTTTTAAATTGATCTGGCATCCCTTCAAGCGACCAGCTAAATTTACTTGCTTGTGGAAGCGCCTCTCGCTTTGGCTCTTTAATACACAAAGCAAGAGTAATGGTAACTACAGCTGGAACAATGGCCCATAAAAAGATATCTTTGAGCGGTACCCCCATGGATAAAAACATTGCCGCTAATAGAGGGCCAATGACTCCACCTGCGTTATCTAGCGAGCGATGCAAGCCATAGGTCATGCCTCGTTGATTTTCATTCACACTCTCAGCTAAGAGGGCATCACGGGGGGAGCTTCGAAGACCCTTACCCATTCGATCAGTAAAGCGGATTGCTAAAACCCATAGCCATGAATTAGCGATTGCAATCAGAGGTCTGCCGATACCAGCAAGCGTGTAACCTAAAACTATCCAAGGCTTTACTTTTTTAGTGCGATCAACAATGACACCTGAAACTAATTTGAAAACACTAGATGAGGCTTCCGCAATACCCTCAATAATGCCTAGTGCCTTCGGACCCGCCATCAAAACTGATGCTAGGTATAAAGGCATCAATGGATACAGCATCTCACTGGCCGAATCATTAACCAGACTAATAAGGCCAATGAGCCAAACAGTACGAGGAAGAGCGAGAATTGTTTTAAACATTACAGACTCAATTTACTCTTTTTTGTCGGGTCAAACCGACACCAAATGGACAGGGCTAAAATTTCGTCTGAGTCGCCGATAGTCACAAAGGAGCTGCCTACGCCCTAGCCAAGGCCACACTTACGCTTACCAAGCAGATCCATGATTGGGCCAATAGACCACAATCCTCCAGCCTACTTTTATATCTATCGATATGACATTTGGCCTGCCCAGCACGATTCGAACGTGCGACCTACGCCTTAGAAGGGCGTTGCTCTATCCAGCTGAGCTATGGG
>Ga0209298_10003102_pt1 | contig 10060 bp, 8 predicted proteins | sample S_140806_EF_Meta_FD_187325 | JGI IMG/M metagenome (GOLD analysis project Ga0209298, IMG submission 187325) | Freshwater microbial communities from Lake Simoncouche, Canada to study carbon cycling - S_140806_EF_MetaG (SPAdes) (version 2) | ecosystem: Environmental > Aquatic > Freshwater > Lake ... | reverse complement strand
CATAAAGGCGCCAGGACATGTTATCAGCGGAACGCCCGCTTCAATGGCGCCAAGGGTGGTATTGCCCCCGCTCCAGCCAAGGGAATCCACCAAAACATCCATACGCCGCGTTAGCGCTTCAAAATCCGCGGCGCCCATGCGCGGCAGGAACAGCACATGCTCCGCCGCTGAGAGCCCTGCCTTGGCAAAGGCAGCGTCAAGCCGGGTGCGGGTGATGTCGGTCATGTGGGGCGACATGCCTTCAATGAAGACGAATAGCGCCTTGGGCACCTCGGCCGCGATGCGCGGCAGGATATCATCGTAGCGCGGCAGGTATTTGAACAAGGATTGCAGGCAACCATAAAGCACGCGCCCTTCGGGTAGTCCGAAATCCTTGGGCGGCGGTGCGCCCGCACCCGGTTCGACATAAAGCGCCAAATTGGGCAGGCGGATCAGTTTTTCTGAGTAATGCGCAGCGCCGTCTTCGGGTTCCATCAGATCGCTCGATAGATAGAAATCCATGGCGGGGGAACCGCTGGTGACGGGATGGCCCCAGGCGGTGAATTGGATGGGCGCGATACGATGCAGCGACAGGATGCGGCTTGACGGTGTCATGCCGATATCGGGCAGCATCAGGAAATCCAGATCATCCGCGCGCATGGTGGCGATAGTCTTGCCAAGGCTAGGCGCATCAAAAGTAAGGCGCCGCTCAGTACCAAGTTCGGCAAAGCCGTCAGAGATATCGTCGTATAGGCCGTGAAAGGCGTAGGAGAAGAATTGATAATCCGCCGGCAGGTGCTTCAACCAAGGATAAGCCCAGCTTGCGCCATTATGCCGATAGAGCTTTTCGGAGGCGATGCCGAAGCGCATGGGGCCTGGCTTCCGAGGCGCCTCCCGCGCTGGCCTTTCAGGAATGCCCAGCATCCGCGTGATGCAATCGGATAGAAGCCGCATCGGCGCCACATCATTTTCCTGTTGATAGGCAATATAAAAACCGTTGGTCGCGAAGGCGACAGTCTTGAGGGCAGCCATCGCTGCATCACTGCGCGGGCCAGCCTTCGCCAGCAGGTCGCGGGCCTGGTGCAGATCATGCATAAGTTCCGCACGGCTTTCTGCGATTTCTGCGTCATGATGATAGATAGCGGGCAGCAGATTGGCCGTGTTCACCGCAGCGCAAATCGCCTGGATGGTTTCTGCCCGGGGGTCCGTTGCGGTCATCAGCGCGATGGAACGTCTGAGACCAATATCTGCTTCTTCGCGTCGGCCAAGTGCCCCTAGAGTCTGCCCTTGAAGCAGTTGTACTTCCGCGTCATCTGGATGACGCTTGAGCACGGCATTATAAATTTCCAACGCCTCCCCATTCCGATAATCGACGGAGAGGATGGAAGCCTTGCAAATTAGCGCGGCCCTGTTCTCAGGCTCGGCCTTGATGGCGCGGTCCAAATGGCTCATCGCCTGCGTGTGCTTGGCCAGGCCTTTATAGATATAGGCGCAATTGACATGCGCTTCGGCGTAATCTGGCTTCAGCGCGATGGCTTCTTCAAAAAATGCCAGTGCTGCTTTGATGCGCTTGATGGCAAGGAATGCCAGACCACAGGCATGGTAAAAAGCCGCATTCTTTGGCGCCACTTCGATCGCACGGCGATGGCTGTTGAGTGCTTCCTCCGGCTGGTCGAGCGCAAGCAGCGCCTTGCCACGGCCTATCAAGAATTCTCCATCATCCGGGCGGAGTGCCAGGGCGCGGTCAAAAGCCTCCAGCGCATTCGCAGGCTTTGCCAATTCGAGCAAGACTTCACCCTTCCGGAATTGAGCGGTCGGGTAATCCGGGCGTAGCGCAATCGCCTTATCCAGCGCATTTAGCGCTGCTTCGTGGTCATGAAGATCATAGAGCAACGCTGCATAATTGGCATGGATAAGGGGGTTATCCGGCTGCAAGGCCAGGGCACGATCATAGCTTTCCCGGGCCTCAGTATAGCGCTTGGCTTCGCGCAACAGATTGGCGCGATTGTGATGCGCGCTGGCGAAATCCGGCCTGGCGGCGATCGCCTTGTCAAAACTCTCCAGCGCTTCCGCCTTTTGCTCCAGCTTTTGATGGGCGATACCGAGGTTGGTGAGCGTTGGTGCGTCGTTGCCACGCAGTACCAAAGCGCGGCGGATCAGCTTGATCGCATCCCGATAGGCTTCCTGCTGCATGGCCACCACGCCGCAAAGCTGCAATGCGTTGAAATTGCGCGGATCGCGCGCGATGATGCTTTCATATTTGCGCCGCGCTTCCTTCAAATTGCCCTGCTGTTGCAGGGCAAGTGCTGCTTGCAGCATAGCGGCATTTGGGTCAGCGGCCATTCAAGCCTCTACCCTTCGGTCATCCATGCCACGAAATACGATCAAGTCGCGCCTGGCGCGTGCTGCTGCCGGCAAGGCAAGCCAATGCAAAAATTCCAGCATGACCCGCGCCGTGATGGTCGCGACATTATGGGCATGCGCCGCTTCCGGGCTGTACCAGCCAAGTTTTTCCAATTCGCCGGAACCTTGGATGGAACCATGCACCGCTTCCGCTGGCGCAATCAGAAAGCGCGCATGAAAGCGAATGGGGCGGCCGGATGGCGTGATGGCGCGACATAGGTAATCCAGATCGCCCAGCGCTGCCGCTACGCCATCGCCGCGCTTTTCGCCCAGCACCAGCCTGGTTTCCTCAAACAACTCCCGCGCCGCCGCAATGCCCAAGGCGCGCGCGCGGGCCGGGGTTGCCCGGCGTTCCAGCAGGCTTCGGGGCGCTTCGCGCAATTCGCTGATCGCCGCGCCGCGATGATCATCCGGGTCCACACGCCCACCAGGAAACACCATGACATCAGGCATGAAGCGATGCCCCGGATGGCGCTTTCCCATGAGCAGTTCCGGACCAGTGCTGCTTTGGCGCCAGACGATCAGGCTGGCCGCATCACGCGGTCGTGCGGTGCGGGCGCGGGGGCTGCGCTTGCCCTCGGCATCGGCGCCACCGGGATTATCGGCGGTTGGGTCTTCGCGATGCGGGGGCTTAGTCAAGGTCAAACCCCCGGCTGCGTAGCCAGGCGCGGAAGCCGAAGCGCTCCGGCACGGATAATTGCCGCGCCGCGTTTTCAGACCAGGTGCAGCCTTCTGGCGCGGGGCCGTGGATTTCTGGATAGCGCGGCTTTTGGCGTGGGCGCAGCGCATCATAAGCGGCAATCGCCTCGGCGTCCCGCGCGCTGGAATAGGCTTCGCGATGGATCACCACTGAAGGCGGCAGGCGCGGTGTGACTTCATTGCGCGCCGCCGGCCAGCCGAGTGACAAGCCCGCCACGGGATAAACGCCCTTTGGCAGCGCGAACAGCGGCGCCACTTTTTCGATATGGCTGCGCACATAGGAAATGGGGCAGGTGCCAAGCCCCGCCGCATCCGCCGCCGCAATCGCAGCACCCAATGCCAGCGCCGCATCCACTGCGGTGTTCAGGAAAGTGTCCATATTATTATTGGCGTGTTCTCGCCCATGAAGCGCACAAGCCGCCTGACCGCGCCGCATATCGCCGCAGAAAATCAGCAGCACCGGCGCATCCTTGATCCAGGGCATGGTGCCGATCCAATCCGCCACCTTCGCGATCTTCACCGGATCACGCGTGACGATAATGGAATATTGCTGCAGATCGGATTTGGAGGGCGCGGATTGCGCTGCCGCCAGCACCGTATCCAACAACGCCTCAGTCACGGCTTCAGCGCTGTAGCGGCGCGTGACGCGACGATCCAAAAGCGCCGCCAAGGCGGGGGGTATCGCCTCGGGCGGGGTGAAGGGCAGGGCGCCGTAGCGGGCGCGGATCAGGTCTTCGGGCTTCATGGCCGCAAACTGGCACCCCGCGCCGTTAAGGGAAAGCCGACACCACCCAGGCATCTGCCACCGTCACCCCCTGGCCTTCGGCGTGGATGATGAGCGGGTTGATTTCCGCTTCCGCCACGCCGGGTTGGGCGGCCAAACGGGAAGCCGCCACAACCGCGCGCGCCAGCGCATCCAGATCGCCCTTTGGCAAGCCGCGCCAGCCGGCCAGCGGCTTCAGCCCCTTCACCTCCGCGATCATGGCGCGGGCTTCTGCCTCATCCACCGGGGCGATGCGTAGCGCCGTATCGCGGTGCAATTCCGCCATGATGCCGCCGGCACCCACCAGGATCACAGGCCCCGCTTCCGGGTCTCGGCGGAAACCAATGATGGCTTCGGCCAGGCCCTTGACCATGGGCTGCACCAGAAAGCCCGTGATGCGCGCGGCGGGAGCACGGGCCCTCACGCGCGACAGCATCGCGGTGGCTTCGGCCGTGAGTGCCGCCGGGTCGGGGATATTCAGCGCCACACCGCCAACCTCCGTCTTATGCGCCAGATCGGGTGAGAGGATTTTTAGCGCGACGGGGTAGTGCAGCCCATCCGGCACGGCATCGGGCGCGTCCAACACGGCGAAGGGGCTATCCAGCCCGAAAGCCGCGAAAACCCGGCGCGCATCGGCCTCATCCGGTTGGGCGGGGATGGTGTGGCTGATGGCAGGCGCTGGGGCCTCGGCCCGCGGGGTGCGCCAATCGAAAAAGGCGCGAATCACATCGGCGCATGATTCTGGAGTGCGGAAGGCGGGAATGCCGGCCTCTCCCAGCAATCGCAGGGACGCATCGGCCTGCGGCACCAAAAAAGCGGCGATGGGTTTGCCAAGCCCAGTCTTCACCGCGCCAGTAATGCCTGCCACGGCGTCATGTGGGCGGAATTGTGCGGAAGATCCCACCACGGAAAGCACCATATCCGTGCCCGCATCTGCCGAAAGGGCTGTCAGCGCCGCTTCCACCTTATCGGCCCGCGTGCCGGCCAGCGTCACATCAATCATCCGTCCGTGATGCGGCAGGCCGGCTGCTTCCAGCCCTGCCACGGCAGTGGCATCGGGCGGGCAGGTTTCAATGCCGACAACGCCCAAGGCATCCACCGCCATGGCGCCACCGCCGCCCGTTGTGGTCATGACGGAGATTGTGCGGCGCGGATTGGCCAAGGGCTTGCGACCAATGAACAAGGCGGGTGCTTCCAATAGCGCTTCAATCATGGTCACGCGGGCAATGCCATTGGCGCGGAAGAAGGCATCCGCCGCCGCATCCGATCCCGCCAGCGCACCTGTGTGGCTGCCCGCCAATTCCGCGCCGAAGCTTGAACGGCCAAGCTTAAAGGCGATGATCGGCTTTCCCAGCGCATGGGCGCGGCGTGCGGCAGCGGCGAGTTTTTCCGGCGCGCGAATCGCTTCCAGAAACAGCAGCACCGCATCAACGCCGGGGTCTTCCACCAGCATGCCGGCGATTTCACTCGCGGTCAGATCGGCTTCATTGCCGGTGCCGATCAGATGGGAGAAGCCCATGCCGCGCGGCGCACCGCGCGCCATGATGGCGCCCATCATGGAACCGGATTGCGAAACCAGCGCGATGCGCCCGGCGGGCAAGCTATCGGCTTCCAGCGCCGCATTCACGGAACAGGCGGTGCGCGCATTGAGGTTGATGAGGCCCATGGAATTGGGGCCGAGTAGCCGTACACCTGCGGCTTTCGCGGTGGCCAGCAGCCTTTCCTGCAAAGCGCGCCCTTCGTCACCGGCTTCGGCAAAGCCATCGGCCAGAATGGCGGCCACCGGAATGCGCTTTTCCGCCACCGCCGCAATCTGGCCTTCCACATGTTGCGTGCCGAGCAGCAGATAGGCCAGATCAATATCCCCCGGCACATCCGCCAGGCGCGGATAGGCGCGATCGCCAAGGATTGTCTCAGCACTTGGATTTATCGGGAAAAGATCACCCGTAAAACCGTGCTTGCGCAAATAAACCTGCGCGCGCGCGGTCAGGCGCTTCGGGTCTGAAGACCCGCCAATAAGCGCAATGCGGCGCGGGTTGAGCAGGGCAGAGGCAAGGCGATCCATGAGGCTATTCCGTCAATTTGAAAGGGGCGTAACACAGCCCTCAGGGGGTGTTTCAGGCCGCGCGATATGCAGCGCCATGAAGGCGATTTCCTGCGCGGTCTCGGGCAAGGTATTCAAATCATGATCATGCAGCGAAACGCGCCCGGCCCGGATACGCTCCCGCACAGCATGGCGCGCCAGCAATTCCCGTGTCGGGCGCAGCAGCACGGCGCGATCACCTTCCGGCACGCTATCCAACCCGCTGAAGATCACCACCGCAGCAGGACGAGACCAGACAAGCCGCGCCGGCAATGGCCCAAGATGGCGCGCGTTGGGCGCGAAGGCACATTCCGCCGCGGCATCAATCGCTTCCAAAGCGCCGCTTGGTGGCAACCGCTGCGCCGCCGCCAGAAGCTCTGGCGCCGTGGCGGCTGCGCGCCCTGATCCCAGGACGAACAGCGCCAGCGCGGCAGGAAGAAGCGACTTCAGACCGGGTCCCAGCAGAAGACGTCGCCGGAACGCTCAAGCGCTGAAAAGGCGGGCTTCAGCGCCGGCAGGGCATATTCTTCGATCATTTCCGGGGTCCAGCCTTCGCCGCGATGAATGCCGCGGATGGGGCGGGATTGGCTGTAGATAAAAATCTCATTCATGCGGGGCGAGAAGATTTGCCCCGTGACATCCTTCGCCGCGTCAGACGCAAGGAACACCGCCAGCGGCGCGTTCTTATCCGGCGTCATGCGCATGATGCGTTCCACGCGGCGCTTTTGTTCCGGTGTTTCGGCGGGGATCGAGCCTGTCATGCGGCTCCAGGCGAAGGGGGCGATGCAATTGGACCGCACGCCAAACCGCGCCATATCCAGCGCAATGGATTTGGACAAAGCGACAATGCCAAGCTTGGCCGCCGAATAATTCGCCTGGCCGAAATTGCCAATAAGGCCCGAGGTTGACGACATATGCACGTAAGAACCCGATTGTTGCGCACGATAATGCGTGGCCGCCGCGCGGGAGACATAAAAGGACCCGGAAAGATGCACGGCAATCACCGAATCCCATTCTTCCGGCGTCATGCGATGAAAGATCTGGTCGCGCAGAATGCCCGCATTATTCACCACAATATCAATGCGCCCGAAGTGATCCATGGCCGATTGCACGATTTTTTGTGCGCTTACCCAGGTGGCCACGCTATCGGTGCAGATTTCTGATGTGCCGCCATTTTGGGCAATGATTGCCTTGGTTTGTTGCGCTGGTGTCGCATCCAGGCCTTCACCTGACAGCGATGCACCCACATCATTGATGATCACCTTCGCACCCTGGCCCGCCATCATAATGGCGATTTCCCGGCCAATCCCGTTACCGGCGCCGGTGACGATGGCAACCTTACCTTCAAGCATATTTGGCATGTGGCATTCCTCCTGCTTCTACACGGGCCGGAGACTAGACCCGGCTCGCCGGGTCGTGAAGCCGGGTTGCTGGTTTGGGCGCCGGCGCTTAGATGGGGTTCGTAACACAGGGGGCGGATGTGGCGTTGGTATCGCTACAGGGCGTGGGCAAGACATTTTCAGGCCGCACCGGCGTCTGGGAAGCTGTGCGCGACTTCAGCCTTGACCTGGCAGAGGGCGAGTTCTTCTGCCTGCTTGGCACCTCAGGCTGCGGCAAAACCACGGTCTTGAACATGGTGGCGGGGTTTGAAGCCGCCACAGCCGGCAGCATCCTGCTGGATGGCGCGCCGGTACAAGGCCCGGGCGCTGATCGCGGCGTGGTCTTTCAGGGCCACGACAGCCTTTATGAATGGCTGACCGCGCTCGACAATATCGGCTTCGGGCTGCGCCTGCGCGGCCTGGGCCGGGCAGAACGGCGGGAGAAGGCCGAGCATTTCCTCCGCATGGTTGGCCTGACCGGGCAGGGGGCGAAGCACCCTTCGGAGCTTTCCGGCGGCATGAAGCAGCGCATTCAGATTGCGCGCGCCTTGGCGAATGACCCGCGCATGCTGCTGATGGATGAACCCTTCGGCGCGCTGGATGCCATGACGCGCGCGGTGTTGCAGGGGGAACTCAGCCGGATTTGGGCGGAGACCAAGAAGACCGTGCTATTCATCACGCATGATATTGAAGAAGCCTGCGCGCTGGCGACCCGTGTTGGGGTGATGCGGCGGGGGCCTGGCGGTACGCTCAAGGCCATTGTGCCGGTGAATTTGCCCTTCCCGCGCGAACGCACGTCAGATGACTTCATGCGGGTGTTTCGCGACGTGCATGCCCTTATTCATGATGAGATCCACGGTGCGCACTAATCGTTGGGCCACAATTGGCGGCTATATCACGGGCTTCGCCTTGCTGTTTCTGGTCTGGCATCTGGCGGCCACGTATTTGGTGAAATCCACCTTGTTTCCACCGCCAGGGCCGGTGCTGGCACGCGGCTGGATGCTGATTGAAGATGGCATTCTGCAAGAACAGATCATCGCATCGCTTAAGCGTATCGCGCAGGGCTTTCTGCTGGGATCGGCTATTGGCATCCCGATCGGGCTCGCCATTGGGTCCTTCAAGCCGGTGCGCTGGTTGCTGGAACCCTGGACAGAATTTTTCCGCTTCATCCCGGCGGTTGCGATGATTACCGTATCCGTGATCTGGTTTGGCATTGGGGAAGAAAGCAAGGTCTTCCTGATTGCCTATACGACCATCTTTGTTGTCATCATCTCAACCGCCGCTGGCGTGGGCGCTGTCGGGCGGGACAAGATCAGGGCCGCGCAATGCCTGGGCGCCAATCGCTGGCAGGTGTTTGGCCTGGTCGCGCTGCCAGCAACCGTGCCCTACATCCTGACCGGGATGCGGCTTGCCATGTCCAATGCCTTTGTCACGATTGTCGCGGCGGAGCTGATCGCTTCCAATGATGGGCTTGGCAAAATGCTCTGGGATGCCAGGCTTTTCATGCAGATCGAGGATATTTTCGTGGCCCTGGTCGCCCTTGGGCTGCTGGGCTTTGCGACCGATCGCAGTTTTCGTTTTCTGATCCGCGCCTTTGCGGGGCGCTTCAACGCAACCGTCTGAAAAAGGGAGATTTCACCATGCTTCGTCGTTCCATCCTGGCGCTGCCGGCTGCTGCCGCAGGCGCCTATATCCTGCCGGCTTCCGCGCAAGCCCCCACCAAGATCACCATCGCCACCGGCGTTGATCCTTCCTTCGCGCAATTCTACGTGGCCAAGGAAGGCGGTTTCTTTGAACGCAATGGCCTGGATGTCACGGTGAATACCGGGCCATCGGGCAGCGCCATGATTGCGTTTTTGATCGGCAATCAAATCAATTCTGCCTATGGCGCCGAACAGGCCGGTGTTTCCGCCCATGTGCGTGACCCCAATGTTGTGGCGGTTGCTGAAGGTGTGGCGCTGATGCGCTGGCTTTCCGTGGTGGGGCGTGGCGTGGAGAATATGGAAGCACTGAAGGGCAAGCGCGTGGGTGTCGCGCGCGGCACGGGTAGCGAAACCTTCTGGCTTTCCGTGGTGTCGCGGCTTGGTTTGAACCAGGCCGACTACACCATCGTGAATGTCGAAGCGCCGGAAATGGTGGCCGCCATGGAACGCGGCAATATTGATGCCTTCGTTGTCTGGGAACCCTGGCCGACGCGCGCAATGCGCGCCATTCCGGGCAGCAAGATCCTGCTCAGCAACGACCAGATCGCGATTCAGAGTAACTACATCTACATGAACAAAGGCTGGGCCGAAGCCAATCGCGCTACCACGGAACGGCTGATGCGTTCCCTGGTGCAGGCAACCGAATTCACTGAAAGCAATCGGGAACAGGCGGTGCAGCAGGTGGCGCGTTTCCTGCGCCAGGATCGCGCCTTTATCGCTGAGCTGATGGGCAAGGTTGAATACCGCATGAACCTGACCAACGACAGCGTTGCCTTCATGCAGCGCGCGATTGATCAGCTGCGCGGCATGAACCGGCTGGACCGCCCCGTCACGACGGATCAGGTGATCTGGAAAGAACCGCTGAGCTGGGTGGCGCCGGATCGCGTCAAGATCTGAATTGGGCTTGCCGTGGCGCTGATGTTTCGCAGCGCCACGCTGGCGGATTTGCCAGCCATCATCGCGCTTTTGGCTGATGACAGGCTGGGTCAGGGGCGAGAAGACGCCGCTGACCCGCCCAACCCTGCCTACCTCGCGGCCTTCGCGGCGATTG
>Ga0209298_10003097_pt1 | contig 10069 bp, 11 predicted proteins | sample S_140806_EF_Meta_FD_187325 | JGI IMG/M metagenome (GOLD analysis project Ga0209298, IMG submission 187325) | Freshwater microbial communities from Lake Simoncouche, Canada to study carbon cycling - S_140806_EF_MetaG (SPAdes) (version 2) | ecosystem: Environmental > Aquatic > Freshwater > Lake ... | reverse complement strand
GCAAAGGGAAAATGTAAATCGCTGATAACCAAAATTTTAGAATTTTTCATATACCTATTCTGTTAGTTGTATTTGGCTTTTTAAGCAATACTTACTTAGCTAAAAATATTGTGATTAAAGCTAACGACAAAGCACCAAGTCCACAAAGAATAGACCAGAATAAAGATTCTACTTTTTTCTCCAGCTTATAAACTGAACAACCAAGTATTTTGATTTCTCTTTTAATTCCTGTGATATGCCCTTTAAATGTAAGAGATTGAATCTCGTCTGTATTCTTTTTTGTCATTGTCTTTATCAGCACATTTGCAAGACTTCAAAAGACAACAACTGCCATCAGCTAATCTATAAATGCACGTTAAATATTGTGCAATCTTTTTATCAGACAATTAAGTTTAGATAAAGTTATTTATTAAAAGTCTTTTGTATGTCCGAATACCAGTCTTTATAAAACTTCTGAACATCTTTTAAGTATGTTTCGTAGTTTTGTTTTAGTTCTTCGTATGTCGGTAGTTTAAATGTAAACATTTTTTCTCCTATTTATTTCTAGGATATATATGTTGCGTTGCAACAAAAATCAAGACTACTTAATATTTAAATGTTCTTTAACTGATGCGATAATATATTTGGCGATCTCAAACTTCCATTCCAAATATAATCCTAAGATAGTTCCTAAAAGAAACAAGATCATTAAGGTTTATCAGGGAACACAACAGCTTTTACTTTAGCTTCTGTATTTACACCTTCAGTAATATCTCTTAAATCTTGTCTGTATTCTAACCAAGCAGTTTTTAATTCAGCAGATAATGGACTGTCTGATAATACTGTCCAATCAGAAGAAGCTAATATTGAGTTTCTTTTTTGTCTTAGTCCAGCGATTGCTCTATCAAATGCACCATTAGCCCAAGCAGTTGCTTCAGTTTGTCTTTGTGAAATTTCTTGTGCTGTAAGTTCAATTTGAACTCCATCTACTAATTTATGTTCTGCCATATTATCCTTATAGTTATTGTTAATTATTTAGTCAAGTTATACGATTCCGTACATTAAAATTGTTCCGTCAAAATTGCCACTAGCCATTTTAAACTGAACTGCATTAACAGCACTTGTTGTATTTCCGTAACCAGCTACAAAATCATTTTCACTAGCATCTCCTTGCCAACTATAATTAGTATTGCTTATAAAGTGTTTTACATAAGTTGTTGAAGAAGGATTAAACAATTGTAATGTTCCGCCTACACTTTGATCTGCATCAGAACCAACATTACCAGCTAACAATTGAAAAGCAGTTGATTGTGCTAAATCACCACTAGTTTCATAACCTAAACCAGTGCTTGTATCAGCCTCTGTATGATAAGCATAAAAATAAGTTGTAGTTTTAGTTACGTTATAATTAGAACCAGAATCTGTTGATAGATTAAAAGTAAAATTAACTGCATCTGTTCTTGGGTGAATATCTACAAACCAAAACTGATACTCTTTATAAGTAGAATCAATACCAGTAGTAAAAGAAATAGAAGCTGAGTTACTTGCTGTCTGCGAACTTATTAATTTCATACCACCAGTAGCAACAGAAGCATTGTAAGCAGTTACATTGGCAATAGAATTGTTAGTCAATGAAGCTGGTAATAGAACACCACTTGTAGTTATGTTGTTTGCGAAACTTCTAGTAATACTCCCCATATTATTTATTCTCCATTATGATTTTTTAACTCCGTATAGTTTTATAATTCCATCTGCTATGTTTCCTGTTTCCATTTTTAGCTGAAGTGCATTTATAGCTGAGGTAGTATTAAAATATCCAGCAGTATATCCATCTGCTGAATAATTATCTGGGTGATAAGAATTTACTCTTGAAATAAAATGTTTAACGTATGTTGTACTTGCAGGATTAAACAAGGTTAATGTACCAGACAAAGATTCATCTGATAGATTACCAGTTTCAAATCCAAATCTTTGATATGAAGTTGATTGTGCTAAATCATTTGCTGTAAAATAACCTAATGCACTAACAGCAATAGACTCATTATTATAAGCAACAAAATTTGTTGATGTAATTGCAACTCCATAAGAACTACCACCATTTGTACTTCCTTGAAAAACAAGCCATTCACCATCAACTGATGGGTGAATATTAATAAAATGAAATTGGTATTCATCATAAGTGCTATCTAAACCAGTTGTAAAAGATATTGTTGCACTATTACTAGCTGTCTGTGTTGATATTAATACTAATGTTCCACCACTAGCATTAGCAAAAGAAGTTACAGCACTTACTGAAGAATTTGTAATTCCAGCAGGAAGTATAACTCCACCAGTTGTAATGTTATTAGCAAGTGATCTAGTAATTGTTCCCATTATTTAATTCCTACGCAGTTTGTGTTAAGTGAAATGTTTATCATTTTACTTAATACCATATAAGTAAATTGTGCCATCCATATTTCCTGATGACATTTTGAATTGTATTGCGTTACAAGCAGATGTTGTGTTTCCATATCCTGCCATAAATAAATTTGCAGTAGCTTCACTATCTGTAAAACAACTATTAACTGTTGAAATAAAGTGCTTCACATAGGTAGTTGAACTTGGATTATACAAAGTTAATGAACCACTAACATTTTGGTCAGCATCAAAACCACATAAATTAGATATTTTTTGAAAACTTGTACTTTGTGCTAAATCATCATCAGTTACATATTCAAAAACATAAGCACCATCACTTTCCAAATGCTGTGCTCTAAAAAATGTTGTAGTCTTAGTTACGTTATAATTGCTACCAGCATCAGCAGATAAATTAAAAGTAAGAGCAGTACTATCTGTTCTTGGGTGAATATTACTAAACACAAATTTATATGCTTTATAAGTTGAAGTTAATCCTGAAGTAAAACTTAGTGAAGCTGAGTTAGAAGCAGTTTGAGATGAAATGAAAGTAATTCCATCACTAGCATTTGCAAGTACAGTTATTCCAGTAACAGAAGAATTGGCAATAGCAGATGAAGTAAATACACCACTTGTCGTAATGTTATTTGCTATGCTTCTAGTTATAGCACCCATGATATTAAATTGGTAAATATCTAACTGTGATCTCAGCTAAATTAACTGGTGCTGTTGCGAATGTTAATGTTGTACCAGAAATTGTATAGTCATCTGTTGGAACTAAACAAATACCATTTACAAATACTAATATGTTATCAACTGCTCTACCAGAATTAATTGTAATTGTTGTTGCAGAACCATTACCAGTAAATGTTCCTTTAGTATAAGTAAGAGAAACTGCTACTGAAGCAAAAGATAATGTACCAGAACCATTAGTTACAAGTGCTTGTCCATTTGTTCCATCAGCAGAAGGAAGTGTTAAAGCTAAATCACTTGCTAAAGTAGTTGGTGCAGATAAAGAAACATAATTAGTTCCATTAGCTGTTGCTTCTCTAAAACGAATCTCTTTATCATTGTCTATAATTAAATTTACTGAACTTGTAGTTGCTGTATCTGTAAGTGTTAAAACTGTTCCTGTTGCAGAAGTAGATAGTCCAGTAATTGATACTGTTGAATCTAACCAATTAACTGTGTTAGCTGTGTGGTCAATAGTTGCTAAAGATATATCGTCAGCACCATCATAATATTTTAAAGTAGGTGCAGTTGCAGTTGTTGTGTCTAACCAAAGTTGTCCAGCGACAGCACCTGTTGGTCTTGATGTTCCTGAATTGTTTGTTTGAATTGCTGAAAGTGCGTTGTTTAAATCTGATCTAAAGGAAGCGAATCCTTGATTTGCTATGTTATAATCGTGTTGTGCCATAATCTATCTAATATCCTTTAGCTATATAATCAAAAGTTCTGCTAACTCCTGAACCAGCACTATTTTTAAATGCTACATTAAAACCATTAACAGTTTTACTTGAAATTGTAAAGTAATCTCCTGTATTTAAACCCTGACCAGTAATTCCAACTGCATAACTTCCTGAATAAAAAGGTATAGTAAATGTAACTGAGTAAGTTCCTGTTCCTGAAGAAATATCATTACCACTAAATATTCTATCTTCCATATCTATTTTAACTGATAAAGCTGAAACGACTGGAGTAGAAGATAAATCTTGTGAAGTCATCATAACTCTAAAGCGATAATATCTTGCTGTATAATCTCCAATTACAAAATTTCTATAAGTGCTGTAAGTTATGTTATCATTAGATAAAGATATTTCTAAATGTGCATTACAATTAGCTGGTGCATCTCCGTCAAAGTTAGACCCTGCATCATCAAAGTTTCCAGTTCTTGCATCAAATAAATCATCTAAGTTGTCAGCAGTTTGAGAAATAAAAGCTGTAACTCTTGAAGTATAAACATAACCAATATCAATAGGGTTTGCAAAATAATAATAACCTAAAGGATATAAGTCGTAACTTCCAATACCAGAATCAAAGAATGAAGTTCCTGAATCAAAATTTCCTGTGCCAGAATCAAATAGTTCTGAAGAATCTAATCTAATTGTATTATCTAAAACAACTGTTCTATAAGTTGTTCCTGCAAAAGTTGGAGATTCAGTTTGAGTTATAATTTCATTAAAGTTTCCAATAGAAGTTAAGTTAGTTGCTATGATGGCTTCATTAGCAGAATAGTTACCATTTTTATCTACTGCTTTTATTAGGTAGCTTCCTGTTCTTGCTGGAACAGTTATGCTTGTAGCTGGTCTAGCAACCTTTTCAACTAAAGATACTGAATCATTCCAATCAGCACCTGATGTTAATGGAGAATATCTAACTGTATAATGTGCTAAATCTAAATCACCTATTTGTGTCCAAGCTAAGTGTGCATCAGTTCCAATAATGTTACATGAGAAATCATTTACATCTTCTGGTGGTGCTATTCCACCAATAATAGTTCTTGTTGCAGAAGTATAAGTAGATGAAGCACCTAAAGTATTAAATGCTCTTACTCTTACATTATAAATTAATCCATCTACTACGTTTAATATTCTTTGGTTTAATCCTTTTCCTTGTCCAGCAATAATGTAATCAGTAGCTGTGCTTAGTTTGTATTCAACTTGGTAGTAATCTACAAAGCTGTCTGGTGATGCACCTATTAGTACATCTAAACAAGTTATAACAACTCCATCAGAATAAAGTATAAGTTGATCGCTTAATGTAACTGAAGCTGGTGCAGATACTGAAAATGGATTTGGTAATACAGTATCATTTATTGTTGGTACTTGTGATTTTGATTCCCAAGTATAAAAGTTATCTTGATGTTCTTCTAATCCAAGATTAACTGTGCTGTCAGCATTAATAGATAATGACATAACTCTAAATGGCTTGGCACTAAATCCTGCTGTATCATAAGTTGCTGTAACTATATCTCCAATAGCTAAGTTTAATCCTTCTGAAGTAATAGTTACTTCTGCCTTTAAACAATTTCTTGATCTCTTTAATATGTTCTCGCAAATTTCTTCAGCTTGATAAGGTGATGTAACATGAATCATATCAAAACTTCTTTCAAGTAAAGTATCATTATCAGCAGATAACATTGTTGCAAAACGATCTTCTACTGCCAATGCAGAATCATCAAAAGGTGGATATGAAACTGTATCTGATTGATAATCTTTAGAAGGGTTTGTAAATGTACCTACAACTCTATTATATTTTTCACCTTTGTTTTCACCTTGTAATTTAACTTCGCTTACAACATTATCTTTAGTTAATAATAATTGTGATGAACCAGTACCTTCAATAATAACTTTGTATTTACCTTGAGTGTAATTAAAGATTGCTCTCATAGGCACTAGTAATTCTCTTACATTATCAATTACTTTTTTCTCACTATCTAATACTGCGTGTGTTTCAAATAAGTTAATATCAGTTCCACTTGTGTAAGGTGTTACTTGTGTTTCGCAAGTGTTGGCACTAGTTTTAAATGAATCGTAATTAGTTTCAAAAGCAGAATTAGGTAAACCTTTTCCGTATCTAGCATTTCTTAAATAGTCTAAAAGAATTAAAGATGAGTTTTTAGAATAAGCCCAAGTAGAAGCTGTATCTTGTCTATGTGAACCTGAACCACCTTTAGTAGAATCTAATCTTGGGTCGTATATCTTTTTGCCTTTTAATGTAACTCTAATTTCAGGTATTCCACTAAAAGCATCTTGATTCCATTTTAAACGAATAGCTAAATAAGCAAGACCAGATAACTTATGATTAGTAGTCCAGTTAGCTTGTTCTTGTAATAATGAAGATGCAGATTGATTATCTAAACCATAAAATCCTTGAACAGATATTAAGCTTGTTCCATCTTTATAAAAATTAGTATCTGAACTATTTACTGTTCTTAATGTTCCATCAGTTAATGCACCACTCCAAGTTACTAGTTTGTCATCAACATAAATCTCATCTATGCTTTCAATTCCTGCACCACCACCTTCGCAAAGAACTCCAGCGATATAAAGATATTGATTATCAACACCAGAACTTTCAACATAAACTCTAGTTAGTCCAACCTGTCTTTGACCATAGACAACAGGTATTGGATTATTGTTTGCGTCTTTGTTTACTAAGATACCTTTAACTTCATCATTAGATGATTGTCTTGGTGATTTAGGTTTTGGTGCAATTAAATAACTTATAGCTGTTGTTATTATAGTTGTTATAATCGCTGTTACTACTGCTTCTGGCATTATGCGTGAAATCCTCTTTTATATTTTTCTGATGTTCTATAAATATGATTATCTTCTGACATTCTAATCCATTTAACACATTCATCAACTTCAAGTTTTGGTTTAAAGTATTCTTTAACCCAACTCATTATTTCTTTAGCATGACTTTTTGCAACAAAAGACATAACCCAAATATTTTTTCCACTATTCCATTCATTGTCTTTTAATCTTCCACTAACTTTATATCTTTGTTGAACTATATCATTCATGTAAGCCCAACTTGTAAATCCAACATCATCATTACCAACTCTATGAATTTGGTATTGATCTAAATTAAGTGGTGGTAAAATCATTCCTGCTACTTGTTCATAAGTATATTTGTCATATCTTGGCATTTGTCTAAATAGATGTACTGCTCTATATAAATCAGTCATTAAGCTGTTCCCCATTTAATCTTCTGTGATGTTTGACTTGCAAATTCCATTCCTTTATCTGTTGAGAATAATAATTTTTGAGAGTTTTCAGATGTTCTTCTTCCTTGTACTTTTTCAAAATCTGCCCAATGTGAAGCTATAATAACATTGATTGATGATGTAGTTGCATTTTCTTCAAGTGAGAAGTTAGCTATTCTACCTTCAAATAATAAAAATGGGTCAGCTATTAAAGTTCCACTATCATCTAAGAAACCTCTATAAAGATTTGCAGGTTTATTCATGTAATCATTGTTTAATAAAAGACTTATGATTGTTGTATCTGCACCAGAGAATTTTAATGTAAGATTGTTTACAGATACGTCAGCAGTTTCTTGTACTTCTGAACTTCCTAAGAATAATGATGAAGATATATAGGTATTGCCATTAAAAGTAAGATTAGAAAAATGATCTGTGTAATATGTTCCTGAACCTATACCTAAATAAATAAGTTCTACTGGATTTAATTTGTTTGTAGCTAATTCTGCTATGACACCAGCAGTTAATGATCTAGTCATTATAATACCTCTATAAGATCAACTTCGTATTGAAAATAATTTTCTGTACTAATATTAAACTCTTGAATATCTCCAGTTAATCCAACTGTAAAATCTACGTTTGAATAAATAAGTATTGCATTATCAGCAACACCAGTTCTTAGTGGTGGTTCAAATGTTAATGTTCCTTGACCAGAACCATTAGAAGATACATCTGCAACGCACATATAAACTTTATTTTGTCCTGTAAATCTAAAATAGTCTCCTGCTTTAAATACTCCTGATGTACTATTTGCCATTCCATCTATTGCAACTGAAGTAACTCCTGCACTTATAGCACCATTAACTCTAATAACTCCTGAAGCAACTCCTAATGATGTAGATATAGTTGGTGGAGAATATTGGAAAGATTCCATTTGTGATCTTTGTTTTAATATGAAAGCATTAATAGGTGCAAACTCAGTTCTTGTCATAACAGGGAATCTAAGTCTTAATCTAAATTTCTGTGCATCTATTTGTCTTGCTTGTCGTCTGCCAGAAGCTGTTGTTGTAACAATAGTATTTTGATTAGATGAAATAGCTACTGAACTTGGTGCTGGACTTGATGGGAATGTTCCACTCATACTACGTTTGATTTACCTTTCGCATTAGCACCTTGATTAACTAAGTTAATTATAGTTGCTCTATTATCTATTAATAATTCTCTAATACCTCTAACATCATTTGCTTGAATATTAAATGTTATATTAGTTCCTAAATTTGCCATATCATGATTTGGAACAATAGTTCCGCTAGAAGAAGGTACAAATAATTCTCTACCACGTTCTCCTACAGTTATTGGCATACCACCTCTAACAGCACCACCCTCTGCTTCCATAACTGGATTATAAAGATTTGGTGCGTCTAAAGGAACACTTCCACCACCAGCAAAAGCATTAAAACCAATTCTTGCTAAAGTACCTAAAAATCCACCACCACCAGAAGAAGCTGATATTGATGCTTGTTTAATTAATTCAGAAGTTTTAATTTTTTGATATGCAATATCTAAAAGTAAAGTTGCTAAATATTCAATTTGTTTAGATAAAATTTTAACTAAAGCATCTTGTGCAATCTTTCTAAATGTTGTGTTTAAATTTTCTCCTAATACGATTGATCTTGCTATTCCATCAGAAAAAGATTTAATACCTGAATTAAGTCCATCAGTAATAGTTTTTGTTATACCACCAGTAGTAAACAGTTCTTCTCTTAGTGTTGCTAAATTGTTTTTATTAGAATTAAATACACCATCAAATACTTTACCAATATCAATAACAGATTTTTTTACACCTTCAGCAGTCGTTTCTAACCCGTCCATGAAATCTAAAGGATTTTCGTTTAATTTTATTACTGAATCTTTTGTTTCATCAAATGCACCTTTGACAGCATATATTCCACCAGCTAAAGCACCAATGGCTACAAGTAATTTTAAAAACTTACTTTTTCCAACTATTGTATCTAATGCCGCTAATGCAACTCCCAATGCTTGAAATGCAGTTATAACTTCTGTTATAAATATTACTATTTTTAATGCTAAAAATGCTAAGAATAAATTTAATACTAATTGAAAATTATCTTTAACAAAGACTAATGCACTACTTAATTTGAGTATTGCTACTGCTAAAAACTCACCTATTTCTTTACCAAAATCATTTATAGCTTTTCTATTGTTTAAAAAGAATTTTTCTAACTCTCCAAGTTCTCTTGTTAGAGTATCAAAAAAACCTTTTGCAATAGTTATTTGAAGTTCTTTAAATATATTATCTAAAGATATTAATGTTCCATTTAATCCTTTTTTTATATTTTCATTTGCTTTTCCAAATGTTCCACTAGCACCAAAAACTTTTTCAAATAAAGTAGGTAAATTACCAATAGAAACATCTGCAAATTTTCCAAACTCATCAATACTTCTAATTCCTTTATCTGAAAATAATCTTGCAGAATCTATACCTTTTAAAAGTGATTTTGCTAATTGATCTGAAGCATCAACAAAAGATAAACCAAATCTTGCTGAAGCATTACTAGCTATTTCTAAATTTCTAGCAAGTTCTTGTGGTGATTTAGATATTGATAATAAATCGTTAGATGCTTGTAATACATCTAATAATGGAATTTTTGATTGTATTGCAAATTTTGTAAGTTGGTCAAATGCTTGGCTTCCACCATAACCTGACTTTGCCAATTCATCTAATCTAGTTCTAACTGTGTCTGTTTGTTTCCCTATATCTACTAATGACTTAACTGCAATTCCTGCACCGATACCTAATAAAGCATTTCTAACATTAAATATTGAATTCTTAACATCATTAAAAGCTTTTGAAGCATTGTCTATGACATTAAGTTTTATATTTAGTTGCTGATCTGCCATGTAGTTTCTCTTTATCTGCCTTCACTTTAAAGTAAGCTATCCAATAATAAAATTCATCTTGAGTCA
>Ga0209298_10003082_pt1 | contig 10098 bp, 6 predicted proteins | sample S_140806_EF_Meta_FD_187325 | JGI IMG/M metagenome (GOLD analysis project Ga0209298, IMG submission 187325) | Freshwater microbial communities from Lake Simoncouche, Canada to study carbon cycling - S_140806_EF_MetaG (SPAdes) (version 2) | ecosystem: Environmental > Aquatic > Freshwater > Lake ... | reverse complement strand
CGAGGCGGAATTGTTCAATCGTGATGTAGTTTCGTACTGCCGCAAGCTCTGTGCGCATGGTGTTGTCGATGGATGGATCGACGGCAAGCAATGTCCGCATTAACATCCCGAGCTCAACCGTCGCCTGCTCTGCAGACTTTGCATTTATTCCAGTGAGGGCCGCGATCGAATTGAGTGCATTAAAGAGAAAATGAGGATGGAGCTTCGAACGAATAGCCTCTAGTTGTGCCTGCGTCGCATATTGCCGACTTTGCTCTGCAGAAAGGCGGTGGAATTCTGCCTGCGACCGTTCATGTGCATCATGGATTACCCGCCAGATCACACCCATCCCAAGGCCATTGGAAAGCACTGTCAATGTGAATGTCTGGAAGAAGGCTGCGTCAAAGGGTTCACCGCTAACAAATTGGTTTGCGATATCGCCGGTGCCCTGGGCAAGGGCGGCGACGGCTGCACCAGACCATAGGGATGACCGTGTTTTGACGAGAGAACCTAGTGTCACACCGACGAGAAGCGCTGCACTTGTTGCGACCAGCACGCTACGTTCCCCAAGGAGGATTGCCGTGATAACCGCGCCTATTGCTGCAAAGGCACCTGCAATCGGACCGGCACTGACGGCAGCAAATGTCACAACAAGGTTGCTTGGTGCATACGGATGCCTGGCATCCGGGAGGAAGTCAAAGAGTGTGGCCACGAATGCAAATAGACAGCCAACTTTAAGAGCCTGCTGCCATGGAATGGCGGACTTGAAGAGATATCCCAATAATGGTGATCGGCTGATCAGGTAGGCGACCGTTACCAATGTACAGATGTCTGTTTCTGCAATTAGGACATTAGTAAGGACGGATGGACTCATGGTGTGAATTCTAGCCGGATTTGGACGCGGCTGGTTCCATACCCTATCGGTGAATGCCGAACTGTACAAATTGCCTGATGGATGCACCAACTCTTGCTCGGTTTGAAACCTCTGCCAACGCTAAAGTTAACCTTGTGTTCCACCCGTGGAGTTTTCAAAATAAAGGCGTTTCCAAATGAAGCAAGGTTTACCCAAAACACTGGTCAATGACATCACCGCAGGCTTTCTAGTCTTTCTAATTGCCTTGCCGCTGTGTCTTGGAATTGCAGGTGCATCCGGAGTACCACCCGTCGCAGGAATCCTGACAGCCATCGTTGGTGGACTCCTAACCAAGTTTCTTGGAGGAAGCCGTCTGACCGTAAAAGGTCCAGCTGCTGGTCTGATAGTCATCGTTCTTGGTGCGGTTGCTGACCTCGGTGGGGATGACCCTATCGCTGGTTACCACCGGATGTTGGCGGTTGGTGTTGCCGCTGGTGTCATCCAAATCGTGCTTGCGCTGGTCCGCTTTGGTGCGCTTGCAGAAGCGATGCCGACATCGGTGGTCCATGGGATGCTCGCTGCGATTGGCGTCATCATCATGAGCAAGCAGGCACACGTGCTGCTTGGTGTAAAGCCTGAAGGCAAAGAGCCTCTTCACCTGATTCAGGAGCTACCGCATAGTTTTGCGCACCTCAATCCCTACGTCACAATCGTCGGTGTTGTCGCACTGATCATCATGTTTGGGATGCCGTTTATCAAGGCTAAGTGGGCAAAATCCATCCCAAGTCAGCTGGTTGTGCTTGCTGTGACCGTTCCTCTGGCAATCATCCTTGGATTCTCCGATAAGCACGACTACGTGTTCAGTGGTGCAACGCATATTCTGGACCCTGCAAAATTCTTGGTGAAGCTGCCAAGCAACATCCTCACTGCAATCACATTCCCAGATTTCAGCCAAATCATGAGTGTGACCAGTATCAAGTACATCGTGATGTTCACCATCGTCGGATCGATTGAATCGCTACTCACGGTTTCTGCAGTGGACTCACTCGACCCTGAACGCAAATCATCTGACTTGAACAAAGACCTTCTTGCTGCCGGGATAGGCAATGTGATTGTGTCCATCATCGGTGGAATTCCGATGATCAGTGAGGTCGTGCGATCAAAGTCCAACATCGATAATGGGGCCAAAACCGGCTGGGCCAACTTTGCTCACGGTGCATTCCTCCTGCTGGCAGTCGCGCTAATACCCGGGGTCCTGATGAAGATTCCTTTGGCTGCTCTCGCCGGGATGCTGATCTTCACTGGAACTCGACTGGCACATGTCAATGAGTTCAAACATGCCCTGCATGTTGGTCGTGAACAGCTGGCTGTGTTCCTGGTCACAATGATAGTCACACTACTTTCTGACCTCCTGATTGGTGTTGCGGCTGGTCTCATCCTTGATGTCGTCATTCACTGTGCAAATGGAGCACAATTTGGGAAAATATGGAAGACCATTGTGGAAGAACATCACCACGACGATGAAGTCACATTGTGTGTACACGGTGCCGGTGTGTTCACAAACTACATCGGGCTTGCAAAGGCGATCCGGGACAACGCACCAAAGTACACACGCGTTTACGTCGACTTTTCAGAGGCTTGTGTTGTAGACCACACCGTCTTATCCAAACTCGATGCACTGAAGGCATCCCTTGTTGATACAGATCTTATCGTCGGTGGCTTGGATGAACATAAGTCATCGACACACGCCCCAACATCTTCGAAGTGGAAGCGCGCATGATGAATGATGCATCATCTGCCCAGGATTTCCTGGAACACGCGCTAGACCATTCGGCCCACCTGCTACCCATGCAGGGGCCGATTGGTGTATTTATTCACCACAACACACTGCACTCCTTTCAGCATCTACTATTCGAAGATGCTGTTGTCGCAGCATCAGGCATTTATGGCACTCAGCCATTTCTACTGGAATCCGACTATCAGTCACTTCGCAAAGTCGGTCGAATCGTTGATGGTGATCTTGATGTCGCACTTGCTGACGATGCATGCGATATGCTCCGTGCTTGGTTTGATCCAGCATCCCGGCCACTCACCATTTCCAACCTACGTTGGTACGCTGATGAGAAGCGCTACTTTGACTTACCTGAAATCAGGGACCTTTATCAGGAAGCAAAAAGGCGATTGCCGCCGTTTGAACAAACTCCTGCAGGTCGGTCAAAGCGCCTGCGTGACAGTGTTTTTTTTGTGGATGGGTATGACACGGATGCCATTGTGAATCCTTTGTTGATTCACTTATGTGCTGCGTTTACCGATCAAGGAATGGCCTATTGGCCAATGCCAAATCGTGATGAAGGCTTGCTGGTAGCAACACAGAAACTGTTTTCGAATGGTGGACTTATCAATCCACCTGGGTTCACCGGATTGGATACATTGTTTCAACGTGTTCAGGGAATGAGCGCATCTGATGTCGTGCTTGATGTCTTCAGGCAGTGGGATGTCCCAACATCAGCGTACGGTTCTCTGATTGAACTTGAGCTGTTGGCGCTCCCAGGCTGGGCAGGGCTGATCCGACGTTTGGAAGTTGAACCAACTCTAGCACCCTATCTGGCCATCAATGCATCCCTGATGGACTTTCTAGCTATCAGGCTCCTTCTCACGGTTGCCGCCAGTGGTGAACAACAGTTCACATATGCGAATTGGCAGCGTCCGCACCAGGAAGACAGCGATTTTTACAAACGCCAGAAGATGGTTGAGGCTGGAAATATCGCGACGTTGATGGCACGTCTTAATGTTTCACTGAACAGTCCGGACAGTGTCTGGGATGAACTGATTACCACGACGCGGAAGTGGGATGATTTGCAGCGCCGACGTGTACTGCACCTAGCGTACGAACATCGACATGCATTAAATGTACTTGGACCACTATCACGTCACCGTATAGATGGTGGCTTCAGCGATCCTGATAAGCCATCTGCTCAGGTGTTCTTCTGCATTGATGAACGTGAAGAGTCTGCTCGGCGTGCATTGGAGGAAGCTGCTCCGGATGTAGAGACGTTTGGCGCTGCTGGGTTCTTCGGTGTGGCAGTTCACTATCAGGGTGCTGACGATGCACATGGGGCTGCATTCTGTCCAATCGTTGTTACGCCGCAGCATGCCGTTATGGAACACCCGTTAGTCAGTGATGAGCATATTTACAAGGTCAGGCAGCAGCGCCGTAAGCACGTCGCGCGGACTGCACTGACGACATTTAAGGGGTCACGTACGCTCTTTAGAGGCACTCTGGTAAATCTTGTTCTAGGCTTGCCAACCCTAGTGCCATTGGTTGCAAATGTTGTTGCTCCAGGGACGTTTGGTAAGCTGCTTGCCAAGATCAATTCAAAATTGTTGCCATCTCCTACGACAATGCTTGGATCTTTGCACGAAGGCAATACTTATCACGGCTTGCAGCAGGGCTTTACGTTGGAAGAAAAGTCTGATCGGGTTGCGGGAATGCTAAATGCCGCTGGGCTCGTCAAGGACACGGCCCGCATGGTTGTGATTCTTGGACACGGATCAACATCCTTGAACAATCCACATGAATCAGCACACGACTGTGGTGCATGTGGCGGAAGGCGTGGGGGCGTTAATGCACGGCTCTTCGCCGCGATGGCTAACAACCCGGATGTCCGCAAGCTGCTGCCTGCACGCGGTGTAACTGTTTCTGATGACACATGGTTTGTTGGCGGATACCATGACACGTCATCTGATGAAGTTACTCTCTACGACATCGCAGTCATACCAGCAACCCACGCGGATGACTTGGAGCGGCTTAAGTTTAACTTGGACAAAATGCGTGCTGGAAACGCGCTCGAGAGAGCGCGCAGATTCGAAGCAGCGGATGGCTACAGCTCACCTGAATCTGCGCTGGTTCATGTCGAGGACAGAGCCTTCCAACTGTCTGAACCACGACCGGAGTATGGTCACTGCACAAATGCTGTTTGTATCGTGGGCCGGCGGGCATCCACACGGGGACTCTTTCTTGACCGCCGCGCATTTCTTGTCAGTTACGATGCCAAGGTCGACCCGAAAGTAACCAGCTTGACTGCACTTCTAGGTGCTGCAGGACCCGTGTGTGCTGGAATCAATCTCGAGTATTACTTCAGCTATGTAGATAACGAGCGTTATGGGTGTGGAACCAAGCTCCCTCATAATGTCGTCGGACTGGTTGGTGTAATGAATGGATTCAGGAGCGATCTGCGAACGGGCTTGCCTTGGCAGATGGTGGAAATTCACGAGCCTGTGCGCCTTTTGCTTGTTGTTGAAGCGAGACCAGAAAATCTTTGGACCGCTATCACCAACAATGCCCATGTTACGGAATTGGTGACCAATCGTTGGATTCGTGTGGCATCCATGGACCCGGATTCAGGGTTGATCCAAGTCTGGCAAGATGGGATTTGGAATGACATTGAGCCAGATGAAAACCGCTTACCTGTCGTACGCAGCTCCGGCGACTGGTTTCTGGGAAGAATGGAACACCTGCCAATGGCAAGAATCGAGGTCTCGAAATGACCTACCTTCTCCCGATCGTGATCGCAGCACCATTTCTGGTTTTCTGTCTTCTTGGAACGCTTTGGCTGTCTGGAGTGGCTCTGTCCGAAAAGGGCATTGTCACGATCACGCGTGTTGGATTGTTCGTCTCGACGGTCTGCTTACTGCGACTGTTGCCTTCGTTTTTCACCGGAGGCACCAGATTTCATTCAGCTGACTGGTTTCGGGTCGGTGAATATCACTTCAGCATTGAGCTTGAGTTGTCTAGACTCGGAACGTTTCCCTCACTACTTGCGGTCCTCCTTTTGGGCCTCATAACTCACTTCTCATCGCGCTACATACACAGAGATCGTGGCTTTCTTCGCTTCTTCTTAATGTTGAATCTGTTTGCCTCCGGTATTTTGACCGTCTTTATTGGCGGTGCGCTGGATGTGATGCTGGTGGGTTGGGAGTTAGTTGGAATTTCCTCTGTGTTTCTCATCGCATTCTTCCAAGAACGTGAACAACCCGTAGCTGGTGCACTTCGCGCTTTTATTACCTACCGCACGTGCGATATCGGTCTCCTTGTTGCGATCGTCTTACTGCACAGATTTACGGGGAATGCATCCCTTGACGACATAAGCAAACTAACCAGTCAACAGGCCACCCTTGTCGCCTGTCTACTCGTTCTGGCATCCCTCGGGAAAAGCGCTCAGTTTCCATTTTCAGGTTGGCTTCCAAAAGCGATGGAAGGCCCAACACCATCGAGTGCCGCGTTTTATGGAGCCCTCTCAATACATGCAGGTGCGTTTCTGCTCCTTAAAGCCAGACACTTACTGGAAATGTCTCCAGCCACATGCTGGGTCATTGTCATCATCGGTGCTGCCACAACACTACAGGCAACATTGTCAAGCCGGGCTGTAGCCGATGCCAAGTCCGCATTAGCCCTTGGAGCGCAGGCGCAAGTTGGGCTTATCTTCATCGAAATCGGCCTTGGATGGGACAAGCTTGCACTGTGGCACCTGTGTGCACACTCGGTACTGCGTACATTGGAGTTTTTACGTGCTCCATCGACTTTGCACGCATACCACAGCATGCATGCAGCAGCAGGTGGACACATACCAGCAACAGGTCAGTTCTACGATCGATTTATCCCTGAGTCTTTACGGTTAAAGCTGTACAGGGTTGCACTTGACCACAGCTGGGTCGACACATTGTTGTTTCGGTTTTTCCTCGGACCATTGGTTGCTGTTGTGAACATCATCCTGATGGCGGAACAGAGAATGGCTCCTATTCAGGAGAAGGGTCTTCAGGATGATTAGTCAGCTGACAGTTGCGTTGGCAATAGGCACGTTACTGGTCTCTGGAGTTCTCACGTTTTTCTTGAAAAATGTCAGCAGCATTAGGACCGTTGGTTTTGTCACAGCATTAGCCAACTTTGTTGGGGTGTTGCTAGTCCCTGTTGCCTTAGGAAACACATTCGGCAACCAACATATCTTCATCGATGTCGATCAGGTGAACCGCATTCCAATGCTGGCATCGAGCCTGTTGTTGTTTGTGACCTTCTTGATGGCACCGGACAGTGCACTCCGCACTGGCTTTGTGTGGAAATCACTAGTAAGTATCGCAGCTACGCAGCTTGCTTACACGGCCGGTTCACCGTGGTTGATGTCACTAGGAATTGCCATTGCATGGCTGCCCTTTTATCAAGAACTTTCTCCGGTTACACGGATCACCTTTGCCCTTGCATCCGTTTTGCTGCCTGTTGGTCTCAACCTTGGCGACAAGGGAATCTGGTTAGTATTCGCGGCCATCGTCCTGAGGAAGGGGTTATTTCCTGCACATGGATGGATTACGCGGACAATGGGAGCTGGCCACTGGCTGACAGCGATGTTGGTCGTAAATACGCACATTGGAGCCTTTGTATTGTTGCGGACATCACATACATCGGCAGTATGGCTTACAGACCTCGCTCTTGGAACAGCCGTGTATACCGCTGCTCTCGGGATGCGGGACTTGTCCCCTCGGCGGACATTAGGCTGGTTGTCGATCAGTCAATCTGCATTTTTGCTGGCCGGTATAGGCAGCCAGACATCCGAAGGCATCGCCGGGTCGCTCCTGCTTTGGCAGGTCGTTGTTGCTTCGACCACGATTCTTGCCGGCATCATGGCAGCACTTGAATCCAGAATGTCCGTGTCCCTGACGCTAAAGCACTCTTCTGGACTGGCAGCACGCTTTCCAAGGCTTGCTGTAGGCTTTATCATCGCCGGACTTGCACTCGTTGGAGCACCGATGACACTTGGATTCTGTGCCGAAGATCTTCTGATGCACGGAACTTTGGCTGCACATCCGCGCATTGGTATTCTCTTGCCGATTGCAACAGCGATGAACGCCATCACTGTCTTTCGGATGTTCTCACGACTGTTCCTCGGACCCGTTACCGAAGATCTGACAGATGTACCCGATGCGCTGCCACGTGAGCGTCTGGTGATAACCGCGGTTATTTCTTTCCTCATTCTTGGTGGACTCGTTCCCGGTTGGCTGCTCCCCAAAACCGCATCCACCCATGATGCTTTGACAACACATCCGGGAAAATAGCCCACATGGTCGCAATTACCAATGTCCCTTTAGGCAGGTTCAATCGATAGGGGTTATCCGGCTGGAGAACGACAAGGGGGCCCGTTCGACGTCTTCGCGCATCACATTCGTTTGAGCCTGTAGACTGGATGTATGGCGATTGAATTCCGGATGCTTGAGCGTGGGGACTACACCGAGCACCAAAATCTGATGAGTATGGCATTTGGGCGGGGTGGAATCAGGCAACCTCTGGCCGATGATGCACCAGACCCAGTAGGGCTTCTCAACACCATCGGGCTGTTCGAGGATGGCAAACTAATGTCATCCGTCGGAGTCGAACCCTACCGTGTCCACTTCGGTTACGGAACGCAGCTGGGTTATGCCGGTATCGGAGGCGTCGCATGCGCTAATGAACGCCGCGGACGCGGCTATGTTCAGCAGCTCCTCGTCCGATCACTCGCACTGATGGAAGAGCGCGGACAAACAATCTCTGGCCTCTATCCATTCGCCTACGCCTTCTACCGTAAGTTTGGCTGGGAATATGTCGGACACGCCCAGAACATCAAACTCCCGGTACGTGAACTCAAACGCTACAACCTTGCTGGCTGGGATGTCTCTGAAATCGACCTCGAAGCCAATCTGGAGCTCATAAAGCCCTTCTACGATTCGGTCGCAGCAAACTATCGGTCGGCGTTTACCGCATCCACGCATAAGTGGCCGGATGACTACAAGCCACACGACAACCGTAAGTCCTTCATTTATGTCGCACGCGATGAACATGGTGAACTTGGTGGCCTGATGCGCTTCCGCTACCCGGCACACGGCTCTAATGACCTTCCGACTGCGACGCGCATCTGGACAAAAAGCCCTGCGGCCTTGCATGCTCTCCTCGATGTCATCCGCGACATCGGTGTGCAACACGACACCGTACAGCTGCAGGTTCCCGCTGACTTCCCAACGCTCTCGCTCAACTGCTCACATGCAACGAAAATCGCCCTTGAGCCCGTCTACCAGGGACGCATCGTCAGCATCGCGCAATGGGCCGCGGGCATCACCCTTCCTCCAGCCGCGGAAGAACACGCTCTCAATGTCCATGTGCATGACCCACATTGCCCCTGGAATGACGGTTCCTGGACGCTGACACGTACGCTTACTGGTGTGAGTGCTGCGAAGGCTGCAGGCGCCATCGAAACCGACATCGATATGGACATCACAACCTTCTCACAGCTGGCCTTTGGTGATCCATCCCGCGTTCCCCTCCAGGCTGCCGGTAAGCTCGCACAAGCAAATCCAGCTGTCAACGCGGCCATCGATGCGATCTTCCCACCACACGCGGTCTATCTCTGGGATGGTTTCTAAATGTCAGCAACCACTGGCTGGCTCGGAACACCTGCTGTAACGGCATCCATTGTTCGCTGGACTGGCCCGCAAGGACAGACGGTAGTGACATTTGGGGATGTCCGTACGGCTGATGATGTTGTGTTGATGATCCACGGGATGGCCGGGAGCAAGGAACGTTTTTTGCCGCTGGCGCTTGCGTGTGTGAATGCTGGCAAAGCCGTGGTTGCCGTTGACCTTCCGTTCCACGGTGAACGTCGAAGTGAGCCCCATGGCTCGATCATGCTCTATCCACCACATCCCCACTTCATGAAAGTCTCTGCAACCGTCTGCAACACGTTGCTTGCAGAGCTGCCCGAAACTCTCAATGCCATCGGTGTTATAAAACCGGTCAGCGCGCTTGGACACAGCCTCGGCGGACGCATCGCGTATCACATGGCACTTCGCAACCTTGAGGTAAAACGTGTTATTTCCGTTGGCAGCCCGATCGGCGTCGAGTCCATCCCGAAAGGTAGCACCTTTACCGAAAAGGACCACGGCTACTGGAAAGACATCGATCCGTTTGCCGGAACCGAGTCCATTCGCTGCGTGCCGATCACCTTCATCCACGGTGAAAAGGACAAAGTTTGCCCGCTCTTTACCATTGAACGACTGCAAGGGTTGGTAAATGAGACATCCCCAGATGTCAAATTTGCGATCAAGGTCATCCCCGATGCCGGACATGAGCTCGTTGGCGCCCTCGAAGCCGCAGCGCTTGCGGAGCTGCTCGAAGCGTAAGTCAGTGAGTCCGAAATGAATGTGTTTCCACTTCTCGAGAGACTTGTACGCTGGCATCCCGACACCGT
>Ga0209298_10003079_pt1 | contig 10100 bp, 6 predicted proteins | sample S_140806_EF_Meta_FD_187325 | JGI IMG/M metagenome (GOLD analysis project Ga0209298, IMG submission 187325) | Freshwater microbial communities from Lake Simoncouche, Canada to study carbon cycling - S_140806_EF_MetaG (SPAdes) (version 2) | ecosystem: Environmental > Aquatic > Freshwater > Lake ... | reverse complement strand
CAATGCACTATAGTTAATGTTACCAAACCTATTACTAGGTCGTCCTGTTGCGGTATATAGGTTATATTGAGTATAAACAAACCCATTCCTATCTTTGCTGGTTTTGTTTTCAAAGTGCCTATTAAACAATTCTACATCAACTTTCAAACCATTGTATTCAAGAATTTTAAGATTGTCTGTAATGGTACTATTGATACTATGAAAACTATCATCAATTTTAATAGATTTAAGTCTAATCAACACCGCATCATACATGTTTTCAAACTTTTCCAAATGTTTTACCATTGGAATTGCTTTATTCAATTCACCATATTTTTGAAATCTGGTTTTGATTACATTATGCGCAGTTGTATCAAATTCACTATAATCATCAACTTTACCGTCACTAATAAAGAAAATGATGTTGATATCATACAGATTATTGATAGAAAATAGATGTAAACACTTTTTCTTGTCAAATACCCATTTCTTACCCTTAAGTTTATTAAAATCTTTGATTAATGTTTCTTTATTGATAAAAACATTACAATCTGGGTGAGTAAGATTGATAACATAGGTAGTTTTGGATTTGAGTATATGAATCAAAACCATGCACAATTCATCTACACAAGGATGTACCTTTTCATCTGATTGTATACATTCAAGAATAAAATCAGATGAAATATGCAATTCTAAGAATTTAGAATACGATTGTTTATCCAGACACACCATTTATACAATGTAACATTATAACAAATCAAAGTCAATTATTTACCGTCCCAAAATTCAAGTGGGTTATTTAAATAATTTTTTATACCTTTCATTGATTTTTCATATTCAACCAATGTTTGAATATTTTGTTCTTGAACTCCTTTTCTATCAAGAATTTTATTTTTATAAACATTGTTTTTTGGACCGGAAATTATCCATTGTATAACTAATTTATTAAAATAATTAACATAAATTTTATTATATATGTTTTTATCTACTTCGGTTATTATTAAATCGTTTATTTTTTGAACAAAATAACGATTGATATATCCTTTTGAATATTCATTCTTCGTTACGATTGGTTTATAATAGTTTGGAAATGTAACATCAGATAAAATATCCCCACCCAAATTTTGATATTCTTGTAGTGTAATCATAATATTTTATTGGTTAATTTTATATTCATTTATACCATCAGTAGTAAATGTTATTGATTTGCCTCTAATTGAACGAATACCTGCTTTAATAGTAGTAGTCCAATTGCCAGCGTCAACTTTATGAGATACATCTACAATTTGACACATAATTTCTCTTTCAGAATAAGGACTCGGTAAATTTTTTAAACTAAATAATTGAAATGTTCGTAACCCAGATATACCTTGTAATGTCATTTCTACAGTGAATCCTGGTTGTTGACCGCCATAAACATTAGTATTATTTTCCATATCCATATCATTCATTAATGCAATCAATAATGTTTCATTTGGCAATACAAGATTCACTATATTCCACCCAGTATTTTTTCCTGTAGTTGATACTTCTTTTAATGGATTCGACATTGATGCGGGAGGTAATCCACCACCCATGCCACCACCAAGACCACCATAAGAACCGCCTGTACCAACATAACTTTTTGTAGTTGATTCTTCAAATGATTTAAATGACATTATATACGAACCATTTGTATCTGTAGAATTTTGAGGTGGTTTTTGTAATTGTTTTATTGATTCAAGATTGTTGTCAACCAATCCTGAACTCCCACGTCTTTCTTTTGAACCTGTTGTCGGCGTAGGTGGTATTAAATTAAATCTATCTCCATATGGAAATTGTAAAGATTGATTTAAATTTATTGTTCCGGTTGGCGACTTTGAATTTGTTTTATTTGACGATGCAGATGCAATTACTTGATTAGCTGCAACATTGGAAAGTTGAGCCGTAAAATTCAAACTTTTAATAAATTTATTTGTTGATCCTATATCAAATTGATAGATTTTAAGATCATTATATTGTATAAATTTTTTATCAACAATCTTTAATTTATGATCGTCTTCAATTACAGACAAATCCCAAATTTTACCGGCTGCAATATTAATTTTATTTAATAAAGTATTATAAAAATTCTCAACCGTGTCGGCAGATTTAGCACACTCTATAATTACCTTTACATTGACATATAAATCATTTAAATTTCCCCAATATCCTTTTGGTTTCTTTGATACAGGTTCTTCACTATCCCATCTTGGAAATGACTTGGTTCCTTTAGGTTCGCTTAATTTTATACGCTTATTATTTGAATTTCCAATTTTATCATTGTATCTAAATCTATTAATTATACCATCCAAATCATCTCTCATTACCGCACCTCCTGTTCCTACACTAATATCAGTGTCAGTTCTAACAAATAAATTTAAAATTGAACGTTCAGATTTTTGTCTAACTTGTGTGCCTGTTTTTAATACTTTTGCAACAGTTCTATCATATGGAAACAAAGTATCATATTTTAATACCTGTGTTGGGATTCCTGATGAAAAAATATTACCGTTTCCAAATCCTATTTGTTTTTGATAATCATTATCTTCTGGATCATCAGGTTGTGGATAATAAATACCCGCATTAAATTTAGGAGCTTTTGCATTAGGAATTAATAAAACATTACCATCACATGAAATTAAATTAGGATGTGCGCCAATAACTACATCACTAGTATCTATTTCATAAAGATCAAATGGTTTAACATCACTTGATTTAATATCAATTGGTTGTTTAAAAAATAAATTAGCAAGTTCAACTAAAAACCCAAAAGTTACCCATACATCTTTTTGATCGGAAGAATCCCAATCATAAGTTGACATTCCTGTCATATATGAATCGTCGCCATATTCACTTTTTCTTCCAACAAAAAATCTATCTTCAACTTTTTTCTTTTTATTTTTATCCAAATAAAAATCTTTTGATATAAAGTCTTTTGATTCGGATTCTTTTTTGTCTAAAGGATCAAAAAAGTTGTTACCAAGTTTAATACAAGAAGGCAACTTTGTAACTCTTTTTTCTAAATAAGACGCAAACGAAGACTGTACACTCGTTTTTGTATCATCTGATTCTACTTTTGATGCACCATTAACTAATACACCTGAATAATTTGCATGTTTAGATAATATTTCAGTTTTACAATCAAATGTAATACCATCTTGACTTGAAAAATCAAAACCACTTACGATTCCCATAGTTACATCATATAATCCATACGATTCTCTTATGTTTTTATCATATAAAACAGATCCGCTAACTGTAAATAAATCTTTTAATTTTTTTAAATTTTCTCCCCCACGCAAATCTAATAAAGATGCGGGATTAAAATGATTCCACCCAAATTCAACAAACGCACTAATTTTTGGAGATAGAAAATATGGTGTCATATACTCCAATTGTGCATATCCATAACATTTCCAATTAACCGTAATTTTTCTTATTCTTTCTTTTTGTATTACCGCATCAATTGATGTAATACCAGGAATAGGCAAAAACTTTTGAACAGTTCTTTTATCATCAGATACAGAATTTGGAAATGATACTAAATTACCATCATTTGATAAATCCAATGTATGTTCATTACCTTCAGCATCATATCCCAATACATTTTTATTATTAGGTATGCCATAAACTTTATCAAATCCATATCCCCCTTGTAAAATAAATCCACTTTTTTCTGGATAATTACTTTTTTCATTGACCTTTCCAACTCCATTTGAAAATACTCTTACCCAAGCAGTCAGTGGCCCTTTATAGTTTTGCCAAGAACCATTATCGTCCCATGTTACATTTATAGGATATTCAAACCCAATATCATTTTGTCTTCTTGTAAATTCTTTAATTATCCAATTAGGAATTGGATGCGGTGCCCACGGTCTATTGTCTGGTGTTTTTGCCATAACTTATGAATTTAATAACTTAAAATCTCCTATAATATTATAAATATTTTGCGGTATTCGTAATTGAATGCCTGCTGGCACACTCAATCTACCATTACCCAAATTATTAGATTGGGCCAATATCCACCATAATGTAGAATCTTTATAATACTTATTAGCCAAAGCATCAAAAGTAGATACTTCATTTGTTATAACATATATGTCATTATAAGCAACAGGTATCACAGGATATAATAATGACTTATATACTCTCTTTCCATCCCATCTCTTATCTTGTTGTGCAAATGTATATCTATTCATAAAATTAAGTAGGTACTTGATTGTTTGTAGACTGTTCGTCTACTACAAGTATTTTTCTAGAAAATGAACCACTATTATTTGGATTTATATAATCACCTTGTGTATTGAGTTTTCTAACAGAATCTCCAAAGTTGTTTCCACCTACAATTGGTCTTTCTTTTTCCAATAAATCCATTTGTAAATTCAATTCACATTCTCTTGGAAACTGTGCATATTTTCCTTTGCTATCAGTCCATTGAATCATTCCACTTGGAGTCAATGCTCCATTTAAATAATTCCAATCATTTTTGTCAGCATATTCTTCACTTAATGTTTCCCATGCACAATTATCCGGTATATTCATACCAACACTTTTAATTACTCCTGGTTGATTTTTATATATATCACCTATTGTAAATTTAACCATTGGTGGTATAATAAATTTAGAATATATATTACTAGGATTATTTGTATCTCCACTAGTATAATTAGCTGGTTTGGTTAATCCTACTAAGTAATTAATTCTTTGCCACATTGGTAATAGTTCTTTTATACTATTAGCAACAACATTAAATTTAAAACTTAAACCTCTAGAAAATCCTTTGTATGATTGTAATTTATCAGCTCTTCCAATATATTCAATAGCAGTCCAATCAGCATTTAAATTTTCATTCAATCCAGTAACTGTAGCTCTAAATGGTATATATTTGTCATTTACAAGGTCATGAAAATAAAATTTTATTAAATCACTATCATCTGAATACGTCTTTTCAAATTCACTTTCGGATAAAACATTAAATAAATTGATTTTATCATTTCTATTTGCACCAGAAAATCCTTTTCCTTTTGGATCATCCAATAATTGTTTTCTTTTATCATCTTTAAATTTAGTTAAATAACCACCTTTATTGTAATTAAACGGATTTACTTTTTGTTTTTGTGCATCTGGATTTTTTGTTAATTTATTGATATAATCATATCCTTTTAATGTAGCATCCGAAAATTGCGGATTAATCAAATCATCATCGGTTTCTCCAACAAATTTATATCCTGCACTTTTAATATTATCAATTACTTGTTTTAAATTATATTCTACATTTTTAACCGCATCAGATTCTTTGTCTGTAAATTTAGTAGATTGTTTATTTGACGTACCAGATTCAATATCAGTATCCAGATAAATTTTATAAATTGATAATATATCCGACTTTGTATATACAGATTGATCACCCTCTTTTCTTAATGGTATAATTCCAACATTGTCACCATATTTGCGATACGAATCTGTATCTTTAGGATCATATCCAATTGGTACATCAAAATAAGTTGATGTATATGGCACTTTTTTATTAAAGATAAAAATATTTTTTCCTTTTTTATTTGGATTAGCGCCATTAAACCATCTTTGGTTATAATCGGTACCCCAAACATAAGGTTTACCACTTGCATCATAATATGTAAATGAAGTAACATCATTATAATTTGTAGGATAATTTTGTTTAGGATCAAAATAATATGCTAAATTAATCAACATTTCAGAATTTTTAAATTCTTGATCTGGACTAATATTGTTTCCTACAGCTTTACCATACATTTGATATGAATCATAACCTAATGATAATTCAACTTCTTTTCCAAATAATTTAGGAAATTTTCCTGGTGTATTACCATTCCACGGTCCACTTTTTCCTATTATCAAATAAGTTCCGTCTGCTTGTCTGAAATATCTACCTCTTACACCAGTGGTTTGATCGGTATCACCTTTTCTTACTGTATTATCACTTGTACCAGCATACCATTTTTGTATAACTTTTTTATCAAAAGTATGTTTTAATGTTCCTGGTGGTTGTTCAAATACAGCTCTTGTTGATGCCATTATACCATATGTAGATTCACCAACTTTATATTTTTCACCATTTGGTTGTTCAATCGATGAAAAAGCACCAAATAATGTATTAGCTCTAAAAAAATTTCCAATAGCAGATACACTAAATTTGTTGTTGGAAGGTTCTTGCCATTTACTTTGAAAATTCTTATTTGCTTGTGATGCAGTTGAACCACGTATCAATCCTTTACCACCATCACCAGCATTAATTGGCAATGCACCAGCACCAACAGTTCCTTTAGGTGGAGTTGGTTTATTTAAACCCAAAGCATTTGATACTGCACCAAGTCCTAAAGCACCAAGAACACCACCCAAATTTGGTTCAATATGTCTAGTAGGGGGGGTAATCAAACCAAATGAAGCAATACTTGTTGATGCCAAAATAGGCATCAATGGATTATATAACTTAGTTTCATTAAATGAATTTAATCCTTGTAGTATCAATTGTTTACCCAAGAAAATTATACCGTTACCACTAACACTAAATTTTGATATTCTAACTACATCTTGTAATGCGGAACCAATTGGTAATGCTCTACTTTCATATCTTTTTAATCCATTTACACCTTTTCTTGCATTATTAGGATTAACTGTAATAAATGGTTGTTTAGGACCAAATCGTAATAAACCACTGTTATTTGTTTCTAATTTATACTTGTTATAAATTGCATCACTATTTTGAGCATATAATACACTCAATTCACCTGGTTGTCTTAAATCGTTAAATCCAGATGGTAATGTATACCCAGCACCAATAATTTGTGTATTAGTAGTAGACAGTTTACTTGGAGATTCTAAATTGTTTAGATTTGCCATATATTATAAATATCAAGTTATTTAACTTGCACCTTTAAATCTTGTAGCAACTCCAACAGCAGTGCTTACTTTGCTACCATCTATATTAACCGCAATAGCTCCACTCTGCATCAATCCTATTAACTCATCTAATTTTGCAACAACTTCTCCATTTGCACTTTGTTCATTTTTTGATTTATTAATTTCAGCCAACGCTGGTAAATTTGTTCCTAATGCAGATAATTGAGTGTTTAAAAATGCTATAGCAAAACCCATAGAATAAATCCCCGCAATCAATTCTTGATCTTTAAATATAGAAAATGTTTCTTCTAAAGAAGATATCTGTGATATATTTGCCGCAATATCTTTAACACCGTCTCCAAAATTTTTCATTCCTTCACCTGCCATTTGTGATGCTTTTCCAAAGGGAATAAATGCTAATCCCAATGCAGCAATACCAGCAACACCAGCAAAAAACAACGCAGCCCCAATTCCACTTGCAAATATAGAACCCAAAAAAATTGCTCCTGCACCCAATGCATACATTGCTGCTACACTTGCTAAAATTGCAGTTGGTGATACGCCTGTTAATAAACTCAATGCAAATGTAAATGGTATAAATGCTGCACCCAATGCTAAAATACCTAAAACTCCCATCCCAATTTTAGCTATATCCATCATTTTTATTCCTGTAGATAATGCGGTAAATCCACCAACAATTAACGGTCCCATTGCGCCGACGGCAGCCATTAATAAAATACCAGGAATAGCAGTTATAAACAATAAAAATGCAGGACCAGAAGCTGCAATTCCAAATAATCCTTTTAATATTTCACCGAGAGGTTTAAATGATTTGATACCATCTGCCAAATTTGTTAAAAATTCTTTTATATTTTGACCTGCAGTTTTATTTGCGGTTGGTGGAACAGGTGGTATTGATGATGTAGCTGCGCCAGCAGCACTCGGAACAGCAGGTGCTGCGGCTGCTGGTCCAGCAGCACTCGGAACAGCAGGTGCTGCGGCTGCTGGTGTTGTTGCAGCAGCAGATGCTGCGCCAGCACCAGTCGCACCTGGAGTTGGAATCGCAGATGTTGCAGCGTCAGTAACAGCAGATGTTGCAGTGGATGCTGCAGTAGATACTGCAGTAGATGCTGCACCAGAAAATAATCCTGTAAATTTACTAGCAATATTTTGAAGAGGTTGTTGAATAACTTGTGGAACAGACCCAACAGCGCCTTTAAAAAAACCAGGAATTAATTTTGCTGCAATTTTAAAAGGACTTGTTATTGCAGTTACTAACAGTGTCATTAAACTTACACTTTTTAACGTTGCAAGTACTATAGCAATAGCACCAACTGCTCCCCCAATCCATTTTCCTATGTCATCATTAAAGAAGAAATTTGAAAATTCTTGAAATCCTTTTTCTATCAAATCCAGTATATCTATGTAAGGTTTTAATTTTTGTAAACCCAAATCAATTGCATCGTTCAGAAGTCTAAATGGTGCCAATATAAATTTTACTAAAATTACACTTATTTTAAGTAAAAGTCCAATGATTGGTACTAATGTATTAATGACAGGCAATAATGCATCTGCTAATTCTGTCATTATAGAATTAATTGAATTCATTATTTTTTCTTGTTGACTTGCAATTTGTTGTGATTTTAATTCTTTTTGATATTTTACAGATAAACTTTCGTTAGTTTTATTAATTGTATCCAAATTAGCGGTATATCTCGCATAAGTTGCGGGATCGTCTATTTTTAGTTTATTTAACTCCTGTTGTTTAGCATTCATTTTGTCCATTTCTTCAACAGTCATTCCCATTGCTTTAGCAATTCCTATTCTTTGGAAATAATCCATTTTAGAAACATCTCCTGCTTCTTGTAATAATCTAGATTGTTCTTTTGCTAATCCTTTTAAATCACCAGCATATGACAATTCTCTTGCTTTTTGTAAATTTACATCTTTACCAAACAAAACACTGGCTTCCATTTCATCATTTATAGATGATTGAAAATCCAACAATCCAGCAGCAGCTTTACCAACCGATTCTAATGATGTACCCAATCTTTTTGCTTCAATTGCACCTTTTATTAAACCATCAACACTGCCTCTAATTAGTGATCTGACAGTATCAGATGGTTTAGCAACTTCTTGCATTACTTTACCAAATGGAACTCCTGCCGCCTTAGCCAAACTCGCAGCTGCACCAGCAGTTTCTCTCGCAACTTGTGATGTCATGCCCCCAATACCCATGAAATTTTGCATCAATGAAACAGAATCATCCGCAGAAATTCCTAGATTTTGTTTCATCAACGAAACATATTCCAAATTTTCTTTGTTTACAATTGCAGTATCACCAAAAGCTGTAGCCAATGCAGCGGCAGAATCTCTTGCAACATCAACACTTACACCAAATTCAGCGAGATCTCTACTAGATTGTCTAATATTAGTTTCAACTTCTTTTGTCTGAGATGATAAAAATCCAGTAGTATCTCTAAATGCTTTTGCTGCATTATCCAATTCAACGAATCTTTTTACAGACAATTCTATAAGTTTAAAACCAGCAGTCAATGGATCTTTTAAAGCCGTAACTACATTAAATAAATCTGTAGCTTTTTCATTTAATGGTGAAAAAGCATTTACTACTCCTCTGAAAGCTTCTGTTTGTTGTTTTGTATATTTTAATTGTTTAGATAAAGCAGCGGTTAAATCCGATGTATATTCAAGCGCTCTTTCTCTTTCACGATTTTGTGCTTGAAGCCCTGCCAATTGATCTTCTTCCGCATCAGTTAATTTTTCTTTTGCTTCAAGTTCAGCTTGTCTTTGTTTTTTTTGATATTCAGACGATGCCATATGTTTATAAATATATAATAAACAATACTTTTAATCATTTTCCTCTAGGATTCTTTGGTCTAGATCCAGATTTATCAGAAGACTTTGACCCTTTTTCCATAGATTCTTTTTCTTTTTCCTTGGCATCTATCAATTTTTTCAAATAAAAAATGCGTAAATACACAGGTAATTTATATGCAATATCCTGTGTAAATGCACCTTGAGAATGATAAGCCAAACTAAATATCTGTTCGTGAATCAACAACTTATCTTCCGGAGTCAGGCCAAAAAAACTGTACCGTTAGCGGTACACCTATCCTTTCGTCGTGATTACATTGTTCACATTTGAAATCAAAATTTAAATCAATATCAGGAGTTCTTTCTTTAATCAACTTTCTTAATTC
>Ga0209298_10003078_pt1 | contig 10101 bp, 10 predicted proteins | sample S_140806_EF_Meta_FD_187325 | JGI IMG/M metagenome (GOLD analysis project Ga0209298, IMG submission 187325) | Freshwater microbial communities from Lake Simoncouche, Canada to study carbon cycling - S_140806_EF_MetaG (SPAdes) (version 2) | ecosystem: Environmental > Aquatic > Freshwater > Lake ... | reverse complement strand
CATAAATTAAAGCGGGGCGTTCTGTTACACGTCACCCAACGAATTAGTATCATAAAACATAACTTTTTAAAATTCTTCGTTGAAATTTCGTTGAAAGTTAGTTTTTTTATAGTTTTCTACTTTTGACTTATTTGAATACAGTTCAGGAAACATTTGTTTATGCTTTTGTATTGTTAAACTGTCATTATCACCAAGATAATTAGATTTTGCTATTGGCATAGATGTATTTAGATGTTCCGCAACTAAATGAATATTTCCTGTTTCTTTATATCTTTTATCGGCAACACTATGGCGAATAGAGTAAAGCGGTCTAGTATGACCGTTAAAAACGTAAAGTCCCAATTCACTCGAAATCCTGACAAAACTCTTTCTAATTTTTTCATATAAAGATTTTCTATCAGTGGTTTTAGGAAAGAATAAATAATCATCATATTTTAGATTATATTTATTTAATCTCTGAAAGTAGTGGTTGTTTGTCCAATAGTTGTGAACTGTTCCAATAACTTTGGGTTTATTTTTTGTATTAAACAAAGTTATTTTTAGAATTGGTTGCTCTGGATTATCCAAATCATTTATCACTTTGCACTGAGATATTTTGATATTAACGTTATTAAGACCTGTTCTACCTGTTCCAAAACTTCTTAAAAAATTTACGTAATCATTTAAATCATACCAAAAATTATCTTCTGTTTTTTTATATTCTTCTATGATTTTGCAACTAATTTTTCTAAGTTCAGCAGGAAAGTAAGGTGGTCTTTCTTCATTAATACGTGAGAAAGTTGGTATATCAGGTAGTGCCTTTACTAATCCTTTTCTCTGACCAAATTTGCACATCAAAGATATAAGATTTGTATACTTAGATATTGTCGTATCTTTAATATGTTCGTTATTAACTTTTCTTTTCTTTAGATCGACAACAAGATCTTCAATTGCAGATGTCAAAAAGTCTGTTTCATTATAATTAACAGGTTCTAAGAAAGGTTTTATATAGTTGTGATATCTATTAAACTCTTTTAAATAATATTCATCTTTACCTTTTCTCGAATATTTTTTCTTTCTTAATTCAAAAAATGGTTTAGCAATAGATTTATCAAAACTTACGTCTTTTTCTAAAGGTCTCTCATTAATATTTTTCCAAAAAGTTTTATAAAAATCTTTTGCTTTTTTTTCTGCTTCTTTAATATTTTCAGTTTTTAAAGACTTTTCAATGTTGCCACTTTTTTTTATATTCGTTCCAACGTAGAAAACGCAATAATAATTTTTACTATTTCCGTACTTAAATATTTTAAGTGTAGGAAACTTGTTTAGACTAAATATAGTTTCTTTATTTATTTTAGGCATTACAATTTGGTACTCGTTTTAGATTGCAAATCAAGTTTGTCTTCCTGATCTAATATGTAATCGTGTATTTCTTGAACTATAGATAAAGATTCATCTACTGTTTCTTTTAAAAAAAATTTACTACTGATTGGGTAGGTATCGTACATATGTAATGGATCCATTTTTAATTCTATATTTTTTTTATTTTTCAAAGTTGTTTTGATATTAATTAAATAAGACAATAAGAAAGAAATGTGATTACTTTCTATTTCAGTAAGAACTCTAGGCGCTCTTCCGTCTTGATATTTTTTTACTATTTTAAAATTATTTTTCATTTTACTACTCATATTATTTGAAAGTTGATTATTAGACGCACGTCTGCTGTTCACAACTTTCATTGTGTTTATAAAGCATAAAAAGAAACGCACTATTGCGCTCTATTTTGCTTTGTTTTAGTGAAATTCAAGTATTGATGAGATTTAGAAGTAATCTTTGTCTTTTAATTTGCTCATCAGCAAATTTCGATCTTAATATAACTATATCACAACATTAAAAAAAAGTCAAGTCGTTTTAGAAATCTCGTTTAAGGAATTTTATTATTTTAAAGTTTTTTATAGTCTGTTTTCATATCCCAATTATCATCACTATAGAATTCTTCTGACCATCTTTCAAATTCATCAACGAATTGAGGAGTTGGTTTAACAATCTTAATTCTTTTATCGTTTGGACTTGAAGTTTTGGTTAAAACTTTTCTTACTTCACAACCAGTTATGTAAGAAAGTAATGTTGCTCGTGAACAAACTTTACTAGGTATCATTGTTACAAGATCTTCAACGTGCAATTCTTTCTGTGCGTAATGATATTCCATTAATTTATTCATTAACAACCAACCTTTCCCATCCCTTCGAAGATCTGCGAGAGTTTTATATTTAACTGAGGTTACGAAAAATTCATTAAAAAGATATGAAGTTCTTTTTAAATTCATGTTTACTTTTTTTAATGAAGGTAATGATTTTTTGGTCTTTTTAGATGGCATATTGATCATTAATTTAACAAAACTGAATAATAAGGACACAAGATTCTTAAAAAATTAAGTCTAAAAATTAGTTATAATTTTTAAAGATGTAATTTAATTTCAAATTCTTATATTTTCCTAAGTGAAGAAACCCTGTTTAAAAAAGAAAGTAGTTCTTGAAGCACCACACATACTTCGAAGTATGTGTAATGATTTAAGTCCCAAAAGGTATCAAGAATTTATTAGTTTTCTAGATTATTTTATGATTCAAGAGTTCAATATTAAAAGAGAGCAAATCCCTTGGTTAAATCCTCATTGCAAAAATAAAGATTGGAAAACATTCATAGGTTTAATGCGGTTAATAGTTGCAAAGTATTGGCGTAATTGGGAGCAACAACATTTTAGACATACAAAACATTAACTATGAAAAAAAAAGCAGATCCATATTGTTTTGAAACAATAAACGATGAATTGAATAAATTATTTAATCCAGGAAAATTTAAATTAAAAGAAGAAAAAACAAGAGATATGATATCTGAAATTCGGGTCGAAGAAGTACATGATGTTCAAGAAACAAAAGTTTTTTGGAGAGTTTATTATACTATTAATGAACGAATAGTCATTTTAGGTGAGTCAGAAATTAATCCTCAGTTCATAAGACACAGAGCAATTTATTTGTGATTGGCGAAATATTTTTAACAAGACTATTAATAATTTCTGCAATTCTTTTCATAATTTCTTCAGAAAATATAAAAGAAGTAGTTGGACGTTGGAATGAACAAATTAATTCTAAAAATAAAGAAGTTGTTAAAAGAGCAAAAAGAGAAAAGCGTATAACAACAATATTTCTATTTATTTTATCAATATTTCTAACATTTGTTTGTATAAATGTTACACACAAATATTTTTATAAAACCCCAATAATTGAATTAGCAACATTTAAAAAAAGTCCAATGTTAGATAGTATAGCAAGACAATTTTATAAAATGGTAGAGACCGGAAGATTTATTCGCGAAGTAGATTGATGAAAAAAATTGCACTTTGTTATGATTTTGATGGCACATTATGTTCTGGTTATATGCAAGATCAAAAGTTACTTCACGATTGCAAAATAGAACCTAAAGAATTTTGGATAAAAGTTGCAAACTACGCAAAACAAAATGAATGCGATCCAACACTTACTTACCTAATGTTATTAGAACAGCAGATGAGATCTGTAGGACTTAAAGTAAACGCAGAAACATTTAAAAAATACGGAAAAGAATTAAAACTATTCAAAGGTGTCAATGAGTGGTTTGCAAGAATAAAAGAATTTGGAAAATCTCATAATATTGAAGTTGAACATTATATAATCTCATCAGGACTTTCTGATATGATTCAAGGATGTTCTTTTATTAAAGATATCAATTTAGTTTATGCATCTTCATATGTTTATAGCGAAGACAGAGGTGTATGGGCAAAATTATCAGTTAACTATTCAAACAAAGTTCAGTTCCTATACAGAATAAACAAAGGAACTTTTGATGTGTTTGATCAAGTTGGCGTTAATGCAAAAAAAGATGCTAACGGTAAAGTTCATATTCCTTTTGAAAATATAATATTTTTTGGTGACGGAGAAACAGACGTTCCTTGCTTTAGCGTGAATAATAAAAATCTTGGTAAATCAATCTGCGTCTATGAAAAAGATAATGAAAAATCATTTAATATTGCAAAGAAATTGTTCTCCGAAGGAAGAGTCCACTATTTAGCAGATGGAGACTATAGTGAAAACTCTGAAATTGATAAACTCATTAAACAATTCATTAGTTTAAAAAAATAGAATGACAAAAAATCTATATTCACCTTCGATGTTCAAAAATTATTTGAACTGCAAATACAAAATTTATAATGAATTTTATCAAGAAAAGTTAAACCTTAAAAGAAGAGAAGATAGTGAAAGCGATAAATTGCGTTTTGCAAAAGGCATTCAATTTGAAAACGATTATTTTGAAGAATTAAAGAAAAAGTATTCAAAAGTAATTGATCTTAAAAGAAATGATAAGAAAACTTCTCAAGAAGATATAGCAAAAAAAACAATTGAATGCATGAAGGAAGGTTATGAGGTTATTAGAGGTGGGTATTTAATTGACGAAAAGTGGAGAGGTGAATTTGATTTTTTAGAAATAAATAGAAAAATAAAATCTACATTAGGAAATTATAGTTATGAAGTTTCGGATACCAAAAATACAAGTAAAGTTAAATCTGACCACATATTTCAAGTTGTTATCTATGAAAATCTTTTAGAAAAAGTTCAAGGAATTAAATCAAAAAATTTTAATATTATTTTAAAAGGAATGAAGAAAGAAAGCATTGAATTAGAGACTGTTTCAGAATTTGTTTTGATGCAAAAAAAAAAATATGAATATTTTGTTGAGAATGAAATTGATACTGCAAAATCTGAGAAATGTACTTATTGCAAAACATGTCCATGGCAAGAAACATGCGAAAGTATTTGGAAAGAAAAAGACAGTTTAGATCTTATATGGAACATGAGAAAAAATGTGCGAAAAAAATTTCAGAAATTAGGAATTGATACAGTTTTCAAATTATCAAAACAAGATCCAGATAAAGTTTCTGAAGATGTCACTATAGAAACTTCAAGAAAATTTATAACTTTCGCAAAATTAATAAAGAAAGAAGAAAAGTCTGGCAAACCCGAATATCTACCAGTTTCTGACGATCCAGATTTAATGAGAGGTTCGAGAAGATTGCCTAAACCTTCAGAAGGAGATTTGTTTTTCGATATGGAATCTGTCCAAGATCATATAGTCGATGGAAAATTAGAATATTTATTTGGTATTTATTATGAAGAAAATAAACAACCAAAATATAAGTTATTTTGGTCACATAACAAAGAAGAAGAAAAAAATAACTTAATAAATTTTTTTGATTTTATTGATGATAATTTCAAGAAATATCCAGATTCATTTATTTATCACTACGCAAATTATGAAGTAGAAGCATTAGAAAGATTAACTCAGCATTATAATGAAAAAGAAATACAGTTAGTTCATCTTTTAAATAAGAATAAATTTGTAGATCTATTTTCTATTGCAACACAAACAATATTTGCAACTGGTGGTTATTCAATTAAAGATCTAGAAAAATATTACAATTTTAAAAGAAAATCAGACATTCGAAAAGGAACTGTTTCAGAAGATTATTATATTAGGTGGTTAAATACAAAAGATCAAAAATATTTAGATGAAATTGGAGACTATAATAAAGAAGATTGTCATTCGACCGCTCAATTTAGAAACTGGTTGCTTGAAATAAGAGATAAAAACTTACCTTGGTTTGAACCTAAAGTTAAAGAAATAGATCTAAGACCTAGAGAAGTGAAGATGCAGTCATATGAAAAAAAATTAAAAGAAGCAGATTTAGAAAATAAAGATTTACAAAAAATAGTTTATGATGTTTTAGGTTTTTATTACCGTGAAAATAAACCTGGATACAGAAGGTACTTTGATCGAAAATTAAAAGATCATGAGGAACTAGTAGAGGATACAGAGTGCATAGGAAATATGACAAAATATGCAGAACCTAGAATCAATGAAGGAAAACCATCTTATATTTTTACTTACACATATGACGATCAAGATTTTAAATTAAAAAAAGGTGACCAAATTAATATTGCAAATGATTTGTTAGTTTTGGAAGAACAAAGTGCAGGAAGTATTCATTCAATTGATTATCAAAAAAAAATTGTTGAAATAAAAAGGACAACCAAAAAAGAATATTTACCAGATTTAATTTCAATTGGACCAACAGGACCGTTAACAGTCAACATTTTAGAGCAAAGTATTTTTAATTTTGTAGACAGTTTAGTTAGTAAGGAAAAAAAATATAATGCTCTTAAAAGTGTTTTAACAAAACAAATCCCAAAAATTAAAGGAATAAAACAAGGAGATAAAATTTTAAAAACGCATGATTATGATAAAGAAATTCCGAAGATTATTTCTCAACTTGATGAAAGTTATTTATATATTCAGGGTCCACCCGGAACTGGCAAGACTAGAGTCGCGGCAAACAGTATTATTGAACTTTTAAAAAGTGGAAAAAAAGTAGGGATAACTGGAAACTCGCATAAAGTTATTCATAATTTAATAGACAGAGTCATATCTTTCGCGAGAGACAAAAAATTTAAGTTTAAAGGTTCCCATAAGTATTCTCTAAACGAAGATCAAATTTATAAAGAGAAAGATGTGAAAGAAAATGAGTTTTTTACTTCGTTTAATAAAGCAGAGAGTTTTCAAGAGTTTTTAGATACAGAGGGTGCCTACTTAGTTACTGGAACGCAACACTATTTTGCAAATAAAGTTAACGACGATAAATTAGATTATTTATTTGTAGATGAGGCAGGTCAATTTACACTGGCAGATATTGTTGCAGTAGGAAGATCAGCAAAAAATATAATCTTGGTAGGTGACCAGAATCAGTTAGGTAGTCCAGTTGAAGGAGTTCATCCAGGAGAATCTAGTAAATCAATTCTTAATTTCTTATTAGGAGATCTTGAAACAATACCAGAAGATAAAGGAATATTTTTAAATACAACATATCGACTACATCCAAAATTAAATGAATTTATTTCACACAATTTTTATGATGACAAATTAGTTTGTCATAAAGATAATAAACTTCGATCACTTAACCTCGATGGACATTCTTCTATTCACAGCGAAGGAATATTTTACATTCAAGCAGATCACGAAGGTAATAGTCAAAGAAGCAATGAAGAGGCAGATATAGTTGCAAAATTAGTAAAAAGTTTTTTAGGAAGGGATTTGTTTGATAAGGAAGGAAAAAAACGCCAACTAAATATAGAAGATGTATTAGTTATCAGTCCTTACAACGCGCAAACAAATTATTTAGCATCTAAACTAGATCAAGGTGCAAGAGTGGGCACCATTGACAAATTTCAAGGACAAGAAGGTTCAATCACAATAATTTCAATGACATCATCAGATGTAGAGTGTTTGCCTAGAAATTTAGATTTTGCGTTAGATAGAAATAGATTAAATGTTGCATTATCAAGATCACAATTAATATCTATTGTTATTTTTAATCCTAGACTATTAGACACCTATCCAACAACCAAAGAACAGTTAGTGCTTCTTAATAATTTCTGCAAATTGTTAAAGTATAAAATCTAAAATAATTTTTTTAAAACTAGCGCAATAATAATTAAGTCGCTAAAATAAACTATGCAAAAAAGCGATAGTTTGTTTTATCTACTCGGTTTGATTTGTGGAAAAGGTTATATTCTAGAAAAGGGTATATCTATAAATTTTGCTCATAAAAAAGCGATAGTAAGTGGAATTGGTTATTGCCCTAAATGTGGAGATTTAGCAGCAAAACCCGAAAGTTCTCTAGAAAAATTTTTAAGGTGTAAAAATAAAATTTGTGAAAATTCTACCAAAAATATAAGCACCGATGTAAAAAAAAAATACCCCCAAAGGGAAATGTTTTTTAGGTCCATCACTGAGAATGTTGTTCCGTTCTTAAAAAAAAATATCAAATTTAAATTTAATATTTTATCAAACAGCACAATTACTATTATAAATATTTTTGATCTTGAAGAAGATATATTAAAATTTATTAGTTTTTTTTTTAATGGAAAAAAAGGTTTTGACAGATTTGAAATACCTGAAATTTTAAATAACGAAAGCAAAGATTTTAAAATTGAATTTGTAAACGGACTGATGGACTCATGTGGACACCCAAGTGCCGGCGGATGGTTAAATAGGGATGGAAAAAATGGACATGGTAGAATGAGACCTTATTTTCAGATTGTAAGAAATTGGAAAATTCCTGTTCAAATTGATAATTTTTTAAGAGATAATTTTAACATCCCCACCGCAAAGTTTGATTGGGGTCATCCTAATATTCGAGATGGAAAATTAAATGATTATATAAATCATAGCGCTAGTTCCTTCGCTAGAGAACACCAAGTTGGTTTTTTTCCTGAAAACTTTACAATATTTAAACACAGAATATCTCCCAAGAAAGAATTGTTTGAAGAAATATTAAAACATAATTTGAAAGTAGGATTTGAAGATAATGGAGATTGGTTAATTACTAAAAAAAAAATTACAGAGGGTAAAATAAAATCTAAGCATCCGATGGAAAAAGATTACAGAATACCTGAAAATTTGAGATTTCATTTTGATGCAGAGTGGCAAATTAACTTGAGATTAGGATGTAAGTACTTAAAAAAAATTCAATCACAGGCAAAAAACGCTGAAGTTTTTGCTATATCGGGTGACCTAGAAAGAGATGATTTAAATAAAGTAGAAAAAGATTTTAAAAAAATAAGTGACAAAAAATATTCAGAAACTGATTTTACTAAAAAAAACAAAGAGCATAAGAAAGACACTAAATCTAAGAAAATTATGGAAGAAGAGACTTATGAGTCTTTAATTATATGGTTAAAAAAATATATTAAAAAAAAATATAACGAAGATAGCGAAGCATTTGATACATCTTCTCAGACTTTAAATAGTTTTTTTGCAACTAAGTTTAATGATTTTAAGATATTTGAAGATCAAATTAAGAATCTTGAAGATTTAGATATTAGACCAGATGTTGTTGGAATATCAAAAAAAACAAAAAAACTTTTTTTTATTGAAAGTAAAGTCGTATCTTTAGGCATAAAAGAAGTTGGTCAAATATGGGCATATTCAGTAATTGCTGAACCGTATGAAAGTTTTTTAATTTCTACAAAAGATATTTCTCAATCGTTACTTAAAGTTATATCTCAGAATGATAATTTTTTGAACTATGACGATAAAAATAAAATTAAAGTTGGAAAGTTAATTAATAATAACCAAGTAGAATTATTTAATGAATAACGAAAAAGAAATTTTTGAAAAAAAAATTGCAAATTTTTCCCTCTCTGAATATTCTATTTTTTGTTTTTTTTGGAATTGGTTCGCTCGGGGCAATAATCCAAACACTCATTTGCTTTTATTTAAAAATATTTCTGATTATATCTTGAGCTATTTTTTTACTATCAAGGTAATAATTTTTTTCTAGCAATTTATTTGTTGGAGCAGGAGTGTCAGGAAGAGTGTAGCGCATTGAAGAAAAGGTAGTTTTGTTTGACAATTTTTCTGAACATCTAGAGATAATTTCACCAGATATACTGCAATTTTTCCAACCAAAATCTATAACGACTAATCTTTTGGTCTTTTTTACAGATTTTATTATTACTGCGTCTTTAATATCATTAATTTTCCTTAGATCTATTAATTCAATTGAAATTTTTTTTTTTAACTTTAATTCTTTAATTAATTCTTTTGAAAATTTTACTCCGTAACTCAAAGTTACAATTGTTAAATCTTTTCCTTTTATTAAAGTTTTAGGCTTTATATTCTTAATAAAATTTTTGTTAATTTTATTTTTTTTAATAATCCCTATTTCATTATATAGCCATTTATCATCTATATACATAGATGGCCTATCGCTTAAAACACTGCCAACTAACATATCATAAGCATCTTGAGGATTACTTGGCAATAAAACATCAATGCCTGGAATATTTGCAAACATAGAGTACAGACTTTGGGAGTGTTGAGCGCCCTGTTCCCCTCCTCTGTTTATAATAGATCTAATAGTAATTTTAACATTTGATGTGCCTCCAAGAATATATTTCCATTTAGTCGCTTCATTTATTATTGAATCCGTTGCCAACAACATAAAATCCATTCTAGGATGAACAACAATTG
>Ga0209298_10003077_pt1 | contig 10103 bp, 15 predicted proteins | sample S_140806_EF_Meta_FD_187325 | JGI IMG/M metagenome (GOLD analysis project Ga0209298, IMG submission 187325) | Freshwater microbial communities from Lake Simoncouche, Canada to study carbon cycling - S_140806_EF_MetaG (SPAdes) (version 2) | ecosystem: Environmental > Aquatic > Freshwater > Lake ... | reverse complement strand
GTTACAACATCAGCCATGATACCCCCCAATTGTGTTGAAATTGTGCGAGTAAATCCTGCCCAAAAGATTGCGTTTATCAAGGATGCAACAATTACAACTTCTACAGTTTCTGTAACGGAGTTGGTATGAAAACTAAAGCACAAAAGAAAATTAGCAAAGTTATGACCGAGTATGGTGCAGGAAAACTGCACTCAGGCTCTAAAAAGGGCAAAGTTGTTACTTCACAAAAACAAGCAGTTGCCATCGCTTTGTCTGAGGCTGGTATGTCTAAACCTAAAAGGAAGATGAAATGAAAGCTGGTTTGTATTCAAGCATCAATGCTAAACAGGCTCGTATCAAGGCAGGTTCTGGTGAAAAGATGAACAAGGTTGGGTCTAAAGCTGCACCTACTGCCGCTGACTTTAAGCAAGCAGCAAAGACTGCAAAGAAGCCTAAAAAGAAAACAATGATGGGATATTGATGAAAACTCCTACTTGGCAAACAAAAGCTGGTCAAAATCCCAAAGGGGGGTTGAATGCCAAGGGGAGATCATCTTATAATGCAGAAACTGGTGGTAATCTGAAACCGCCAGTAAAGTCTGGAGATAATCCCAGACGAGCTTCTTTTCTCGCCAGAATGGGCAACATGGATGGCGCAGAGTATAAGGATGGCAAACCCACAAGGTTGCTACTTTCTCTGCAAGCATGGGGTGCTTCATCTAAGGCAGACGCAAAGGCAAAAGCTAAAGCGATTTCGTCAAGAAATAAAGGAAAGAAGTAATCTATGGCTTTACCTACATACCTATCTCTTGTCAACGATGTATTGGTTCGTTTGCGTGAGCCTGTCGTTACTACTGTTACTCAAACCTCTTATTCATCATTGATTGGCAAATTCATCAATGACACTAAACGTCAAGTAGCTGATGCTTATGATTGGGATGCTTTTAATCAAGCAGTTACTGTTACTACTGTTAGTAATCAGGTTGGAGAATACTCTTTAACTGGTGCTGGTGTTCGATTCAAGACAATGGATGTTATTAACACAACACGTTACTATCAGTTGACTCCTTTGTCTCATGTAGACCATGATGTTTTTTATTACACAGTTCCTAGCCCAATTCTGAATCTCCCAATGTATTACACAGTTCAAGGTGTAGATACCAATGGAGACTTGAAAGTCAAATTCTGGCCTGTTCCTGATGGTGTTTATAGCATCAGATTCAGTTTGATCGTGCCAGAAAACGATATGTCTAGCGATTCGGATACAACCTTGTTAGCAAAAGAACCAATCATTCTTGGTGCTTATGCTAGGGCATTGGTTGATCGTGGTGAAGATGGTGGATTGAGTAGTTCTGAGGCTTATGCACTGTTCAAGGCATCTATGTCTGACTTGATTGCTTTAGAGTTGGCTCGTTCCCCTGAAAACGATTCGTTTGTGGCGGTGTAATGGCAGAAGCAATCACAGTCTCAAGCATTTCAGCCCCAGGATTTTATGGGTTGAATACGCAAGATTCTCCGCTTGATTTGCAGAGTGGATTTGCTTTGGTTGCGACTAATTGCATCATTGACCAATATGGTCGTATTGGATGTAGAAAAGGTTGGACAAGAGTCAATTCTGCTACTGGTAATCTTGGTTCAAATGATGCCACTGTTATTCATGAGTTAGTGCAAGCAGATGGCACTCTGACTGTTCTATTTGCTGGTAATTTGAAGTTATTCAAACTTGATGGCTCTAATGCTGTTTCTGAGTTGACGTATGGGGGGGGTGGTTCTGCACCTACTATTACAGCAAACAACTGGCAATGTGCATCTCTTAACAGCATTACATATTTCTTTCAATCAGGGCATGAGCCTTTGATATTTGATCCTGCTGTCTCTACAACAACGTATAGGCGTGTTTCAGAGAAAACTGGCTATGTGGCTACTGTCCCATCAGCCAACAATGTTATCTCTGCCTATGGTCGTTTATGGGCTGCTACAACCACTACAAACAATGCCACTATCTATTTCAGCGACTTAATCTCTGGTCATGTATGGGCAACTGGTACTGCTGGTAGTTTGAACGTCAATAATGTTTGGCCTAATGGTGCTGATGAGATTACTGGTTTAGCGGCACACAATGGATTCTTGTTTATCTTTGGTAAACGTCAGATTTTGATCTATTCTGGTGCAACTGCACCATCAACCATGACACTTAGCGACACTGTTGAGGGTATTGGTTGCATTGCTAGAGATAGTATTCAAACAACAAGCACAGACGTTATCTTCTTGTCAAACAGTGGCATTCGTTCATTGATGAGAACTATTCAAGAGAAGTCAGCACCAGAACGTGACTTGTCTAAGAATGTTCGTAATGACCTAATGACTAAGATGCTGAGTGAAGATTTGGCAACTGTTAAATCTGTTTACTCAGAACGAAATGCTTTTTATCTGATTACAGCACCTACTACACAGCAAGTCTATTGTTTTGATACTAAGGCGGCGTTACCAGATGGTTCATTCAGGGCAACAATTTGGGACTCAATATTGCCTAAGTCGTTTTGCTCTAGACGCAATGGAGATTTGTTGATTGGTAAAACTGGTTATATTGGTAAATATGGTAATTTCTTAGATGACTCATCTACATACCAGTGGGCTTATTACACAAACCATGCTGACCTTGGTAATCCATCACAGACATCCATTGTCAAGCGTATCAGTGCTGTTGTAATTGGCGGTAGTAACCAGTATCTCACTATCAAATGGGGATATGACTTTCTGACAAACTATCAGTCACAGAACATCATTATTCCTGCTCAAGGTGTTTCTGAATATGGCATTGCTGAATATGGTGCAAATGCAACTGTAGTGGCTTATTATGCTCAAGGTGTTGCACTGCAAAATTTAGTTGCAAATGCGTCAGGTTCTGGGAAAATCGTGCAAACTGGATATGAAACTATTATCAATGGCTCACAATTATCAATTCAAAAGATTGAGATTCAAACCAAAGAGGGCAGATTGGCTTAAAGGAATGACATGACAAATTATACAAAAAGTACCAACTTTGCGACTAAAGACACATTAACCTCTGGTGATCCTTTAAAGATTGTCAAGGGTACTGAGATCAATACAGAGTTTGACGCTATATCTACCGCTATTGCGACTAAGGCAGATACTGCATCTCCTACCTTTACAGGTACAGTGACAATTCCAACATTGTCTGTTAGTGGTACATCAACATTAACCTCTCAACCAATCCTTTCTAGCCTAACAGCATCTAAGCCTGTTTTTACAGATTCATCTAAAGGTTTGGTATCTACAGGTACTTTAGGGGCAGATCAAGGGGGTACAGGAGTTGCAAACAATGCGGCAATGACTGTGACAGGATCTGGAAACTTTGCTTACACTCGAACTCTGACAGGTACGACAAACGTAACATTTCCTACAACTGGAACATTGGCTACGCTTGCAGGATCAGAAACATTTACAAATAAAACTTTAACTAGCCCCGCAATAGGTGGTACTCCAACAGGTGTTGGTATTCTGACCTCTGGTACTGCTGTTGCATCCACGTCAGGTACGTCAATAGACTTTACTGGCATACCTAGTTGGGTAAAACGTATAACTGTTTCATTTAGTGGTTTTTCAACAAATGGGGCATCTAACTATTTAATACAAAGCGGTTCAGGAAGTGTTGAAAATACTGGTTATTTAGGGGCAAGCACAACAACAGCAGCCAGTGCATTAACATCCAATTACACAACTGGTTTTGGCATTGGAAACGGTGCTGGTGCTACCAATGTTTTGCATGGTATTGGAACAATAGTTTTACTTAATTCATCAACAAATCTTTGGGCGTTTAGTTTTGTTGGTGGTAATAGTGATTCAACTAGAGCAGTTTTTTCAGGCGGCTCAAAAGCATTTTCAGGAACTATTGACCGCATACGTATTACTACAGTAAACGGCACTGACACATTTGACGCTGGTTCAATCAACATCCTTTACGAATAAACACCATGACACACAGAATCGTAGTAAATGTAGAAACAGGTGAAGTCACTCAGGTTGAGTACACCGCTGAAGAACAAGCGGCTTACGATGCGGCAGTGGCACAACAACAACAAGAACAACAGCAACAGCAACAAAATGACCCAACCTGAAATCATTCATCACTTTTCTGATGGTTTGTATGCCAAGGAATCATTGTTCCCTGCTGGAATGTCGATCCTAAAGCATACCCATAACTTCAGCCATTTATCGATATTGGCTAAAGGTAAGGTGGTGGTGTTAAAAGGTGATGAGTTAGAGATTATTGAAGCTCCTGCTTGCATTGAGATTAAGGCTGGTTTGACTCATGGAGTCAAAGCAATAACAGATTGTGTTTGGTTTTGTATTCATGCCACTGACGAAAAAGATGCGTCTAAGGTGGATGATATTTTGATTAAAGGGGATTGATATGCCTATATTTGCAGCAGTTATTGGAGGTGGATTAGGTCTTCTTGGTAGTTCAATGCAATCAGACGCTACTCAAGGTGCAGCTAACACCTCTGCGGAAGCTCAACGCTATGCGGCACAAAAAGCAGCAGAGGCGGCTAGATTTCGTCCTGTTGGCGTAACAAGTCGTTATGGCACTTCTAACTTTCAGTTTGACCCTAGCGGTTATCTATCTGGTGCTGGATACACTGTCAGCCCTGAATTGCAAGCCTATCAGAACCGATTACAGGGTCTTACAGGCAATGCTTTAACTCAGGCGGAGATGGCGCAACAGCAATATGCACCACTTCAACAAGGCGCACAAGGATTGTTTGGATTGGGTCAGCAGTATCTTGCACAGAGTCCTCAACAAGTTGCTGCTCAATATATGCAACAACAACAGGATTTGCTTGCACCTAGTCGTGAAAGACAGATGGCATTGTTGCAGAACCAGTTGTATCAACAAGGTCGTGGTGGATTGTCTGTAGGTGCTACAGGTGCTAGACCAAGTGGTGCTGCTGGTTTGGGCGCAACTACTCCTGAGTTAGAGGCTTACTACAACGCATTGGCACAACAAGATGCTCAGTTAGCGGCACAGTCTCAACAGGCTGGTCAACAAAATGTAGCATTTGGCACAGGATTGCTTGGTCAAGGTGCTGGTTTGCTTGGTCAATATCAAGCTGGTCAGGTTGGTGCATTGAGTCCATTCAGTGCTTATTTAGGTGCTGGTTCTACCATTGAGTCTCTTGGACAACAACCATTAGATATTGGCGCACAGTTGGGTGGTCGTTCAGCCACTGCTGGTGCTAATGTTGGTCAATCATTATTGCAAGGTGGATTAACTGCGGCTAGAACACAGCAAGCTGGTGCTTCTGGTAGCGGATTAGGTTCATTCTTAACAGGTGCGGCAAATAATCCTCAATTGATTAGTGGCATTCAAAATTACTTTAATCCACCTTATGTGCAAAATCAAAATGCTTTTAATTATGGCCAAACATCTGGATTTTCAGATGGTGTGCCAGTGACATTGTTCTAAGGAATCATCATGGCAACAGACATCGCTGGATTATTTACGACACCCGATCAGTACCAACTTGCACAACAGCAAGCTCAACAAGCACAAGCATTGGGTTATGCTCAACTTGATCCAAGGGCGCAAGCTCAATATGGGTTCTATCGTGGCGGTCAAATGCTTGGTTCTGCTATTGGTGGTGCTTTGGGTGGACAAGACCCACAACTAAAGATCATCTCAATGCGTCAGCAACTGGCAAGTCAACTTGACCAAAGCAATCCTGAATCATTTATGAAGGTGGCTCAATTGGCTGCTCAATCTGGTGATCCTCAATTTGCTATGGCTATTGCTGATGCTGGTAGACAGATGCAAGTTAGTTTAGCTACTGCAAGAAAAACAACTGTAGAAACAGAAAGAGCCGAATTATCTCTTAAACAAGAAAAAGAATTGAGAGATGAATTGTCTAACTTGCCACCAAATGCTACTGACGCAGATGTTTTGAATGTTGTTACTAAATATGGTTCAGCAGATAAGGTGTTATCTGCCTTACAAGCATCTTCAGATAAAGCTGCCCAAAGAGAACTACTTACTGCTCAACAGACTGAAAGACTTGCTCAACAAGAACGTCTTATCAAAGAAAAACTTGAAGCTCAAGCTGAACAAGCTCGTAAAGACAATGAAGCAAAAATGGAGCGAGCTAGAGAAAATAATGCTAGTAAAAAAGAAATGGCAGCTATTGCAGCAGAAGGTAGAGCCGCGCAAAATGCGATTACAAACTCTATAAGAGAACAGACATTGCAAATTCGTCAAGAAGCAGCTAATGAAAAGAAAATTGCTGCTCAAAGACAACAACAAGGTATGGTTTCTTCTTTTGATACCGCCTTGGATACATTGAATACGATTGCAAATCATCCCGGTAAAAAAGCAGCGGTAGGTTTTGGTGGCGCACAGCTATCAATGATTCCGGGTACTGATGCCGCAGGTTTTGCTGCTCAACTTGAAACATTCAAAGCGCAAACTTTCTTGCCACAGGTTCAAGCACTTAAAGGTATGGGTGCTTTGTCTGATGCAGAGGGTAGAAAACTTGAAGCTGCTGTTGGTGCATTGACTCAATCAATGAAACTTGAAGAATTTAATTCTCAAATTGGAAAGATTAAATCGTATTTACAGGCGGCTAGAGATAGACTTTCTGCTGGAACAACTGCACCAACTACACCAACACAGCCAGCACAACCGTCTACTGGTAAAACAATAAAGTTTAGTGACTTGCCATAAGGAAAAATCATGGATATTGAACTGCCAAATGGTACTGTAATTAAGGATATACCAGAGGGTACTCCTAAGTCTGTAATCATGGAGAAAGCTATTAGGGCTGGACTTGCAAAACCAGAGGATTTTGGCGTTCAACAACAACAAGTATCTGCGCCATCTGGTGGTTTGCTTATGGGTATTAAAGACCCAATAAGTGGCGCTGCACAATTGTTGCCAAAAGGGTTGGAATTTATAACATCTGCTGGTGGACTCGCTCCTAATATTGTGAGTCAATTTTTTGGTTCTGAAGCTGAAAGAGTAAGAGCCATGAATGCGGCAGAAGAAGCGGCATATCAACAACAACGTCAAGCTCAGGGAGATACAGGACTTGATGTAAGCCGTATTGCTGGAAACATTGTGAGTCCTGCCAATATTGTTGGTGGTATTCGTGCGGCTCAGGGTGCAAGAGCTTTAGGGGCTGGAATTGGTACACAGGCGGCTGCATCTGGTGCAGTTCAAGGTGCTATGCAACCAGTAAATGAGCCAACAGGATTTGCTGAAGAAAAGGCTACTCAAATTGGTTTGGGTGCAATTGGTGGAAAGGTTGGAGAAGCAGTTGCTTCAGCAACAGGTAAGGTGTTAAACCCACTTGCATCAAAAGCAGAACAGACAATGCGTGATCTTGGAATCACACCAACTCCGGGTCAGACACTTGGTGGTGTTTACAAGAAAGCAGAAGACTTTGCTCAAAATCTTCCATTGATTGGCAGTCAAGTTCGCAACGCTAGAGAAAAGGTTTTATTTGACTTCAATAAAGGTGTTATCAATAAAACACTAGAAAAAGTTGGTGACAAACTTCCTGAGAATGTTGTTGGTCGTGATGCTGTTTCTTATGCCGCAGATCAAGTTTCCAATAAATATGATGAAATTTTAGGAAAAATGAAGTTTGATCTTGATTTTAAGACTACAAGTGGAATACTTGATGCTTTGAATAAAGCAAACTTACCATCTTCTGCACAAAGAGAAGAAGCAACCAATGTTTTAAATAATATTGCTTTGGATAAATTTTCAGGCAAAACATTGACAGGTGCTGAATATAAGTCAATTGAATCTGATTTGGCAAAAGAAGTTGTTAAATATAAAAACAGTCAATCTGCTGCTGATAGAAACATTGGAGATGCACTTCAAGGTGTTTTAAATACATTCAAGACTGAGTTATATCAACAGAATCAACGATATACGCCTCAACTGCGTAGAGTTGACAGTGCTTATGGCGACTTGAAAATCATGGAACGTGCGGCAGCTAATACTGGTGCTGAAAATGGTGTTTTCACGCCAAAACAATACAGTCTTGCTGTTAAACAGTCTGACATAACTCGTCAAAAAAGTGCTTTTGCAAAAGGAACAGCAAGAGGACAAGAGTTATCTGAGGCGGCACTCAAAACCATTGGACAAGATGCAAGTTCAACTTTAGAGGGTAGATTGGCTATTGGTTCATTGGGTGGAATTGCTGCCTTATCAAAACCAATGGTATCTATTCCTGCTATAGCTGGAGCATCTGCACTTTATTCTCCTATGGGTATTCGTGCTGCTGATATTGCACTGCGTCAAAGACCAGAACTTGTTCGTGGCATGGGTCAAACAATATCAGAATACAGTGGTTTGCTTGGAGGTGGTATTTCTCCACAAACTTTACTTGGACTCCGTAGAGACTAAGGACGCAAAATTGATCCAATCTCCCTCCTTTTTGCCGCCAATGCTTGTGTTGCCGCAATCAAAGAGGGTTGCGAGCTTTACAAGCAAGTTAAGACTTCTTTCATGGAAGTCAAATCTACTGTTGATGAAGCAGTCAAGATTGGCAAGGAAGTCCAAGGATTCTGGGGAAAACTCAGCACGATGTTTGGTGGCAAACCCAAGCCAACCCAAGCCTCTGCCACGCCCAAGCCTGTGGCGCAAAAGAAAAAAGAGAAACTTGTTGCTGTTGACGAAACCCAAGTCAAAGTCAACATTGTCAAACAACTCACTGAATTTTTCCGCATCCAAGAGCAACTTGCTGCTCATATAAGAGAGGAAGAAGAAAAGTCGAGAAACATTTACGACCCGAACCAAAACCACATGGAAGCCGCCTTAAACAGGATCATGGCTCAACAGCAAATGGCTGAGTTGGTGGTTCAGATTCGTGAATGTATGGTGTACCAGAGTCCCCCAGAGATGGGTGCTTTGTACTCTGAAGTGTTTGAGATGAGAGAGATCATTCAAGAGGAGCAAGAACAGGCTAGGTTGAAACAGGAAGCACAAGAGAGGTACAAGGAATGGCAACGGCAGGAAGCAAAAAGAAATCTGCAAGCCAAGTCAGCGTACCTAGTCGTAACAGGAATATTCCTCCTGTATATATGGATGTGGCTAATATTCGTAAGCCAGTGGAGGAAGATATAGTGGGTTGGATTGCTGCTTGTGTCTTGATTGCCTTGTTACTGCCAATTATGGGCTTTCTGTATCTCGATATTTTGGAGACAAAGTACGAGGCTAAGGCTCAGATGGAAAAGGTTGAGAAGTTGCGACAGAAGATTGAACAAAAGGAAAGGGAAAAAGACAAATGAATATTTACTGTATTTGGGGTTTGTCAATACTGTTAGTTCTGCTGACAGGTTGCGAGGATCGCTTTAGGTATCCTTGCCAAAATCCTCAGAATTGGGATATTGCTGAATGTAAACCACCAATCTGTACCGCAACAGGTACTTGTCCTGAACAACTTGTTAAACCAGAAACGGAGAAAAAGTAATGCCTACCATTGGATATAAACCTAACACTCGCATGACTTCAGAAGAAATTGAAGTCAGAATTTGGGCAATCGTCATCTTCTCGTTGACCATGATTCTTTTAGGATCAGTTGCCATGTTCTTGTATAGCGTTTCATTTGTGACTCAGCCTATGTCAGGCATGGCAGCAATTGATAAGGTTTACACACAACAGATCAATACCATCATGGTATTTATCACTGGTGTCTTGGGTGGTGTGGCAGGTCGTTCTGCTGTCTCAGCCAGTGCTAAGGCTATTGCCAAGGCAGATGCTGACGCTGATGACGAGCCAAAACTGGAAGCTAAGGAATGAGTTTATTCAATCCTTGGGTACTACTTAGCATCGTCTTGGCGGTGCTGAGTGCGTTTGGCGGTGGATATTACAAAGGTGGGCAAGATGAGTTTGCTAAACAGCAGATGGAGATTGCCCGACTTAATGCTGAAGCCAGACAAAAAGAACAGGCATTAGTGTCTGCTGTAAACAACACTGCAAATCAACTTGCAAAGGCAAATTATGAAGCCAAACTTCAAACTCAAAAGTTGCATTCTTCTATCGACTCTGGTGCTCTCAAGTTGCGGATTCCTGTCAAAGCAGCCAACTGCCCCATATCA
>Ga0209298_10003075_pt1 | contig 10107 bp, 17 predicted proteins | sample S_140806_EF_Meta_FD_187325 | JGI IMG/M metagenome (GOLD analysis project Ga0209298, IMG submission 187325) | Freshwater microbial communities from Lake Simoncouche, Canada to study carbon cycling - S_140806_EF_MetaG (SPAdes) (version 2) | ecosystem: Environmental > Aquatic > Freshwater > Lake ... | reverse complement strand
AACAAGACTGGCGCATCTATGATGGAGCTGTCTGGCAAAGAGTTGATAAAATAACTACCACACAGTGGACCATAAAACCAGCAGCTGGCGGTTTAGCAGACAAAGAAGCTAGACAGACGGCCAAACTCGACATTGCTCAAGCCAAAAGAGAAGGCCGAGTGGTGGCTGACGATGGCTCAATCACTGGTGCTGTTGATTCAACTAAAAATTATTATCGTGCTAGAAATCAGTATGATATCACTCAACTACCCACTCAATACTCTGGCAATGATTTAACGGATAATCCAAACACAGGCGGATTAGTCGAAGGTCGTCCTTGGACCACTTAATTTAAAAATACCCAATCACTGTTGCCGCTTTTACAAGCCTTATTCGTCCAGTGACGAGAGCTACCATTTATTTCTATCAGTGCTTGATATACTCTACAATAGCCAGTGCTGGTTTGAAAACTGTGTATAACTCTTACCTTGCCTTGTGCTAATCTTTCTCGACTATTCCAAGCAGTGATTGGTCCATTGGGAGTATTATTGAGTGCATGATACACAGCAGATTGATGCATCTTCTTCTCATCATCATCTAAACTGAATCTTAGATACTGCATGTGATTCCACAGGAATCTGCCAGGCTCTGCTAATCTACCATCTCCTAATGATACAGGATCTGGCATGTTAATAAAAGTGCCTTCGGTCTCTTTTACGTAAGAGTTACTGCTGGCACAATTAGGCAGTAATAAACTACTTAATATAATGATAACCTGGAACGATTTCATATCCACCATTTAATTTTTTACAAGCGATTGATCTTTGTTCTACTCGAGTTTGTCCTAATGGCATCATCCAAGTAAAGTATTGGCAACTTTCTGCTATGCCCATACCGTGTAAGAAATCCTTTACTCCATCCTCACACTCAACTTTTTCTTCGGTCTTCTCTTCTATGATGTTGCCTTTGCTATCTACCACTTTAATATAGACTGTTTTGATATTGCAGTATTGATCGCTCCACGGGCCACCTGCTTGTACAGGTTGAGCCTGTGTTGCTGTCAACACAAGCAGAGCCGCCATGAATATTCTAATCATGGACTAGCTCTTCTTGTCTAATACTTCTTTGGCTTTTTTATCCAGCTCGGCTGGAGATATTGACGAGTTTTTTCTGCTCTTAATATCAGAAATCACTCTGTCCACATCTTCTTTGGATATACTGATCATCACATATGATCTGTAGCTCTTATCACCAGTCGCGAATACTTCTTTCTTTGTAACCGCATAGTTGGTTAATAGAGTGTCAGATATTACGTTAACCACAGTGTCCTGTGTGCCTGCTTTAACAGTTTGATTCTCGTCAGTGCCACCTTCGTTTTTAGCGATGGTAGTCTTGTTGTTCATCTCACCGTTGATTCTGTCAGCCAATTTTGCTTTGGCTAATAGTATGCTCTTCTTGATTGCTAGTTCCATGTCAGGGCTAACAGATTGACCTGTTTCCTGATACACTTTACCATCGAATCCTTTGTAGTCCACATACCAAGCTGGTACTGATTCCACTGTGGCATTCTTATTTCCATCATGCTTGATAGAATAAGTGCTACAGTTGGCTATCAATAACAAGCCAGCGAAAGCAACACAAAGTTTTAACATCTTGTTCATTGTTCTCCTTTTTGTTTATATTAAGATTTCAAACTGTTTGAAATCCAATCCAGTGCCGCTATTAGAGTATGCTTGGTAGACTCTATGCCTGCATGAACCTGTTCTGGGTGCTTGAGATATATGTACATACCCACTGCACCAATTATTATTTTTATCATACTATTATTGTAACACAAATACCAAAAGCGTCAACCTAGTTGATCTTGTTTAAACTCTTGATTTTATTGACTTTTAGAAACAATTTTTGTGATCTTTGTGATCTGATGTTGTTAATTTAACTTATCCAACCCATTGTCTCGAATAATGGCTTTTAATTGTTCACTGTATTCTGGATTGGTAGCCCAGCTATTGATAGATCCTGCTAATCGATACACGTTCTTCATACCTATTATTCTCTGTACTGCTCGTTCTCTTTGGAATTCTCGGTGTACACCCTTGGTATTTAGAATATGTATCATGTCTCTCACACTGGCACATTTGGTAGGATATTTCTTAATACCCCATTTGGAATCTAGACTTCTGTAGGCTTTGATTTGTGGTACATTTGGATCCCAAGTTCTCACACCAAACAGAGCATTACCTTCCAGTGCAAAACGACTGGTACCGTTGTCTGACTCCATCATGGCCATACCTATAATAATAGCTTTGGGAATCTCTTGCTCGTCATTGTGTTCAAAGTTTAGATAATCTACACACTTGCTCACTGCTTCTATAAAAGTCTTTTGACTGTAATAATGCATCAATGGTTCAACCAAACCAAAACTGCGAGCTCGATTTTTTAAAGTATCTGTGGCTGATATCGCTACTTTTTTCTTTACCACGAAGTTCGGCCAGAATGTACCAGACGCAAAGGCAATCAACATCATGGATCCTATGATGTATAATCTTGTTCTATTGGCTTTAGAGAATAACTCACGCATTAACTCTGTGCGTCTCTCTTTGGAAAATAATTCACGTAACACTCGCATTACGTTTTTTATTTTAACGTGGAGCATGGTGATATTTATCTGATTTCAAGGTGCTCCGAAGAGCACCTGAATCGATTAAGCAACCTTAGATTGTGCTTTTTCTGCGTCTACAGCAGTTTTATTACCAGACGATAGAGTCTGTTTGTAATCAAATTCTGCTTTGGACATATATTCATTCCAGTTTGATTTACTCAAACCTGTGAATCTTGTTATGGTACCATCAGCAAGAATCTTGAATGATCCTGCTAATTTGTGGCTGCCATCGGCTTGGAATTTGTGTACCACGCCCGTAGCCTTACCATCTGAATTTTCTCTGCCCATGATGTACATGTAGCTGCCGGAATTTCCAGACCACTTATTATTAGTTTTAGTATCCTTCTGACATCTCGCTGCCACTTGATCCAAAACCAGTCTTGCTTGTGCTGAACATTTGTAGTTCATATTTCCTCCTAAGTTACCATTATTGTAACAGGTTTTGGTATTTTGTCAACCATTGCTTGTGATAATGTATAGAAGAATATGACTATAAAAACAACAATTATTATGGCAATCGTTGTGATCATGATCTCGTTGGTAATAATTTTTCCAGGCGAATCATATCTAGAAGCACTTAAAATCAGCAGGATGTAAATTCTCTATTTGGAGTTTAGGACTTATTAAATATTTGTTTTTTTAAAAATCGACTTAATAGATAGGCAGTTATAGGAGTAACAAACATTGCTCCTGTTACTGCTATAGCATTTAGTTCTGGTATTTTATTAATATTTCCGTATAACCCTATTGCGATTGTAGTTGGACACATAAGAACTGCCGCCCAAAATATACCTCGTCTCGTGAACCAAACAGTTAATAATATACCTATTAAAATTAAAAATAAATTAGTTCTCAATATTCCAAATGTAAAAAATATTTTAGTCAAATCCCAATTCTGTATAGCGATAAGCCAGGTAATAAATGCTATACCTACCATGCTCCATCTTGCCCAAGACACACTCTTCTTAGGATCTTTACAGTAATCATTAGCAACAATACTGGCTACAGCACTGCCGTGTGCATCAATGATAATGCAACACACATTTAATAACATGATACCAAATATTGCTAGAGCACCCACTCCTATTGCTTTGAATAGATATAGTTGAGCTACTGAAAGATCGCTAACCTCTCCTCCCCAAGCCAATGTCATTATACCAAAAAATGCCATTAGTGTTGTTATTGTTAGATACAAAGGTCCCGCTATTGCCCACGCCTTCCATGGTTGCTTGTTCTGTTGAGCAAAACTCTTTTGATGGTGAGCGGCTGACATTAACGGACCGGTAATAAATGTTAAGAAAGCGGTATAAGAAAAAGTCCAAAATAAAACAGGATCAAATAACTCTACTATCTGTTTTTTTCCGTTTAAAAATTCTGTAAGATTTTTGTCTGCGATCAAATGCCATCCTAAATATATTAGAACAAAAGCCAATAACACATTTAGAACAACTTGTATACTACTAGTCAATAAACTGGTCTTAATGCCTCCTTTGAAGCTGTATATTGCTGTACACAATGTGATAATACCTGTCAACAGTTCAGCATGGCCTATACCTGCAAAATTGATAAACTTAAAGGCTGCGGTAAAAGTCAATGCCATGTTACCAAAAGAAGCAAAAATAAAAACAAATTGAAATATTCTACTCACACCCAAACCATATTTCTCACGTATCCATTCGGTGGTTGTAAAACCATTGGGCACTTTGCGATTTATGAAAATTGTTATCCAACCAAACAGCAACAATCCAACAACAATAGGAAAAGTAAACCAGAAGAATCCAACCCATCCATTATTATAGAACTGTTGTGCTGCAACATAAAAACCTAATCCTGTAAGCCAACAACCTGTGGCTCCTAAAGCACTCTCAATAACTCCTGCATTACGATTAGCCACCAAGTAGCCTTCTTTGGTAGATCCATAAGAGTTGGCTAGCCTGCTAATACCATAAAATAGAATAAAGTAAACTGCTAGAAATAATAAAACGTTAGTAATACTTAACATATTACTTTTATATATAAAATCATATTTTTGAATCTATATTTTCTGAGTCTTCAATCACTGCAGTAGGTTTCTTTATAGGCATTCCGCAATTATCAAACCAGCGACCATCAGCTGATTCATAAGCCACAGCAAAAAAATTTTGTCCTTCTGCGTTTTGTGCGGTAATTCTTCTACGATATACTCTACCTTTATATTTGGTTGAATCTTTATTGATTAATTCTACAGTATCGGTTATTCCTATTTGGTATAATCTATCAATCCACTTACCACCCATGTGATTGCTCTCAATGCTCTCAATCACTGTGCGTGTGTTTACAGGTGCTGGTGTGTTAGGAGTATTAACAGTTGTGTTCATATAATTATCCCAGAGCCAGTAACCGCATTCAAGCACAGAGTAGATCGGCCAATGAAGGCCCCCAAATCTCGACCTAAAGGGTCTCTTGTATGCATTTTAAAATGACCTAGTACCATTACTTAAACCTGTAGGTTACTCGGCCCTTGGACAAATCATAGGGGCTAACTTCAACTTCGACTTTATCCCCTGCGAGTATCTTAATTTTGTTCTGTTTCATCTTACCGCTGGCATAGCCCAGTACAGTATGACCATTCTCTAATTTAATCCTGAACATTTGATTAGGCAACACTTCGGTTACTTCACCTGCAAATTTTAATACTTCTTCTTTTGGCATTAATAAGTTTGTTTTATACTATATTATATTCTATTTTTTGTCAACATGAATATTATGTTCCTAAGTGATAGAATTTAGAAAACATTGGTGTTGTTTTTAAAATTGTTTGCTGATTTTTTATATAATGATTATCTACTAAAAAATTTATAAATTTTTTCTCTGTAGATAAATTAAAAAGTCCTTTAGCATATATATATGACGCTTTATTTTCTGCAGATAACGTTTCTTTCAAAACTATATCTTTTGTATCAAATATTATTTTATAAGTTTTTTGCTTGGTTAAATCTAAACTCATCATATCATTGAATGCAATTTTTTGTGTCCAACTAACGCCGTGTGTTAATTCATTATCTCTTCCAAGAGCGTTTTTATAAAAATAATAGTCAGTTAATGATTTAGACATTTGATACCTATCTAAAATTTTGTTAGGATTACTGTTTGCATCTAGGTTGTTTACTATAATTTTTTTTATTATTTTTTTAAAAAGATGACTTTGTTTTATTAATAATAATGGATTTAAAAAAAAATATTCAATATTAAAATTATATCCCATCACATTAAAGATACTTCTATCACAAACGCAGCTATAAAAAGAATTATCTTTATAAATTAACCATGGTTCTGCCAACCCACATATGTAAACATAGTTTTTGCCACTGTGATTTTTTTCTATAAAACTTTTAGTATGCTCACCATTGGTGTTGACACCTGAGTGCATAATATCACCTGAATTTTTCCAAATCCATTCTTCGTTTGGACGATCAATTAATCTATAATAATCATCGTGATTATCATATTCTGAAATAATGGTATTTGGACTATAGTGATTTTTTCTAAGCCAATCTGCTGCATGGGTTGGCTGATATTTTAAGTGTGGAGAGGTTTTAACTATTATTTCATCGATATAAATTTTATTTTTTTTAAATATATTGTAAATCGTGTGGCTATCTGTACCTCCACTCCATCCTAATATTATTCTTTGATACGTATTTCGTAGATGTAGAGCATATGCAGTCATTAACTCTTCTAATGACTGTGCAGGTTCTGTAGTCCAGTCAAATTTGTCATACTCCTCTTCTCGGCATATAAAATTTAAAGATTGTTTCTTTGCAAAGTGTTCGTAAAGAGCTAGATATTTGTTAAAAAATATTTGAGTTCCAACTTTATAACCAATCATTATATTAATATTTATTGGGTAAATTTATTGGATAAAAATATTAATATGATACAATTTTAAAATTGTAATACTTCTTTTTTAGTTATTCTCTTGTTCTGCTCTCTGTTCAGCTTCTCTGATTATCTCGTGTAGAATTTCTATAGTTACATCATTCATATGAATTTTTCTCTCTGCTATAATCTTATCCTGTATCTGTCTTGCTCGTTTGTCTTTCTGTGCGTTGCGAGTAAAAAATTCGTAATCGTTATCCTTGATCATTTTCTTTCTCTTTTCTTTTTCGGATCTCTTCCATAGTTTGGGACAGAGAGTTAATAGTCACTTTATTTACTTCTATGCTGGCATCCAATAGTTCTTTGTATCTAGATTCATAAAATCGAGAACTTAACCACCAACCTATGATACCTCCTAACCATAGCAATAACACGATACCCAATATCAAGGCTGCATTTCCGCTCATCGTTTCTCTTGTAGAATTTGTTTGGGTGTTTTTGCACCTGGTGTTAATTTACTCAATCTGCAACTAAACAATTTTTTTGGTCCTTTATTTGTAATAATAACAGGTTGTCCGTGTTCGTCAATTGAAATATCCGTGATCTTAGCAGTCACATTACGGAATCTGCCTACTTCTACAGTGTCTCCTACATTTATTTCTATATTATATTTTTTCATTCTTTTCAAATCCTCGAAATCTTAAGAATCGTGGAAAACGCAGTGAGTATTCATCCACAGCATCTTGATTCTGTGTGACAGCATCTGCTCGTACTTCCACAATCTGTCCTATTAATTTTTCAGTGTCTTTCCAAAATGACTCGCGATCCTCGTCAGTTAATCCAGATCCCACATTGGTTCTAATAAATTTGCCATCATCGGTGCCTTCTACAATCAGAGCACCCAGCTTGCCCGCATTACGACCTGTGCCTTCTTCCACGTCTACAACTTTAAGACTTACTTCTATAAAAGGTTTTACTTTTAACCACAGTGCGGATCTCTTACATTCATACACACCATCGACAGGTTTAATCATTATGCCTTCATAACCTTTGTCTATGCATGATCTATTATAATCCATAAACCGGTCGTACTCTCGGTCTAAGTCAAATCGGACATTCTCAATTACTTTAATATTCGGTTCAAATTGAAATGATTCCAACCATTTCTTTCTTTCAGTTAAAGGTTTATCACATCCTCCTTCAAGAAACTCGTTCAATGGCATACAATCAAATAGATTCAGCACAGCATCGTCGGTCTGTGCATTGCCTTTCCTGTGTATCTGTTTCATTAGGCTTTGAAAGTCTGCACTCATTATTTCTCCATCAAATACCCAACTTTGATCCAGTTCTCCTAGGAGATGGAATAACTGTGTATTGATATGAGGGAAGTTTACAAGTTCTTTGCCATTCCTGCTCATTAACACAACCTCATCTTTTTTCGTATCACAGATGGCAATAACTCTCACACCATCCAGTTTGGGTTCTACAAATACCTGTCCTCGTAATTTGCTCTCGTGTTTCTTGCTGTCATCTGCCAGCATACATTCAAACACTGGCACTTTAATTTTAGAAAACTTATTAACTGTTTTTTCTGTGACTCCACATCTTAAATCTTTGATCAATATTCTACGGTACCAATGATTCCACTCGTCTCGAGTAGCCAATCCTATGAGATAATCAACACGATCTCGTGCCGCATTGCCTGTCAATGTTCTAAACTCTAATTGATTAGTAGTTTCTAGAAATGTGTCCCATTCCAACCCTGGACCATCTTTGTCGCTTTCTGGCACTTGTTTCAATCCAAACGTTCTCAGTTTGTCCATAGCCATGCTGACACCCTCAAAGAATTCAGTGTTGCTGTTCTTGTCTTCACGAGCGATCACGGATTCTTTGAACTTGCGTGAGTTGTCGCTCTCTAATTCTTTTATGATCTCGTATGGTTTCATTCTATATCCGATGTTTTTAATCTATTAAAAGTCTCGTTAGGTTTTAATCTTATTTGTGGATTTCTAAATGTCCAACACTCTCCAGTCTCATTAATAAAGCATACCCATAGCAGATGTTCTTCCATGCCATAATCAATTAAGAAATGAGCATAGGCTTCTCCTTTAGGAGTCATTACAGGTAAAGTTGGATTCAATTGCACAATCATTTCTTATTTCCGTATATATATTTTGATAGTTTCTTACCACATTCCCCCAATCCATTAGTGTGCCATACTATTCTGTCTTGTGGTACACCCGTGAACATGGCTATTTTTCTTATCTCATTATCTCGTAGATCCATATCACTCTTTAGGCACAGTGCATAGGGCATAATACCCATACGCATTAATTCTTTCACAGAGTGTTGCACAGGTTTGGTTTTGATCTCTCCTGCGGCTTTTAGGTATGGTACTGGTACATACAGCACAATTCTTACATCTTCTTTCAGTGTCATCTCTCTCACTGCTTCTATAGCCAATTGGTTTTCTAAGTCACCCACATTACCACCTATCACTGTGACAGTATTCTTTGCTCGAGTTTTTACAATCCAATTACGAATTTCTTCTGTGATGTGAGGAGTAACCTGCACTGTGCCACCTTTGTAATCGCCCATTCGCTCTTTGTCCAATACTTCAGCAATGATGTGTCCCACAGTTTTATATTCTGCTGTGACTTTCTTGGATACATTTAGACAGGGATCTAGATATTTGTAATCTGTTTGTGCTTTGGATGCTGTTTGTATGGCTCTTGCTAATTCCACTTTGTCCACTGCGGAATGCACTCCATTCAATATGATTGTGTGGATCATGCTTGTATTGTATTATCTTTTATTAAATTGTCAATGCCCAACATTCGGAAATGATCTTCTATAGACCATGTGTTAGGATCTATAACTTCTCCACGTAAATTCTTGATTTGTTTGGTAAATCCTGCCAATCGATATCTTTTAAATGGGTGAGTCCACGTGGCATTCTGCTCCCATTCTCCTTGTAGAGTATGTTTATCAGAATCAGCAATAACACACAGTGGCATGTGTATGGCTTCTAGAGCTGATATATTGCCTTCCATATACTCTGCTAGGATTTTATTCTGTGGTATTGGGTGTTCTAAATGTTTTTTAACATCTCCTATATCTACTGCCGCATAATGAGAACCATTGGGCTTACATCTATCTTTTTGTGTATCTCTTAAAAATCTTTGTAAGAAATAAAAATATCTGCCTTTGGCTTCTCGAGAAACATTTTCACTCAATAACTGATTTTTAAAACGATCCAATATCTCACAATCAGTTTCTACAGAAGTATCGTTGGCAGATTTAAATTGTAACCTGCCACTTACTTTGTTATCTAATTGCTGATATCTCTTCAGCATTAGGCTGCTTTTTTAAAGTATGGTCTAAATTCACTACACACGTCACCAGTCATTATACCCATAGAAACTTTGGGTTCGTGTGGTGGATTGAATAAATCTTGCTGTGGTGCTTGTACAAGATATATTTCTCTCATCAGTGTACTCATAGCCACAGGTGCGTCCCAAGAAGTGCCTCGAGTGTGTTGCCATTGTTTCTTGGCTGCTGAGTGTATGCCATTGGCATTTCTTCCACACACTTTTATCGTGGCTTCT
>Ga0209298_10003074_pt1 | contig 10108 bp, 18 predicted proteins | sample S_140806_EF_Meta_FD_187325 | JGI IMG/M metagenome (GOLD analysis project Ga0209298, IMG submission 187325) | Freshwater microbial communities from Lake Simoncouche, Canada to study carbon cycling - S_140806_EF_MetaG (SPAdes) (version 2) | ecosystem: Environmental > Aquatic > Freshwater > Lake ... | reverse complement strand
GAGATTTAAGTTCGTCGTCTAGGTATTTTTCTCGCAGTGCATACACTATCAGAGAAACAGTATTAGCAAGGCCAAAAACATATTACAAATCTTTTTATTCTTTAAGGGTTCAACGAGAAGGTAAATATGAATATACTCAAAAGTCTCCTCCATTTAATTTTGTAGTTGGAGGGACAAGTGCGTCAATTGGCACATATAAAGCGTTATTAGAGCCGTTAAGTGCATTAACAAAGCTATATTTTACTACCTATAAGTTTGAAAGAGGCGGGGCTATAAATGCACCAAAGATTGCTATGCCAATAAATTATACAAACCAAAGTGGATCATCTTACACATATCAAGTGGTTAATGTGCCAAATGAATTTTACTTGGGTTCTGGGACTGCATCTGTTTATTGGACAAGATATATTTCCGAAGAAACAACAAGAACTACCGAAAGCTTTGAGCTTAGCTATGCTGGGTTTGATTCTACATTAACTATGGGGTATTTTGGCCAAAGTGACATTGTTTACTCTGAGCAAACTTGGTCGCCATTACCAGTAGTTTACCACACAAAGGGGCTTGTAAATACAGCCGATGCTGCAAGCTGGATATTTGACGGATATTATTATTGGAGGGGAACTGCAAGAGATACATCTGGAACTACCTCAGATGCCATAGTACCTCTTGGTGATGGGAATCCATATACGCATATTTTATCTGAATGGGTTGATGTTGTTACATATCCAGTTGTAACGATAACCAAAACACATTTAAATTCATATACATAATAAGTATTGCCAATTTTTATGAAGTAACTATAAAAGAATCGTGATTGCAATAGCGACCTACGCAACAAAAAATTACTGTTATGCCCTTGGGGTAGTGGCTCAACGGATAGCTCAAAACATTCGTGACGCAAAACAGATTGGAAGATGCTTTTTCGTAATGTCTTCGGATGACTCCGAAGAGGCGAGGATTGGATATGCTCACTTTGAAAAAGCGTTATCAGATGTTGGATGTGAAACTCATCGAGTGATTATTTCTGGATGTGATGACGATCACAAGGATAGGGCATATAAAGATGAGGCTCAAAGACTAATCGCACGGCTACAAACATCTGCTTGGGACTTTGCGAGAAGCAAAAATCCAGATTTATTGTGGTCTGTCGAGTCAGATGTTATTCCACCAGAGAATGCGTTAAGGGTTTTAATGGATACTCTTAATTTTGACGATGGGTACTATGATATTGCGATGGTTACTTATCCAAATGGAAAGTTTTTGGGTGGTAGGGGAACATATCGTCATCAAATAGCAGAAGATTACTCAAGCGAAGAAAAAATTATCCCGAAAGAGCTACAAAAGAAAATTCAAAAGCGTGATGAAAGATTCAAAGAGCTTACTAAAAAGAAACAGCAGTCATCAGAAGCAGAGCAAAAAGAATGGCAGGAAATAGACGAGCAATTAAAACAATGCCCACCAAAGGGGAATGTATTTGAATTAAACGCAAAGAAATGGAGGAAGCGTGGATGGCTCGACATGGCATATCCAGCAGTAGGAAGGGGTGCAATTTTGCCCACAGACTGGGTTGGGCTTGGTTGCACTCTTATAAGCAAGAGAGCATTGTCTTGTGCGTTTTTTGACGGATACCAGTTAAAGGGAACACAAGATTTATTTCTTTGCTGGCATCAATGGCATCCGAGAGGATACCGAATGGCAGTAGTTTCGCATATTCTATGCTCTCATATAAAAAGAGCTAGAGACAAAGACGGCAAGCAAACTAAAGATTTAGTATCTTACTACGCCTACCACGAACCAGATGGCGAGCTGGAGGGGCACATACGGATGAAAGAGATCCCATTTATAGACTTCACATTGCAGAGTAAAGACTTGCATTGTGCATAATTGACAATATGACTAGCTATATGAATAACATTATCTCTTGGGTGACTGAAAACTTTGCTTCTATCGTGGCCGTGGCTGGTGCTGTGGTTATGCTGGCTAGGGTTATTGTGAAGCTGACCCCCACTCCAGCAGACGATAGCATCCTAGAAAAAGTAGTTTCGTTTCTCAAGGCTATCGGACTTCATATTGATCCCAAGTGATTCGCCTAATCGGAGCCTTAATTGACCTGCTTCTTCGGCTTTGGCCGACATCGAAAGAGCAAAAGGAATCCGAAATCAGAAAAAAGCGGAATGAGAACAAAGATCGGATTGATCGCTTGTTCTCTGGTAATGACGGCGTTCCTTGGTGGTTGCGTTAGCACAGGCTCTCAGTTCCTTCCTTCCGACACAATCACCTTTCTGACCACGGACTATCGCTTCAAAAAAGTGATGGAATCAAATGACGATGTAAGGGGCTGGGCAAGAGATGCTCTTCAAACAATTAACGAACTTCAATATCAACTCGAACTTGAGCGTAATAAATGAACTACGAAGAAAGAAGCTATAAGGTATTTGACGGACTCAAACCAGACTTCAAGCAAAGAGTAATTCGCTGGTATGAAGAGTGTATGGCCGAGGGATTAAAGATTCTGGTTTATTGCGGATACAGATCAAATGAAGATCAAGATAAACTATATAGGCACGGCAGAACGATGGGTGGCAAAATTATAACAAATGCAAAGGGTGGCCAGAGCTTTCACAACTACGGCAGGGCAATAGACTATGTGCCAGTTAAAAATGGGGAAACATCTTGGGACGATACAGCAAGCTATTTAAAAGCACAACGGATAGGGAAAGAGTTCGGGTTGCGAGCTATTTCATGGGAGCTTCCACATCTTGAGGATAGTAACTTCAAAAACTGGCGAGAGCTTCAAGCGTCCGAAAAGCCACCAAAGTCGCTTTTTAGCCCTATTGTAGAGCGAATTTGGGGCATCAGAAGACCTGTTGGTGGAAGAGGTCTTCGTTGAGAATCCCGAATGACAGGATAGCCCACGGCAAGAGGCTATCTAAAAAAATGCAGGGTTTAATGTATGAGAAGTATCTAAAGGGATACGCAAAGTACAGAACTAGACTTGAGGAAAAGCCACTAATGGGTGAAATCATGCAGGAAATCTTGGACTTATCCAACTATTACCTTGCTTTTACGGAAAAAGCCTGCCAGCTAGTACAGGATGCAAAGTCAAAGAAAAGTGCGACTTATCTTCAAAAGCAAATCATAAAATTGCTTGGATAAAATGAAGCATCGCAAATTCATAGCTTCATTCGATTTGCACGGTGATATGGCAGATCAGTCAGTAGTTAAAAAGCTATATGAATTCACCAAGTTTTTTAAGCCAGATGTAAAGATTTTCGGGGGAGACTTATTCGACTTTCGTTGCCTTCGCAAGAAAGCAGGAAACGAGGAAAAGGCAGATGGCATCGCAGATGATGTGGCGATGGGCATGGAGTTTCTAAAGGAATGGAAACCTAATGTTTATCTGCGAGGGAATCATTGTGAGCGTCTATGGGATCTGGCAGATAACAATGTTGAGGATGGATTGAAGCGGGACGCAGCCCAAAATGGAGTGAATGAAATCGAGGATTTATGCAAAAAGCAGGGAACGATAATTTACCCATACGACAAGCGTAGGGGAATCCATCGTGAGGGCAGACTCTTATTTCTGCATGGGTATGCTCACGGAGCTATGGCAATTCGCAAAACCCTACAAGGCTACGGAGAAAATGTAGTGATGGGGCATTGTCACACGATTCAACAGGCAACAGTTGAGGGATTGACCCCTCGGCAGGGCTGGATCGCTGGATGCCTGTGCCGTCTTGACTACGAATACAACAGAGCCACAATTTCTGCACTTGCCCAAGAGAACGGATTTGTCTATGGATTGCTTTTAAGCAACGGAGGATTTATGGTTCACCAAGCCAGAAAAGTAAGTGGAGATTGGATTGTATCAACAGACTTTAAAGTAATATGAAAGATAAAAAATGGAATAAGCCGATTGAGGGCGAATGGGCTTCCACTCTTCAAGGCTACATAATCACACTTGCAGATAAAGTTCCTTCTCAATGGAAAACAATACCAGAAGTAATGGAGTGTTTTGGTCTAAAATATACAAGGGGAGGCGGTCGCCATATGATGCTTGCAGACATGTGCAGAAAAGGAATCTTAGAGACCAAAAAGTTTAAAGTTTTGGATGCAAGCGGAAGAAGAATCCTTCCTATTTCTCACTATCGTCTGATCAAAAAGCCTAGTGCTTGCGTAACAAAAATTTCTCCGAAGGCGATTGCTTGAGACAAATCTTTACCAAGTCGGAAACATATTCAGTCGTAAGCAAGCTTGACGGCAGGCGAAAAAGCCGAAAACCCATATACGATGCCACATTATATTTGACGGCATCTGCGGAGAATCCAAATCCTTTTTGATGCCTCCCGCCACTCCACATCCCGCCTTCAATTTCAATTAGCGTAAGCGTAGGGCGGTGGAAGAAGTCTGCTCTCCACTTCCGCACAGGACAGAAATGGTATTCTTCTTCCAGCGTTGGTCCGTTGCAGGCTCGCCATAAAAGCGTAAATTTTTGCTCCAAGCTTGATGCCATAGTCGTAAATCACTTACCTTGTAGGGCTTAAAAGTCACTAAAAAAAGATAAAATAAATCTTGCCAAACCGCTTCGGATGAGGCATAATCACCTCATGATAAAAACCAACGAAACTAAATTCACCAAAGAAAACCTCATCAAAGACGGAATGTACTTGCTGTTCGGAACGGAACGCAAGTTTGTAGCTCGCTTCAAGTATCGGCTTGCTCCAGTTACAATGGCAAAGTTTCGCAAGGAACTGATCGCCAACCACAATCCAGAAAGTTACTTCGCCGATATGGAAAGCGGAAAAACTCCCCTTGGAATTCTCAAGGAAGCCAATCCGTTGTGGTACAGCAAAATTATGAATGCATTTGCATTGTCGGTCTAACCCAACAACCAACCAAGAAAGAACCAAACAAATGAACACAATCGAGCATTACGGACAAGTTAAAGACGAGTATTCACTAATCGAAATGTGCGGACGGATGGTGCAAGTCAAAAACAGGAAAGAGGGCGAACTCGGCCTAACCAGAAAATATGCGTGGGAGAATGTGGATACCTTGGGAACAACTTGTGCCGACTGCGGTACAGATGCCCCCTTCGTCATCAAAGAGTTGGGTGAGGACTCTAACTGGTGCTACTGCGGAGTCTGCTGTGTCGGTGCGTGAACCAAGAAAGGAAATAAAACAATGGCAAAATCAATCGAAATTTGGACTGATGCGGAGTCGATAGGCTTCGAGTTTGAGGGCAAAAAGTATTATGCGAGCTGTGTCGTTTACCACCAATGTCGCAAGGAGAGTTGTGGGATAGGCTCATATGAGTACCAAGGGGCGAGGGAGTCAGACGATTCCTACGAGTATGTGTCAGAATTCAAGGACGCAACCTACAAGGACATCATAATTGCAGACGATGGTGGCAATGAAGTGCCACGGACAGGAGTTCTGCTTGAGAAGGCAAAGGAAGCGATGTGGGAAGCAACTTACGAGAACGCACAGCAAAAAGCATGGGATGTATGAAGAAGAAAATTAAGAAACAACTAGAGGCAAGCCCATCAACCAGAGCCTTGTTCGACTCTGTTTTCAGTCAGATGGTCGAAACAGCCAAAGCCCACGGATACATAATGGCAAAACTTGAAGCTATGCGATTGGAAAACAACAGCCTTCGTGAGCAGATTAAGTCCCTGCAAGGCGACAGCGGAGTGCTGGCAAAATGAGGGAACACCCCTACACACCGCCAAAAGTGGGGGAAGGAATAAACTGCCTACGCACCTCGGAGGTCGAGAGGACTGCCTTTGCCTTTGGCTACTACATCGGGAGGAGATATTGGACTATCGACTTTCCTTTTAGCAAAGCCGAGGAGGAAATCTTTCATTCCGATAGCCTCGCATACTGGGCTGGCTACGACCTCGGATCGTATCACGCAAGACAGAATATCGGACTGACACAAAAAGAAATATTAGAAAAGTCTTGCCAAACTGCTTCGGAGGGAGCATAAGTAAAGCCATGACAAAGCAAGAACGAAAACTTCTCGAAGGAATCTTATTCGCTTCCAAGGCAGTAAGGTTTTCTGCGATGGAATACTACGAGACACTAAACGACCAATCGAGCAAGTTCCACTCGGTCATCTTTGCCTTCTTGGATTTACTCGGAGAAATAAACAGGAAGCTAGAAGAACAACTAACCTAAAAGGAGAAAATATGAGACTACTAGAAGAAATGTGTGAGGTGCAACTGCAAGACGAGTTGGCACAGCTACGAAAAGAAAACGCTTGGCTACGCAATCAGATCGTCCGTATTGGAGATGCCATCTCGCAAAATGACATAGTCTATGCAAGTGCAATCTGCTCGGTACAGAAGCAAGTGCTTGGAATTAAAGGAAATGCCAATGAAGATGCAGTTTGAAGTGCCATCGGAAGTCGGATACGCAACTCTGACCGCATACCAGCAGTTCGAGTTTGATATTCGAGATGCCATTCGCTTTCACGATGCGGTGGGAACTAAAGAAAGTGAACTTCGCAGAAGGGTCGAGCTTGCCATCAGCAAGCTTGAAAGAACCTTCTGCCCAAAACAGAAAGAGGTGAACAACAATGCCAGCTAATGTAGATAGCATGGCCTATGCTGGGGCAGTTCCTTGGCATGGGTTTGGTACTCGCTTACAGAAGCGAATGACATCGGAAGACGCACTCGAAAAAGGAGGCTTGAACTGGGAAGTTCAGCTTCACAAAGTTTGGGCAGATAACAGATTCGAGTGTGAGGACAATCGTGCAGTAGTTCGCACGGACAACAATAAAGTGCTTGGAGTTGTCGGGACTTCATATGTTCCCCTCCAAAACAAGGAAGCGTTTGGCTTCTTTGACTCTGCTATCTCGGAGCGTAAGGCTATCTTCGAGACGGTTGGGGCACTCGGAAAGGGAGAACGAGTCTGGATGTTGGCAAAAGTGGAGAACTCTGATTTTTCAGTTCTTCCCGATGATGCCATTCAGCCCTACTTGCTTCTCTCTCACTCTCACGATGGCAGTTCGTGTGTTCGTGCGAAGTTCACCCCAATTCGGGTGGTGTGCCAAAACACGCTACGAGTTGCACTTGCGAAAGGCGAGGACGAGATCAAGATTCGTCATACTGGTGATGTGGCTGGCAAGATTCGTTCTGCTGGCGATATTCTGCGTGTGGCGGGTGCGATGATTGATGAAACCAAGCCAATCTTTATGAAGATGGCACAGAAGCAACTGAAGTCGAGTGACGCAGTTCTGTATATTCGCAAGTCGCTACAGCCCAGCTTCAACGAGAGCAAGGAAACTACTGCTCGCTTGGATGCTATGGTGGATAGCGTTGCAGAGTTGATGGAAACTGGTCGTGGCTCGGACATCAGAGGAGTTCGAGGAACGGCTTGGGGTGCATACAACGCCATCACAGAGTTCATCGACCACAAGCGGAAAGTGCGTGGCGGTGAAGATAACCGAATCGGAAGCATCTGGTTCGGGCAAGGTTCGAGCGTCAAGCAGAGGGCATTTGTCCTCGGTGCTAGGCTCGCTGGCGTAAAAGTTGGAGAGGAGGTGGCACTCATCAACTAATTTGATCGGGAGGAGGTTCTAATCCTCCTCTCATCAATAATCTTGCCATTCCCAAGCGGAACGGCATAAACAATCAATGAAATTAAACACGGATATAAAAACTTACTTGGCAAGCATTGGTTCAAAGGGAGGCAAAGCGAAATCCGATAGGAAAACGCTGGCTAACCGAAGGAACGCACAGCTTCGCTGGGATAAGTTCTACAAAAGAAATGACATTAAAAAAGCAATCTAAAAAAAGCATACTGGTGAAATGCTCTCGGCTGTTCAAGGGAACGATTGCCGATGTGCGATCTCATGTGGTTGAGAAGGCAAAGCAACAAGATAAAGACTTGAAAATATCAGTCAAAAATCTTGGTGTTCAAACTTTTGCTCCAGATGAGGGTGTATTGCTAGTTCAGAAAAAGTTTGTGTCCAAGAGGGGAACAAAGCCTTATCAGCTTATTTCTTTCTTTTGGAGGCAAGAGGAAACCAAGCCATCACACGCTCCCAAGAGGGTAGAAGTGCCACAGGCTGAATTTTCCTTTTAATAGGAGGTAAGATGGAAAACCAATTACAATCAGAGCAGACGAATGATTTGGTTTCGGCACTTGTGAAAGCATCTGCTGAAATCAAGACGGCTAAAAAAGACGCAGAGAATCCATTCTTCAAGAGCAAGTATTCTGATTTGCCTAGCATCGTTGATGCTTGCAAGTCGGCACTATTGAAGAACAACTTGGTAGTGACGCAAAGTACAACGCTAGTGAACGGCGTGACGGCTCTTGTTACGACCCTGCATCACACTTCGGGACAATGGATTCGTGGCTACTACCCAGTAACAGCGGTGAAAGCAGACCCGCAGGCTATGGGAAGTGCCATCACCTATGCCAGACGCTATGCCTTATCAGCTATCGTTGGCGTAGTTTCGGAAGATGATGATGACGGCGAATCAGCGATGGGCAGAAGCGTGTATTCAGCACCCAAAAGAAATGGGATTGAATACATTGAGCCAGTTAGCCGAGTAACTACACAAGGCAACTCGGAAGAGACAATCAAAGCCCCTGCAACAGCAGATGGCTCAATTGATTGGAAGTCTGTAAAGATTCACTTCGGAAAGAACAAGGACATGGCGTTAGGCACTCTGACTCCTCGTAGCTTGTCTTGGTGGATTCGTGAGTGGACTCCCCAGCCCTTCAAAGGCAAGACATCCCCGCAGGATGAAATCTTGCGTTCTGCTTTAGACCAAGCAGCACTTGAAGTGGATGAGCAGATGGCAGATCAGAACGGATAAAACAAAAATTGAGAAACTGGGCAGACCTTATAGTGGGTTCGACCTTTCACCCAACACGAGGGCTGAAAAGATAGGTTGGTTACCTATCGTTCCCAGTATCTCTTAACAAAGAAAGAATAAATATATGGCAATCGTACCAGCATTAAAACAGGGATTCGGTCACTTCTACGATCAGTATGGAGTGGCAGTTGAGGGAGGACTTCGTATGGCAAGACCATGCAGAGCATTTCCTTCGGTAACTACAATTATGGGAATTGTGAAGAACTACGGATTGGATAACTGGAAAAGAGAGCAATTTGCTTTGAGTTTGCTTACACTTCCAAGAAATCGAGGCGAAGAAGACGCTCAATTTATTGATCGCGTTGATGAAGATTCTAATGCAAAAAGTCGTGAAGCTATGGAGCGTGGAACTCATATTCACAACTTGTGGGAATCTTTAGATTCTACGAAACTAGAAGAACAGACGGACTTGGACAAGAAGCGTATTGAGATGCTGTCTGAATGGAAGTTAGAGAATATTCTATCTATTGAAAAGTCTGAAACTGTAGTGCTAAATAAAAATCATGGATATGCTGGTAGGTTTGATACACTCTGCTATTTGAAGGACGGAACAAAGACAGGGGAGAAGGCACTTCTCGATCTTAAAACTTCTGATCCGAAGGGAAAGAAGCTGAAGCCATTTGATACCCATTGTATGCAACTTTCTGCCTATCGCTTGGCTTTGGGCGAGAATGTGTCTTGTGGAAATCTGATGTTTAGTTCCACCGAGGACTTGCAGATTTCGTTCCACAAGTGGTCTGAGGAAGAATTGAAAAAATCAGAGCCAGCATTTCTTGGTCTTGTCACATACTGGCAGTGGTCTAACAATTACTGGCCTCATGTCCTCTGATTCCGAGTACAGCGAAAAATATCCGATAGCCTATTGGGACTGGAGAGCTTGGTCGAAGGACGATGGCGTTCGTTCGACCTCTCTCGGTGCCAGAGGTCTGTGGTTTGAGCTTCTTGGCTGTATGCGGAAGTGGCGAAACTACGGAGTGCTTTGCACCAGAGCGGGATTCCCAATGAAGCTAGGGGAAATCTCGGAGCTAGTTAACGCACCAGTTCATCAGATAAAACCTTTGCTTGACGAACTTGAAAAGGCTGGTGTATTTTCACGCTCGAAGCGAGGTGCAATCTATTGCAGACGGATGAAAAGGGAAGCACCAGTTATTGGAACGATTGGGCAGTTAGCAAGTAATGGGGGGATAACCTTGCCCCCCCCTTCCCTTCCCCTCCCC
>Ga0209298_10003071_pt1 | contig 10113 bp, 9 predicted proteins | sample S_140806_EF_Meta_FD_187325 | JGI IMG/M metagenome (GOLD analysis project Ga0209298, IMG submission 187325) | Freshwater microbial communities from Lake Simoncouche, Canada to study carbon cycling - S_140806_EF_MetaG (SPAdes) (version 2) | ecosystem: Environmental > Aquatic > Freshwater > Lake ... | reverse complement strand
GGCACAAATTACAACTCTCGGTAAGCGTTTTGCATCGGCGGCTGAAGAACTTCTCTTTGCCTACGAACGACTTGTCTCGCTTCAAGATCGCTATCCGATGCGCGGTGTTAAAGGTCCGGTCGGAACAGCGCAAGATTCCATAGATCTCTTGGGTTCGACCGAGGCACATCAGAAACTGGAATCTGCTATCGCAGCTGAACTTGGTTTCAATCGAGTACTCGATTCAACTGGTCAGGTCTATCCGCGCTCCCTTGATTACGATGTTGTGACAACTCTTGTTCAAATTGCATCTGCGCCTTCATCTCTTGCCACCTCCATTCGACTTATGGCTGGAGCTGAACTTGTCACCGAAGGCTTCAGGGCCGGACAAGTGGGCTCATCTGCCATGCCACACAAGATGAATACGCGTTCATGTGAACGAGTAAACGGACTCACCGTCGTTCTTCGCGGATATGCATCGATGGTCTCTGAACTTGCTGGTAATCAATGGAATGAAGGCGATGTTTCATGCAGCGTTGTTCGTCGGGTGGCTCTGCCTGATGCGTTCTATGCCATCGATGGACTACTCGAAACCATGCTGACGGTTCTCCATGAATTTGGTGCATTTCCTGCAGTAATTGCGGCAGAGTTAGAAAGGTACTTACCGTTCTTGGCGACAACAAAGATTTTGATGGCATCTGTGAAAGCTGGAGTCGGTCGCGAAGTTGCACACGAAGTGATTAAGGAACATGCAGTTGCGGCAGCACTTGGAATGCGTGAAGGAAAGCCAAATAATTTCCTTGATGCGATTGCGCAAGATAATCGGATTCCGTTCGACAGATCAGCACTGGATGCACTCATTGGTAATCCACTTGAATTTACTGGCGATGCTCGCCAACAAGTTGCTCGAGTTGTAAGTCGCATCGAAGCGATTTCATCCGCGCACCCTGCCGCTGCGCAGTACAAGCCCGGCTCTATTCGGTGAGTGGCTTCGGTGTAGCTGGCCCGCCGCCAGCACCATCGATTGAAGGTTGGAACCACCTTCGCACCGGAAAAGTCCGCGACTTATATTCCAATGATTCTGGGGAAATTCTGCTCGTTGCATCCGATCGCATTTCTGCATTCGATTGGGTATTGCCGACTACCATTCCCAATAAGGGCGCAATCCTGACCCAACTCTCACTCTTCTGGTTTGAAATACTTGCCGACATAGTTCCTAACCACATCATCTCGGATGAGGTCCCTGAAGCTGTTGCAGATCGCGCAGTCATCGTTCAACCTCTTGAAATGTTTGCGATTGAATGTGTGGCCCGTGGGTATCTGACCGGCAGCGGGCTCGTTGAGTACAACACCAACCAAGAGGTGTGTGGAAATCCACTCCCAGCAGGGTTATTAGATGGTTCCGCGCTGCCGGCAAGTATTTTCACGCCTGCAACAAAGGCAGAAATTGGCGATCACGATATCAATATAGATTTCCAGAGTGCAGCAAAAATAGTAGGTGCAGAAGCGGCCGAAGATCTTCGCCAACTTACGCTCAAGCTCTATGACACTGCGGCAGAATTTGCACTGGGGCGAGGAATAATTCTTGCTGACACTAAATTTGAATTCGGAATCAATATGGCGGGAGAAATTGCACTAGGTGATGAAGCGCTAACTCCAGATTCATCAAGATTTTGGGAATCCGATGGCTGGGCTCCTGGAAAGTTACAACCTTCATTTGATAAACAGTTTGTGCGAGACTGGTTAACTGCTAGTGGCTGGGACAAGAAATCTCCACCACCAGAACTACCAGCAGAAATAGTTGAGAAGACCGCAGAGCGGTATCAAGACGCATTTGAACGAATTACCGGCAGCAAGTTCTAAGAGAAGACTAGGGAGATAAAAATGGCAAAGATCGTGGTTGATGTGATGTTAAAGCCCGAAATTCTTGACCCACAAGGCAAGGCGGTAGCAGCAGCCCTCCCACGTCTTGGATTTAGCTTTGCCAAAGATGTCAGGCAAGGCAAGCGTTTTGAAATAGAGGTAGATGGAGACCCAACACCAGCTCAGCTGGCCGAAGTTGAAAAGGCTGCTGAGAAATTGCTTTCAAATCCAGTGATTGAAAATTTCACAGTGCGAGTGGAGAAGTAGAAGTTATGAAAATAGGTGTTGTTACTTTTCCGGGAACTCTCGATGATCGAGATGCCGCCCGCGCAGTTCATCACGCCGGCGGGGAAGCTATCTCTTTGTGGCATAACGACGCAGATCTCAAAGGCGTAGATGCGGTCATTCTTCCGGGCGGCTTTTCTTATGGTGATTATCTTCGCTGTGGTGCTATCTCTCGGTTCTCTCCCGTGATGGAGCCCATTATTGATGCAGCCAAAGGCGGCATGCCGCTTCTTGGTATCTGTAACGGCTTTCAGGTACTTGCTGAAGCGCATTTGATTCCAGGGGCGCTGACACGTAACCACGAGCTACATTTCTTATGTCGAGATCAGAAACTTACGATTGAAAATACCAATACCGCATGGACTTCTTCCTTTACTCAAGGTCAAGAAATTCTGATCCCGCTAAAAAATGGTGAAGGTGCTTATATGTGCGATGACCAGACTCTGGCAGAGTTAGAGAGCGAAGGTCGCATCATTGCTCGATATGTGGGAGAAAATCCCAACGGCTCTCGCAATCTCATTGCCGGCATTACTAATGAACGCGGAAATGTCGTTGGTCTGATGCCCCACCCAGAACATGCAATTGATTCACTGACAGGACCCTCAGCAGATGGCTTGGGCTTCTTTACTTCAGTATTGAAAGCAATGGTTCGTTAATGGCACTTGATACCGTCGCTATCGCCCAAGCAAATCCAAATACAGCCCAACCTTTTGCAGATCTTGGGTTAAAGCCCGATGAGTATGCAAGCATCAAACAAATTCTTGGACGGCGCCCTACATCTTCCGAGCTCGCCATGTATTCAGTGATGTGGTCTGAACATTGTTCATATAAATCATCAAAGGTTCACTTGAAGCAATTTGGCGAGAAGGCTGTCAAGAGCGATGCCCTCCTTGTTGGTATTGGTGAAAATGCTGGCGTTGTCGATGTGGGACAAGGTTATGCAGTAACTTTTAAAATTGAATCTCATAACCACCCATCATTTATTGAGCCATATCAAGGAGCAGCTACGGGTGTGGGAGGAATCGTTCGGGACATTCTTACGATGGGTGCACGTCCAATTGCCATTATGGATCCACTTCGTTTTGGACCAGCAGATGCGCCAGATACAAGGCGTGTTCTGCCTGGAATCATTGCTGGCGTTGGTGGCTATGGAAACTGCTTAGGACTACCAAATATTGGTGGCGAAGTTGTCTTTGATGAAACATATATAGGAAACCCATTGGTCAATGCCCTCTGTGTGGGTGTGATGAAACATAGCGATATCAAGCTTGCAAAAGCAGCAGGAGCTGGCAATCTCGTAGTTCTCTATGGAGCAAAGACCGGCGGCGATGGAATTGGCGGAGTATCCGTACTTGCATCAGAGACATTTGAATCTAAGGGGCCAGCAAAGCGTCCTGCAGTTCAGGTGGGCGATCCATTTGTTGAAAAAGTATTGATTGAATGTTCGCTGGAGATATTTGCGGAAGATCTCGTTGTTGGAATTCAAGACTTGGGTGGCGCCGGACTCTCGTGTGCAACCTCAGAGCTTGCATCCGGTGGTTCTGGTGGAATGAAAGTGCAGCTAGAAAAGGTTCCGCTTCGCGACCCATCACTTTCACCTGAAGAAATATTGATGTCTGAATCTCAAGAACGCATGTGCGCAATTGTTGAGCCGAGCAAGATTGCACGTTTCCTTGAAATCTGTGAGAAATGGGATGTCACAGTGAGCGTCATTGGTGAGGTCACAGATGGTAAACATCTTGAAATTACCTGGAACGGCGAACTTATTGTTGATGTTCCACCTCGCACAGTTGCCCACGATGGACCGGTATATAACCGACCACTTGCACAACCTGCCTATATCGATTCGGTTGCCAAAGAGGTAATCAAGGTGCCAATTCCTTCATCAGCTGATGAAATCAAAGCAACAGTTTTGAAGTTGGCAGCAACTCCAAACTTGGCTGATAAATCATGGGTCACCAATCAATACGATCGCTATGTTCAGGGAAATACAATTCAATCGCAGCCTGATGATTCCGGAATGGTGCGCATTGATGAGAAGACTCACTTGGGCGTTGCGGTTGCAACAGATGCCAATGCCAATTGGTCTTATCTAAATCCTTATCAAGGTGCGAAGTTAGCTCTGGCAGAGGCAGCCAGAAATATTGCAACTGCAGGTGCCAAGCCACTTGCAGTCACTAACTGTCTTAACTTTGGCTCACCTGAAGATCCTGGTGTGATGTGGCAATTTGCCGAATCTGTGCGCGGACTCGCAGATGGATGTTTAGAGATGGGGCTGCCTATTACAGGTGGAAACGTCTCTTTCTATAACCAAACTGGAACTGTTGCCATCCTTCCTACCCCTGTTATTGGCGTACTTGGTGTCATTGATGATGTGCGCACGCGCACTCCGATGTCATTTGATCGTGCTGGTCTAGATCTCTACCTACTCGGTGAGACGCACGAAGATCTGGCAGGAAGCGAATGGGCATATATGCACAATCAACGTGGAGGCATCGCACCGATTGCAGATCTACAACGTGAGATGCGCCTGATTGAACTCCTTGTTGCAGGTCGAAAAAAGAAGATATTTACTGCGGCGCACGATTTAAGCCAAGGCGGCCTAGCTGCCACACTGACAGAGATGGTGCTGCGCCATAACACAGGTGCAACAATTGAATTAGAGAGCGTTGGAATCTCACTGTTGAGTGAGACCCCAGGACGCGTTGTTGTGGCAATTGATCCTGGGCAAACCCAAGCGCTCACAAATGAGGCATCAGCTCAGAAGATTGCACTCACAAAGATTGGTGTTACAGGTGGAGATGCACTCGTTATCAATCAGGCGTCAATTTCACTGAGTGAACTTCGCACAGCACACACCCAAACATTTCCGAAGTTGTTTGGATAATTTTCAATGCGTGATGCACAAGTACTCAAAGAGGTGAAGGAAACACTTGCACTTCTCACTGAACGAGCTCCAGGCCGCGCGATAGAGGTGCGAATTCCTCCCTACGCGGCTGTGCAATGCGGAGATGGCCCCACACATACGCGAGGAACTCCAGCAAATGTCATTGAGATGGATGCCCAGACCTGGCTTGCACTCGCACATGGAGAGCGCACCTGGGCCGATGCAATGGCGGCAGGTCTGATCATTGCCTCAGGTGTTCGAGCAGACCTCACTTCACTTCTACCGCTTAAGATTGCGCCATGAGCCGGCGCCCCGATGGATTGTTAAATCACAATCTGCTCGATGCTGATATTGGACCACAAGATGCCTGTGGTGTTTTCGGAGTATGGGCACCTGGCGAAGAAGTTGCAAAGCTGACCTTCTATGGCTTGTATGCACTTCAACATCGCGGACAAGAATCTGCCGGTATTGCAACATCAGACGGTGAAAGAATCTTGATTTATAAGGATATGGGTCTTGTTTCACAGGTGTTTACTGAGACCGACTTAGCATCCTTGGTTGGCAATCTTGCAATTGGTCACTGTCGTTACAGCACAACCGGATCCAGTACCTGGGTAAATGCGCAGCCCACACTTCGGCCAACGAAATACGGAACGCTTGCTCTTGCACATAATGGAAACCTGACAAATACCGGCTCACTTGCAGAGCTAGTTCAAAAATTAGAGACAAATCTTTCAAAAAATGAACGTGGTGCAACAACTGACACTGAAATTATGACTGCACTCATTGGTCTGCAAGATGAGAAGAATGTGGAAGCGAGTGCACTTGCAGTCTTGCCAAAACTTGAAGGTGCATTCTCACTCGTCTTTATGGATGAACACACCTTGTATGCAGCTCGTGACCGTCACGGTGTTAGACCACTTGTGATCGGCAAACTTGAACGCGGTTGGGTAGTTGCATCTGAATCTGCCGCCCTAGATATTGTGGGCGCAGCCTTTGTTCGAGAAGTAGAGCCCGGTGAATTTCTTGCCATCAATGAAGATGGAATTCGATCTCAGATGTGGGCAACTCCTGATCCCAAAGGTTGCATCTTTGAATATGTCTATCTTGCCCGCCCCGATACAACAATTGCTGGCCAGGGTATTCATGCTGTGCGCGGACGTATTGGTCAGCGCTTAGCTATTGAGGCACCGGTGGACGCTGATCTTGTTATTCCTGTTCCTGAATCTGGAACACCAGCAGCAATTGGTTATGCAAAGCAATCTGGCATTCCATATGGCCTTGGACTTGTGAAAAACTCATACGTTGGGCGCACATTTATTCAGCCATCACAGACAATTCGCCAACTTGGAATTCGTTTAAAACTTAACCCACTTCGCGAAATCATTGAAGGTAAGCGCATCATTGTTGTTGATGATTCAATCGTGCGTGGAAATACCCAACGCGCACTTGTTCGCATGTTGCGTGAAGCGGGAGCCCTTGAAATCCATGTGCGCATCTCTTCACCACCAGTGAAATGGCCTTGCTTCTATGGCATTGATTTTGCTACTCGAGCCGAACTTATTGCTAGTGGTTTGGAAGTCGAAGAAATCCGACGTTCCATCGGTGCAGATTCATTGGCATATGTCTCAGAGGCCGGCCTGATTGAAGCAACAAATGTCGCCGAAGATAAGCTATGCACTGCATGTTTCTCGGGTAAATATCCCATTGCAATTCCAACAGATATGTCTGAAGGAAAGATGCGCCTAGAAATTACAGAGGTTCATAAGTAGTGGCAACATATAAAGATTCTGGTGTTGATATTGATGCTGGAGATCGCGCGGTTGAGTTAATGAAGGCATCCATTGCTCGCGCTGCTCGCCCAGAGGTAATGGGTGGGATTGGTGGATTTGCTGGACTCTTCGATGCATCGGCGCTAAAAGCGATGAAACAACCACTTCTAGCAACATCAACAGATGGCGTTGGAACAAAGACTGAGATTGCTCGTCAATTAGGAAAGTACGACACCATTGGTGAAGACCTTGTCGCGATGGTTGTGGACGATCTTGTTGTCTGTGGTGCAGAGCCCCTATTTATGACTGATTACATCGCAGTTGGGAAAGTAATTCCTGAGCGAATTGCAGATATTGTTGCCGGAATAGCACGCGGTTGTCAGAAGTCAGGAACTGCCCTGATTGGTGGTGAAACCGCCGAACACCCTGGCCTACTTGATGAAGATGAGTTTGATATCGCAGGTGCTGCAACTGGTGTTGTTGATGCTGAGAAGCAATTGGGTGCTGAGCGAGTTAAAAGCGGAGATGTAATTATCGCAATGCCGGCAAGTGGCTTTCATGCAAATGGGTATTCGCTCATTCGCCACATTCTTAGCTCAGAGAAACTAGATCTTAATAAGACATATGAAGGACTACATGTCACGCTAGGAGAAGTTCTGCTGACTCCCACTGAAATTTACACACTTGATTGTTTAGCGCTAATCAAAGCCCACGGCGAAAAACTCCGCACATTTAGCCACATCACTGGTGGGGGTCTTGCTGATAACACCGCCAGAGTTATCCCTGCCGGGTTGCGTGCACGATATGACCGCTCCACTTGGTCACTGCCTGTGGCAACACAGTTCTTGGCAGATAGCGCATCAGTGCCGCAAGCGGATATGGAACGCACCTGGAATTGTGGCATCGGCATGAGCGCCATCGTTGATCCCGCTATCGGCGACCTCGTTATCCGTTCACTTGCAGCCCGTGGAATGTCGGCCTGGATTGCTGGCGTCGTTGAGCCTTCAAGTGATTACGATTTACCACGTTCATACTTGGTCTCTGAGTACAAAGGATAAATTCAATGGCAAGTAAGTCAAAGATCGCCCGTCAACAAAAAGAGAAGAAAAGTAAGAATGTTAATTTCTACATCATTGCCATCCCAGTTTTTGCCTTCCTCATCAAATTAATCACCATGATCAACACCCCAAATGGCGGGTGGCTTGGCGCAGATGGCGAAAATTACTTTAGTGGCGTTGACGGATTGCTTGCAGATGGATATTTATCGGATAAGAGCATTCTCTCCTACTGGCCAGCGGGATATCCCATACTGCTGTGGGTGCTGGCAAAAATTTCTATCACACAGATAATTTGGTTGATTTCGATTACGCAGAGCATCTTCTACGCCTATGCCAGCTATTACTTTGTTAAACAACTTCGCGATACTAAATTGCGCCCATACCTCTTCCTAATTGGAATCATTCTCGCATTTAACCCAACGCTTTCGCTGAGTTCAATGGCGGTGGGGTATGAGAGCCCAATCGCAGCCTGCATGTTGATGGTTGTGGGTCTGATTATCAAATCTTTGCAGAGCCCTAATGATCGCCGTTTAGTAGTTCGAGTGCTAGGTGTGGGTGGATTTTCAGCGCTGGCCACATTTATGCAACCGCGCTGGATTCTGACATCGATTGTCATTGCAGTTGCGTGGGCGCTGATGTCTAAAAGTCGTAAGGTGCAGGCGCTGATACTTGTTGGTGTCATTGGCATCATGGCGATTGCTCCGGCAATTCTTATTCAGCGCAATGTGGCATCGATCAATAAACCAATCATTTCAACCAATATTTCTGCTGCTCTAAAAATAGGAACTGGCCCTGAAACTTCGGGTGGTTACACCCACACTGGGCCAAATATTAAATGTGAGCCGAAAATCAAAGGTGAGCAACCTTCAGACAGTGAATTCATAGCATGCGCAGCAAAATGGTATGTATCGAATCCAATCAAGACCCTGCATTTGACCTGGAATAAATCAATCTATTTCTGGTCACCATGGAGTGGCCCAATAGCCGAGGGCACCATGGCCAGAAATCCATGGTTAAAAATAAATCCAATCACAGACATTGGAAAGAATTCTCAGGATGGCAATGATCTGGTCTTTGGAATTGGCGGGAAAGTTATTTCCTGGATTTGGTTACTATCTGGCCTTTTCCTTTTGTTCTATGGATTTGTTGCGCTCAAGCGGCTTGGGAACATCGAAAAGAATCTCTCCTACCTCTTACTGCTGCCGGTAGTTGCTTCTTGGCTTGCAGGAGTGGCAACAATTGGAGATCACCGATTTAGAGTCCCGACTATGTCATTGAGCCTAGTTCTGCAGGTTGCAGGCTTTGTTTTTCTCAAGAAGAGAATTACTAAAGGATGATCAAACCTGAATTTGGCCGCGGAAATGTAGAGCTCTACTACAAGGAGTACTACTCCCGGATGATGGGGCATGACTCCGATGGAATTCTGAGCATTCTATGGAAGTACCCGCATAAGGTGATGGAAAAACCATTTCGTTCTAATGCAGGAAGTCATATTCTTGAACTTGGTTTTGGCGAAGGCGAACACATAGGGTTTGTATCACAAGGATATGAGAGATATCTTGCAACAGATATTGATGCTGACAGATTAAACCGAATAAAGAACTCCCTACCCCCACATGCATCCGTGTTGGCCTGCGATGCACTCGCGCTTCCTTTTGAGGATGCTGTTTTCGACCGAGTAATTGCTACATGCTTGATTGCACATCTTTCAACCCCTGAACAAGCAATGATTGAATGGCGACGGGTTTTAAAGCCTGGTGGGAAGTTAACTATGTACGTTCCATGTGAACCAGGTTTTTCCCTCCGACTTTTTAGAAAACTCTTTACGGCACCGAAGGCTAAAAAGCTCGGTTTCGAGGGCTTTAATCTTTATATTTCCAGGGACCACATCAATGACGCCTTCAGGGTCCTGAATATTGCAGCTGAGGTCTTTCGGGCTGATTCATTCAAACAGGTCTTCCGGCCCTTCTTCTTCCGATCCTGGTATCTGAACCTCTTCTGCATCGTCCAAATAACGAAGGCGAATCAGGGCCTGGACCACGCTTGAGACCCCTTGGCAGCCTAAAACGCGCTCATTTGCCGTTGCTTTGGAGACAAGGGCCAAGGAGCGATAACCTACGCGTCTGACACGCTAGATATTCGTAAGGAGGTCGCCCATGGGTCGCGGCCGTGCAAAAGCAAAGCAGACCAAAGTCGCTCGCGATTTAAAGTACAACTCTCAGGAGATGGACCTTGATCGCCTGGCAAAAGAACTTCATGGCGATACTCC
>Ga0209298_10003068_pt1 | contig 10115 bp, 6 predicted proteins | sample S_140806_EF_Meta_FD_187325 | JGI IMG/M metagenome (GOLD analysis project Ga0209298, IMG submission 187325) | Freshwater microbial communities from Lake Simoncouche, Canada to study carbon cycling - S_140806_EF_MetaG (SPAdes) (version 2) | ecosystem: Environmental > Aquatic > Freshwater > Lake ... | reverse complement strand
GTTCATCTCAGGCTTGCGGTCGCGGAACCAGATGCCGCCGCCGTTCCAATACACTTGGCCGGAGACGATGTCGCCGATGATGCCCTGCTCCTTGACCTGCTTCAAGGCGTCGATGTAGCAGTTCTGGTATCGGCGCTGGAGGCCGACGACGACCTTGAGCTTCTTCTCGTCGGCCACTTTGGCCATTTCGAGCACCTTGCGCACGCCGGGGCTGTCCACAGCGACGGGTTTTTCCATGAACACGTTTTTGCCGGCGTTGATGGCGGCTTCGAAGTGATACGGGCGGAATCCAGGAGGCGTGGTGAGGATGACGAGGTCGCAGGAGTCGATGACCTTCTTGTAGCCTTCGACGCCGTCGTAAATGCGGTCTTCCACCTGCACACGCTCGGCGTGTTTGTTGCGGATGTTGGAGAGGGAGCCTTCGGCTTTTTCTTTGAAGGCATCGCACACGGCATGGAGCACGAAATTGGCATTTGGCGTGGTGAGCGCCTGGTCAGCAGCGCCCGAGCCACGGCCGCCGGAGCCGATGAGGCCGATTTTGACGCGGTCGCTACCGGCGACATTGGCCGACTGAGCGACGGTGAGGCCCGTGCTGGCGACGGTGGCTGCCGTAGCGCCTGCTGTTTTGGTGATGAAATCGCGGCGCGAGGTGGCCGCAGGTGAGTTGGTGGGTGGGTTCATGAGAGGTTGGATAACGTGTGGAGTGAGAGAGTTCTGTGCGTGATTGAGAGCGGAAAATGACGAATTCAGAATTCAGAATGACGAAGGAATGTCGAAATTCGAAGCCCGAACGAGCGGTGAGGCGGTGGTTCGGGCTTCGGGTTTAATTCGTCATTCGGAATTTCTCATTCGTCATTTTCATCAGGCCAGCGCCTTCTGGATGACCTGGATGCCTTCTTCATAGACCTGCTCGGTGCTGGGGAAGAAGTCACGCCAGACGCGGGTGGCGGCGGCGAGGTCCGGCAGGGCGCTGCCGAAGGCCTCAATGGTCATCCAGCCGTTGTAGCCGATCTTTTTGAGGTGCTGGATCTGCTCGGTGAGATTGATGTGGCCGCGACCGGGCGTACCGCGGTCGTTTTCAGAGATGTGCACATGGTTGAGCTTGCCGGAGGCAAAGACGGTGTCGATGGCTGCAAATGGGTTCTTCTCTTCGATGTTCGCGTGAAAGGTGTCGTACATCGTGCCGAAATTCGGGTGATCCACACGCTTCACGTAGCTGGCGGCCTGCTCCATCGTGTTAAGGAGGTGGCTCTCGAAGCGGTTCAGCGCTTCGATGGCGCACTTCACGCCTGCAGCTTGGGCGACCGGCGCGATGGCGCGATGCACTTCGGCGGCGTGGTTGAGTTCGGCTTCCGTGGGGAAGGCACCGGTGAACTGGCCCAGCACCTGGTAGTAGGGGCCGCAAAGCGTCTGCACGCCGGCATTGTGAGCGCATTCGAGCACGCGCTTCAGGTGGTCGATGGCACCCTGGCGGTTCGCGGCGACGGGGGAGATGGCATTGTGCGCTTCATCGGGCAAAACGGTCACAGCCGTGCATTCGAGGCCGTTGTCTTTGAGCACCTTGCCGATGCTGGCAAAGTGAGCGGGATTGCTCACATCGAAAATCGGCAGCTCGACGCCGTCGTAGCCGGCCTTCTTGAGTTTTTCGATGACGGGGTAATTGGCCTCGGTGACGTGGCCCGTGTAGAGAAGGAGGTTGAATCCGATTTTCATGCGAGTGGGGCCGCCAAGCTAGGGACTCGCGGCGGAATTGGCAAGGGGAGAAGCGCGACCGGTGGGCCTTCGCCGATATGGAGAATGCTGCCCACCGTCGAAAATCGCTTCTGACGAGCGTATGAGTGCGCCGTGATCCGCCCCCTCATCACTTTTGCCCTCGTTTCCTCCGCCCTGGCGGAGCCCATCGACTTTTCCAAACAGATCCGCCCGATCCTGAGCGAGAACTGCTTTTTCTGCCACGGCCCCGACGATAAAAAACGCGAGGCGGACCTCCGTCTCGACGACGAAACCGCCGCGAAGACGAGCAACGACGGTGTGATCGCCGTAGTGCCGGGTGATCCGGAGAAAAGCGCCCTCATCCAGCGCATCGTGAGCACGGACCCTGATGAGGTCATGCCGCCGCCGAAGCAGCACAAGACGATCTCACCGGCGCAGGTCGCTTTATTAAAAGAGTGGATCAAGCAGGGCGCGAAGTGGGGGAAGCACTGGAGCTATGAGAAGGTGGTTAGGCCGGCGGTGCCTGCCGGAGCGAAGAATCCCGTGGATGCGTTTCTGGCGGCGCGTCTGAAGAAGGAAGGGCTATCGTTTTCTCCAGCCGCGGACCGAGCCACGCTGATTCGCCGTGTGGCGCTCGATTTGACTGGGCTGCCGCCGACGCTGGAGGAGCTGGCGCGTTTTGAACGGTCCGAGCTGAGCGATACGGTGCAATTTTATCTCAATAAACCCAGCTACGGCGAGCACTGGGCCCGCCAATGGCTGGACCTCGCACGCTACGCGGACTCCTCTGGCTATCCGAGTGATCAGCCACGGGAGATTTGGGCCTATCGTGACTGGGTCATCCGTGCGCTGAACGCGAACATGCCTTTCGATCAGTTCACCATTGAGCAAAACGCGGGCGATCTGCTGCCGAACCCGACGGACGACCAGCTCATCGCCACCGCGTTTCATCGGAACACGATGACGCAGAACGAAGGCGGCACGGATGACGAGGAATTCCGCAACGCGGCGATCATCGACCGCGTGAACACGACCTTTGCGGTGTGGATGGGCACCACGATGGCCTGTGCGCAGTGCCACACGCACAAATACGATCCCATCACGATCAACGAGTACTTCCAGTTCTACGCCTTCCTCAATCAAAGCGCCGACAGTGACAAAAAGGACGAAGCGCCCTTCCACTCCTTCGACACGCCGGAACGGAAAAAGCAGCGTGAGACGCTGAAAGCCGAGATCGCGGCGCTGGAGTCGAAATTCACGAAACCGGACGCGAAATGGCTCGCGGGCCTCGACGCGTGGGACCGCGGCTTTGCGCGGGATTTGGGCTGGCAGAGCCCGAAGCCTGTCAAAGTGAGCGAAAGCGGCGCGAAGATCGAAAACGATGGTCGCGTGATCCTCGCGAAGAACAAGGACACCGCGAGCTACACGGTCGAACTGCCGCTCACGGGTGATAAACTGAGCGCTCTGAGGCTCGAAACGGCTCCGCAGGCCGGTTTCGGGAATTTTGTGCTCACGAGCCTGAAAGCCGAGGTGGTGCCGCCGGATGCGAAGGCGGCTTCGCAGGCTCGCTTTGTGCGCGTGGAGCTGCCGGGGGCCAAAAAGATGCTGCAACTGGCCGAGGTGCAGGTTTTCAGCGGCGCGGAGAACCTCGCGCCGAAGGGGGTGGCGAGTCACAGCAGCCAGTATCAGGACGCGGCGGCGAAACGCGCCAACGACGGCAACACGAGCGGCGAGTACAAGAACGGCAGCGTGTCGCACACGAGTGGCAACGACAACGATCCGTGGTGGGAAGTCGATCTGAAGGCCGCGAAGCCGGTGGATCGCGTGGTGGTGTGGAACCGCACGGATGGCAGCGTTCACACCCGATTGGAAGGCTTTCGCGTCGTCTTGCTTGATGAGAAGCGCCAGATCGTCTGGAAGAGTGATCTGACGCCTGCGCCGGTGAAGGAGAAGGCTTTTGCGGTGAGCGGCCCGGTGTCGGTGGGTTTCACGACGGCACTGGCTGATTACGAACAGAGCGGTTTTGAGACCGTGAAGTTCCTCGCTCCGAAAAGCAAGGGCTGGGCCGTCGGTGGCGCGGCGGAAAAACCGCACACGCTCACGCTTTTGACAAATTCACCCGTCGTGGTGCCTGCGGGCGCAAAGCTGCGCGTGACCTTGGAGCAGAAGAGCGAGTTCAAGCAGCACACCCTCGGGAATTTCCGCCTCAGTTTCACCGGCGATGCCCGCGTGCAGCAGGCGGCGAAGATTCCCGCGAATGTCATCGCCGCGCTGGCGCTGCCGAAACGCACGCCGGAGCAGCAGAAGGTCGTCGTGGATTATTATGTGCGAAACATCGCCAAAGAATCTGCCGCCGAGCGCACGCGACTCGTTGCCGCGACCCAAGAGCTCTCCGCGATCAAGCCCGTGACGGTGCCGATCATGCGTGACCTTGATCCGAAGCAGCGCCGCGTGACGAAAGTGCAGCTTCGCGGGAACTGGCAGTCGCTCGGCGATGAAGTGAAGGAAGCCACGCCTGCTGTTTTCAATCCGTTGCCCGCGAACGAGCCGAAGAACCGCCTCACGATGGCAAAGTGGCTCGTGAGCCGCGACAATCCGCTCACGGCCCGCGTGGCCGTGAATCGTCTGTGGGAAAGCCTGTTCGGCACCGGCATCGTGCGCAGCAGCGAAGAGTTCGGCAGCCAGGGCGATCTGCCGTTTCATCCCGAGCTGCTCGACTGGCTTGCTGCGGAGCTGATGGACAGCGGCTGGGACATCAAGCACCTGCTGAAACTGATGGTGACGAGTGAGGCATATCAGCAGAGCTCTTCGTTCGTAGTTCGGCCTTCAGGCCGTTCTGACGGGCTAAAGCCCGAACTACAAACGGATGATCCTGATAACCGCTTGCTGGCTCGTGGGCCGCGTTTCCGCCCCACCGGCGAACTGCTGCGTGATCAAGCGCTCGCCGTGAGCGGTTTGCTTTCGGAGAAGATGTTCGGCGTGCCCGTGCGGCCCGTCACACCGAATCTCGGCCTGAGCACCGCGTTTGGTCGCAGCAACGACTGGGAGGTTAGCAAGGGCGAGGATGCTCACCGCCGCAGTCTTTACACGGAGGTGCGGCGCAATTCGCCGTATGCGAGCTTCACGACCTTCGACGCGGGCAATCGCGAGGTCTGCATGATCCGCCGCAGCCGCACGAACACGCCGCTGCAGGCCTTCGTGACGCTGAATGACCCCGTCTTCATCGAAACGCATCAGGCGATGGCGCGGCGGATCGTCTTGAAGGACGGAAAGGACCGAACAGACGTAAAGGACAGGCTTTCGCTGATGTTCCGCCTCTGTCTCTCGCGTGAGCCGACGGCGACCGAATTGACCGCCTTGACGCAGCTTCATGCGGAAAGCCTCGAGATGTATCAAAAGGACACCGCCGCTGCGACGAAGATGGCCACCGAGCCGCTCGGACCTGTGGAAGCTGGCGCTGATGTCGTCGAACTCGCCGCCTGGACGGCCGTGGCGAATGTGGTCATGAATTTGGATGAGTTTTTGATGCGGAGGTGATTCAATCCGAAGCCATGGCTGCCCAAAAATCCATCGACATCCCCATTCACACCGTGCGCGGCCAGCGTGTCGTGCTGGATTCCGATCTGGCGGCGCTGTATGGCGTCACGACGATGGCGTTCAATCAGGCGATCAAACGTAACCTGAAAAGATTCCCTGAAGATTTCTCCTTCGTCGTCAGTCGCGAGGAGTTTCTACTTTTGATATCACAATCTGTGATATCAAAGCCGGAGGGGCGCGGCGGTCGTCGCAAACCGCCCCGCGTCTTTACCGAGCATGGCGCCCTCATGGCGGCCTCGGTGCTGAACAGTGACCGCGCCATCTCGATGAGCGTCTATGTCATCCGGGCCTTCATCGAAATCCGTGAGCAAATCGCCGCGAATGCCTCGATACTCAAGCGTCTGGCCGAGATCGACAACACGCTCCTTATCCACGACGCTTCCCTTCGCGACATCTACAAGAAGCTAATGCCACTCCTGGCTCCGCCTCCGCCAGCGCCTCGCAAACAAATCGGATTCCATCCCTGAACACCCGCCAAACTTGAGGTCACAATTTGTGACCTCAAAGGCAAATTTCCCCATGAACCCCATTCTCCACGACCAACTCCAGTTCACCACGCGCCGCCAGTTTCTCGGGGCGACGGGGCAGTTCAGCCTCGGGGCCATCGCGATGCATGCGATGCAGCAGGAGGCTGCGGCGTTGCCGCAATCCTCTAACCCGATGATCCCGAAGCATGGGCACCATTCGGCGAAGGCGAAGCGGGTGATCTACCTGCACATGAGCGGGGCCCCCCCGCATCTCGACCTCTTTGATTACAAACCGGAGCTGGTGAAGCGCAGCGGGCAGGATTGCCCGGATTCGATTCTCAAAGGGCGGCGCTTTGCCTTCACCACCGGCGTGCCAAAGCTAATGGGAACACCGCGCACGTTTGCGCAATACGGCAAAGGTGGCCTTTGGATGAGTGATGCGTGCCCGAACTTTCACACGATCGCGGACGAGATGTGCATGGTGCGGTCGATGACGACTGACCAGTTCAATCATGCGCCGGCGGAGCTGCTGCTGTTCACCGGGCATGCGCGGCAGGGGCGGCCTTCGATGGGTTCGTGGGCGACGTATGGCCTGGGCACGGAGAATCAGGACCTGCCGGGCTTTGTTTCGCTCATCTCCAGCGGCACGCAGCCGAGCGGCGGGCAGGGCTGTTGGGGCAGCGGTTTCATCCCGAGCGTGTATCAAGGTGTGCAATGCCGCAGCAAGGGCGATCCCGTTTTGTTCGTGAGTGATCCGGCGGGCATGAACCGCGAGATGCGCCGCAAGACGCTCGATACGTTGCAGGCGCTCAATCAGCAGCAAGTCGCCGAATTCGGCCATCCGGAGACGGTCACACGCATCGCCCAGTATGAGCTGGCGTATCGCATGCAGACGAGTGTGCCGGAGGTGATGGACATCTCGAAGGAGTCGCCAAACGTGCTCGAAGCCTATGGCGCGAAGCCCGGCGAGGCGAGTTTTGCGAACAACTGCCTGTTGGCGCGTCGTCTCATCGAAAAAGGCGTGCGTTTCGTGAATCTCTTCGACTGGGGCTGGGACTTCCACGGAACGGGTGAAGGTCTGGGCATCACCACCGGTTTGACCAACAAAATGGCCGCCACGGACAAGCCGGTGGCCGCCTTGATCAAAGACCTCAAGCAGCGCGGCCTGCTCGAAGACACGCTGGTCATCTGGGGCGGCGAATTCGGCCGCACGCCGTTCCGCGAGGGCCGCACGGCCGCGAGCAAGGTGCTGGGCCGCGATCACTACCCGGATTGCTACACGCTCTTCATGGCCGGCGGCGGTGTGAAGGCCGGATTCGACTATGGCAGCACGGATGAACTCGGTTTCAGTGTGGCGGAGAACAAAGTCCATGTGCATGACTTCCAGGCGACGGTGATGCACCTGCTCGGTTTCGATCATGAACGGCTGACGTATCGCTTCCAAGGCCGCGATTACCGCCTCACGGACATTCACGGGCATGTGGTGAAGGATTTGCTGGTGTGAGCCTTGCCTGCGGGCGCTGAGCCTGCATGATGGGTATTGATGATTTTGTTCTTCCAGCAATGGCGCGGTGAGCTGCTGAAGCTCTTCGCCCGCCGCCGCACCTACATTGGCTTCGGGGCTTTTGTGCTGCTGGAGTTGCTCATCCTTTGGCTCATCAAGGTGAAGGGCCTCGGACCGGTGCAGAAGGCCATCGTCGGCTCCGGCGAGAACATGGATTACTACTTCTCGGCGCTCACTGTGTCCCTCATCGTCGTTTCGATGTCTGTTTTTTTCCTGGGGGCCTTGTACCTCACGCTCGTGGCGGGTGACATCGTGGCAAAGGAAGGCGAGGACGGCCATTTGCGACTCTTGCTGGCCCGGCCGGTGACGCGTTTTCGCGTGCTGCTGCTGAAATACCTGACCTGCTTCTGCTACGCCTTCTTCTTGATCCAGTTTCTCGCCTGGACGGCTTTCATTCTTGGCCTCGCGCTGCGTGGCTGGGGGGGCGGCTTCTGCGTGCTCATCATGGACATGGACATCGTGTCCTTTTACGACTGGGATGAGGGTATCAAGCGCTACGCTTTTGCCATGCTGGGCCTTGGCTTGAGCATGACGGCCATGGCCAGCATCGCCTTTTTCCTCTCCTGCTTTCCCATCAAACCGGCTGCTGCCACCATTGGAGCGCTCTCCTACATCCTCGTCGATTTCATCCTGCGAAACAGCGGCTTCATGGAAAGCTACCAGCACCTGCTCATCACCCGCCACATGGCCGCCTGGACGCGGCTGCTGGCCGAGACCATCGACTGGCCGCTCGTCTTCCGGGGCTTTGCGGTCGTTTTCGCCACCAACATCACTCTCTTCACCCTCGGCTACGCGGTGTTTGAATCCCGCGATCTCAAATCATGAACATCATCAACAACGTTCGTCAGCTTCGCTCCTGGACGAGCATCAATCGCGGCACGCGCTGTGTCTTCGTGCCCACCATGGGGGCGCTGCACGAGGGCCACGCAGCTCTCATCCGTGCCGCTCGCGAGCTGGCCGGGCAGGCAGGCAATGTCATCGTCAGCATCTTCGTGAATCCCACGCAATTTGGGCCGGGGGAGGATTTCTCGAAGTATCCCCGCACTCTCATTGAGGATCTCGGTATCTGCCGCGACAACGGCGCGGATGCCATTTTTGCCCCGAAGGCCGAGGATCTGTATCTGGCGGACCGCAGCCTCCAGCTTTTCGAGACCAGCCTGTCGAAGACGCTTTGCGGAGCCAGCCGCCCCGGTCATTTCGATGGCGTTTGCACCATCGTGGCCAAGCTCTTCAACCTCGTACAGCCGGATGACGCGGTGTTCGGCAAAAAAGACTACCAGCAGCTCGCCATCATCCGTCGCCTCGTTCGGGATCTCGATTTCAATGTCGTCATCCACGGCATCGAGACCGTGCGTGAGGCCGATGGTCTGGCGATGAGCAGTCGCAACCGCTATCTCAGCGAAGAAGAGCGTGCGCAGGCCCCGGTGCTGCGTGCGGCGCTCATGAAAGCTCGTGAGGCTTACGTCAAAGGCGGTGAGCGGGATGGCAAGGCGCTTCAACGCCTCGTGGTCGATCAAATCGCCGCTGAAGCTCCTGCGGGCCGCGTGGACTATGTGGGGGTTGTCGATGCCAGCACGCTGCAAACGCCCACGGAAGCCACCGAGCTTGTTTTGATCGCCGTGGCGGTGTTTTTCGGCTCGGCGAGGTTGATTGATAACATTGAACTGAAATAACCCAATGAGTGAAAAACATGTGATCATCCTCGGCGGCGGCTTTGCCGGTCTCGCCTGTGCCAAGGGTCTCGATGACGAGCGCTTTCGCGTGACGCTGGTGGACCGCTGGAACCATCATCTATTTCAGCCGCTGCTTTATCAGGTCGCGACGGGCGGACTGGCGATGACGGAGATCGCGCAGCCGCTGCGCTCGATCCTTTCGGAGCACAAAAACGTCACGACGATCATGAACGAGGTCACCCGCATCGACGTGGAGACGCGGCAGGTGCATTTGAAGGACCGCGTGCTGGATTATGACTTCCTCGTGATCGCGATGGGCGCGAAGACGAGTTACTTCGGCCATCCCGAATGGGCACCACACACGCTAGGCCTCAAGAGCCTGGATGATGCGATGGCGATTCGCCGAAAGGTGCTGCTGGCCTTTGAAAAGGCGGAGTCGTCCGCTGATCCGGCGGAGGTCGAGCGGCTGCTGACGATGGTGGTCGTGGGTGGTGGACCGACGGGGGTGGAGATGGCGGGCTCTCTGGCCGAACTGGCGAATGTGGTGCTGAAGGACGATTTCCGCCGCATTGATCCAGCGCAGGCACGGGTACATCTCATCGAAGCGGGGCCAAAGCTCCTGCCGATGTTTCCTGGCGAGCTGCCTGAATACACGCGCAAGCGTCTCGAACGCATGGGTGTGACCGTTCACCTCAACTGCCCGGTCAAAGACCTGGGCGCGGGCTTTGTACTCGCGGGGGATCAGCGTCTCGAAACGGATCTCGTGGTCTGGGGCGCGGGCGTGGAGGCCAGCGAGGTCACGCGCACGCTGGCGGGCATTCCGCTGGATCGCGGTGGTCGCATCGAGGTGCGGCCGGATTTGAGTCTGCCGGGTCATCCCGAGGTCTTCGCGGCGGGAGACATCGCGAGTTTGACGGACAAGAACGGCGTCAAAGTGCCCGGTGTGTGTCCGGCGGCGATTCAGATGGGGCAGTTCATCGCCAAGATGATCGTCGAGGAGCCGCTGAGTGATTCACGGCCTGCCTTTGGCTACTGGGACAAGGGCAGCATGGCCACCATCGGCCGCAGCGCGGCGGTGGTGAGCTTTGCCGGGATGCAGGT
>Ga0209298_10003065_pt1 | contig 10120 bp, 7 predicted proteins | sample S_140806_EF_Meta_FD_187325 | JGI IMG/M metagenome (GOLD analysis project Ga0209298, IMG submission 187325) | Freshwater microbial communities from Lake Simoncouche, Canada to study carbon cycling - S_140806_EF_MetaG (SPAdes) (version 2) | ecosystem: Environmental > Aquatic > Freshwater > Lake ... | reverse complement strand
GCGAGTTCAGGGCCGTCCAGTCCGTGCCGGTAGGACAGATCCAGCAGTTCGCGGTCGCGGTCCGATAAACCTCCGGCGGCTTCGGCGACCAGGCGGGCTAATTCGCTTTGTCCGGCAATCGTTTCCGGGCTCGCTTCGTGAGAGATCATGTCCGGCAACTCATCAGAGACTTCTTCGCGGTAGCGGTGCCGAAGACGGCGCATCGCGTGATGGCGGGCGATCGAGTACAGCCACGGGCGGAGCTTGTCGGGATCGCGCAGACCTCCGAGGTCTGTCGCGGCGACGCAGAAGGCGTCCTGCACGCAGTCCGCTGCAGCGTCACGGTCCCCGAGAAGTCCGATACAGAAGTCATGCAGCCGGTCGGCATAGCGGTCATAAATCTCGGCGAACGCGCGACGATCACCCTCTGCGGCGGCACGCGCCAACACGGCGTCGGCGGTGGCATCCGCCACATCACTGTCCCCGGCGTCGGGCAACAGTGGCAAAACTCCGGTCATAAGGTGATCTCCCCAGGCCGATCACAGCGTATGGCTTCATCGTAATCCCGATCTGCGTAAAAAGGTATGGGAAACGGTCCGGTACCAGCGAACACTCTCGCTGGTACCGGACCGGCCGGGCGGTTGAATAACTGCCCGAAAAACCGCGGTTTGATCGTCACCAGACGGTCGGGACCGTCATCGCCCCGTTGGGGCAGCTCACGGTGGTGTCCCAGGTGGAACCGGTCGGGTAGCTGGGGAACCAGAGCAGCGCGGAGTTCACGCCGCCCGCCGGCGCCAGGTAGAACGGAACATCAATAGCGGGCAGGGGTTTGCCGATCGGGTTGCCGCGCACGAATGAGCTGTAGGTGCACCAGCCGCTCAGTCCGTCGGCAGGGGTCTGAACATGAACTTGGACGCCACCGGGTGCCGAAGTGCCCCAAACGGCGAGCGGGAGATTGATGTCGAACGCCTCGGCGGTGCCCGCGCCGAGGAACACCATCGCCGGCGCCGCCACGGTGGCGGCCATTGCGCCCAGCTTGGCGAGGAAAGTAGTAGTAGCCATGAGGTTCTCCTTCGTGTGGTCGCAGCCCCCTTTGGGCTTGCGTTCACAGGTAGGTGCAGCCGCATGGCATCCATCGCACACTTTTTTGGAAACTTTTTTGGAGCTCTCTGAACAGGTATTTCCTTGTAAGGGCGGACTCGGGGCTACCGCGGGCGCTCTCAACCTTCAGTGGTGGCATGCAGGGAAGAGAATTTCTCAAGAAAGTGTGCTTCGGGCACGGGCCGATTGCACCTACCTGTGAGAGCAGCCCAACGGGGGCTGCGCCCAGCCGAAGGTGAATCCCATGACCAGCATTTCCATCCCGCGTGAAGGCTTCATCGGCCGCGAGTCCGGAGAATTCGATCCAACCGCCGCCAGCCCGACGGCTCGCCGCGAGTGCCTCACCGGCCGGACCCCGACCGCCTGGGCCACGAGCCGTGACGACGAATCGCAGTCGGCGACCTTCAGGGCCCTCGCCTGGTCACAGGAGGACGACTCCATCGCCGAATGCCTGCCGTATATCGGCGAGGAATTCGCCGTGGCAGAACTGAACTCGCGCCAGACGGTGCAATTCGCCGAGGATGCCGCCGGATCGCTTTCCGCACCCCGGTTTAGCCGCTCGGCACTGCTGTCCGGGATTGTCGCGGGCTTCGCCGCAGCCGCCGTCGGTGGGCTGCTGCTCACGGTCGTCAACGCGGACATCACGCCCCCAACAACCTCCCCGACAGTTATCCAGCGCGCTGAGAATCTGGTGGTCTCCCCGCCGAGCGGCGAACCCGCACATCAAGGCAGCCCGATCCGACCGTCCGCGCCGGCCGTGGTGAATGCCGCGGGGGCTCCGGCCCGCGCCGTCCCGCCGGCCGTCACCCCCGCGCCGACGGTGCGCGCGTTTCCGCCAGCCTCGCAGAAGCCTTCCGCTCCGGAGGCTCCAGCGCCTGAGGTCACGGCTGCCCCTGAGCTGCCGGCCCCCGCGGTGTCAGCTCCGCAGGTCATGACCCCGCAGGCTAAACCGCCGGTTTTAGTGATGCCCCCGGAACTGCCTCCGCTTGTCACTCCACCGATCGTGTCAGTACCAGAAGCGACGCCGCAGCCGGTTCCGCACCCGGTGGGTCCAATCGTCATTCCTGTACCGAAGGTGTCCGATCCGGCGATCCCGGCGCCCGCCGCCCCGGCGGCATCCAATCCAGGCATCTCGTTGAAGCCGGGTGTCACGATCCCTGTGGCCATCCCGACGTTGTCCCCGGGGGCCGGCCAATAGCGCGGTTGGCCGACCCGGCGTCATTCTCGGCTCGTCGCGCCAATCCGGCGGAGTGCTTCCAGATCGGCAACGCCACAGCAGTGGAGGCACACCCGCAACTCCTCGATGAAACCGCCCAACACATCCACGACGGCGGCGGCGGACTCGATCGCCGGCGCCAGCAGGGGGCGGGCCAGTGCCACCATGTCGGCACCCATCGCCAGGGCCTTGGCCGCATCCACCCCGGAGCGGATTCCGCCCGAGGCCACCAGCGGCATCCCGGGCAGCGTCTGGCGCACCTCCTGCAGGGCCTGCGCGGTCGGTATGCCCCATTCGGCGATCCCCGGATACCGGACCTCGCCGTAGCGGACCACCTGTTCCACCCGGGCCCACGACGTGCCACCGGCGCCGGCGACATCCACCGCCGCAATCGGCAGGCCACGCAGTCGGGCGGCGGCGGCCGCGCCGATCCCGTGGCCGACCTCCTTGACCATCACCGGATAGTGCAGTTCTTCTGCCAGTCGACCGAGGGCCTGCAGCGAGCCGCGGAAATCGGTGTCGCCATCGGCCTGCATCGCCTCCTGGAGCGGATTGGTATGTACCGCAACGGCATTCGCACCCACCCTGGCCAGTGCTGCGGAAAGCCGGGGGGCGAGTGCGTCGCAGACCTGGGCTAGGCCGATATTGCCGATCAGCAGAATGTCCGGGGCCAGATCGCGGACCTCGAAGCTGGACGCAGCGTTATTTCCGGCCACATCGTCGTCGAGCATGATGCGCTGCGATCCCAGCATCATGCCCACGCCCAGCTTCTGGGCCGCGTCGGCCAGGTTGCGGTTGATGGTGCGCGCCAACTCGGCGCCGCCGGTCATCGCGCCGATCAACACCGGCGCCGCAAGCGGCGAGCCCAGAAAACGGATGCTCAGGTCGACGGCGGCCAGGCTGGTCTGGGTCAACGCGTCATAGGGCAGCCGGTAGCGCTCGAACCCGGTGGTGACGCCCTGATACTCGACCGGCCCGGTCAGGCAGGCGTCGATGTGGCGAAGCTTGCGGCCCGGCGTCGTCATCGGCGGCGGCCCGAAGCCGGTTTGCCAGGACTGCGGCGGTCCGACGGTAAACCCTGAAAGAATGGCGTCGTGTCCCAGGGTCTCTGGATCGCCATCGCGATCATCGCCGTCCTCGTCATCGCCGCACTGATCTTCGGGTTGGTTCGCTATCGGAGCCGCCAGGTAAGCCTGCATCCCAGTACCGGCATTGCCATCGAGGCTCCCACACCCGTCGACCGCTCCGGGGGCTACACCGCCTCCTCCGGCATATCCTTCACACAATCGTCAGGACCTGCGACGGTTGATCGGCCCCGACCTGGCCCCGCCGTCGACCCGGGATTCGGTTCCGGCCTGCCCGGTGTCGGTGACGACGCAGCCATCCCGCGGGATTCGGTGAAGCGGCCGATCTCGAACGTCGGGCTGCCCGAAATGTCCCCGCCCGAAACTTCGAAGACCCCCCTGGTGGAGGAGGTCGAGGAGTACCTCGCCGAGACCGCTGCAACCCCGCCGGCACCCGAGCTTGACACCATCGCCCCGAGCGCCGGCCGCCTGGAGCGCCTTCGCGGCAGGCTCGCCAAGTCGCAGAACGCATTCGGCCGCAGCATGCTCGGCCTGCTTGGTGGCGGCGATCTGGACGAGGCCTCCTGGGAGGAGGTGGAGGACACCCTGCTGATCGCCGACCTCGGACCGGTCACCACGGCGTCGGTGATCGAACATCTGCGCGCCCAGATGGCCGCCAGTAGCGTGCGCAACGAGGCCGAAGCCCGCGCGGTACTCCGTGAGGTGCTCATCAGAGAACTCAACCCGGGCCTGGATCGCTCCATCAAAGCTCTGCCCCATGCCGAGAAGCCGTCGGTGCTGCTGGTGGTTGGGGTCAACGGCACCGGCAAGACCACTACGGTCGGCAAGTTGGCCCGGGTGCTGGTGGCCGACGGGCGCCGCGTGGTGCTCGGTGCCGCAGACACCTTCCGGGCGGCCGCCGCCGACCAGTTGCAGGCCTGGGCCGCCCGGGTGGGTGCGGAGGTGGTCCGCGGCGCCGAGGGCGCCGACCCCGCCTCGGTGGCCTTCGACGCCGTGGACAAGGGCATTGAGACCGGAGCCGACGTCGTCGTCATCGACACGGCGGGCCGACTGCACACCAAGACCGGTCTGATGGACGAACTCGGCAAGGTCAAACGAGTGGTGGAGAAACGCGCCGCCGTCGATGAGGTGCTGCTGGTTCTCGACGCCACCATCGGACAGAACGGTCTCACCCAGGCCCGGGTGTTCGCCGACGTCGTCGATATCACCGGGTTGGTGCTGACCAAGCTGGACGGAACTGCCAAGGGCGGCATCGTATTCCGCGTTCAACAGGAACTCGGTGTCGCGGTGAAGCTCGTCGGACTCGGTGAGGGCCCGGATGATCTGGCGCCCTTCGAGCCGGCCGCATTCGTGGACGCACTGCTGGGCTGACGCACACCTGGATCCTGCCGAGGCGAATCGCGCCATGTAACAACAGCGAAACGTAGTCCGGCCATCCGTTCACAGACACGAAACACCGGGGCGGCTTTCCGGAAACAACGACTGCGCATTGTTGCGTCCAAGTCGTCGGTGCACGACCGCGACTCCGAAGGAGGAAACAGCGAGTGGATCTATTCCCGGTATTGGGTGCGCCGGATAGCGGTGACACCGCTTGGATGCTGGCGAGTTCAGCACTGGTGTTGCTGATGACACCAGGGCTGGCTTTTTTCTACGGCGGCATGGTGCGCTCCAAGGGCGTGCTCAACATGATCATGATGAGCATCAGCGCCATGGGCGTCGTCACGGTGCTCTGGGTGCTGTACGGCTATTCGATGGCCTTCGGCAACGACGTCAACAATCTCTTCGGTGACCCGAGTCAGTACTTCGGGCTCAAAGGCTTGATCGGCGGCAATGCCGTCCTCGAGGTGGTCGCCGATCCCAGCGCGGGCATCGAAGCGGTTGAAGCCATCGGTATTCCATTGGCCGGAACGATTCCGCAGACGGTCTTCGTGGCGTTTCAGTTGATGTTCGCCATCATCACCGTGGCGCTGATCTCCGGTGCGGTGGCTGACCGCCTGAAGTTCGGCGGCTGGCTGGTGTTCGCGGGACTGTGGGCCACGTTCGTGTACTTCCCGGTGGCGCACTGGGTGTTCGCGTTCGACGGTGTCACCGCCGAGCACGGTGGCTGGATCGCCACCAAACTCAAGGCGATCGATTTCGCGGGCGGAACCGCGGTGCATATCAACGCCGGTATCGCCGGTCTGGTACTGGCCGTCATCCTCGGCAAGCGCGCGGGCTGGCCCGGAACTCCGATGCGGCCGCACAACCTGCCCTTCGTCATGCTCGGCGCGGGCCTGCTGTGGTTCGGCTGGTACGGGTTCAACGCGGGATCGGCGGTCTCCTCCGGGGGAATCGCCGGCACCACGTTCATCACCACCACCATCGCCACCGCCGCAGCCATGCTGTGCTGGCTGCTCACCGAGCGCATCCGGGACGGCCATGCCACCACCCTGGGTGCGGCCTCCGGTGTGGTGGCCGGACTGGTCGCCATCACCCCGTCGTGCTCCTCGGTTAATGTGATTGGTGCCCTGGTCATCGGGGCCACCGCCGGTGTGCTGTGCGCACTGGCGGTCGGGCTGAAGTTCAAGTTCGGCTTCGACGACTCGCTCGACGTCGTCGGCGTCCACCTGGTCGGCGGACTCGTCGGCACGTTGATGATCGGTCTGGTGGCCGCACCCGAGGCACCAGCGGCCGTTGCCGGCCTGTTCTACGGCGGCGGCACCGATCAGTTGTGGCGTCAGGCGGTGGGTGCCTTCGCGGTTCTGGGGTACTCGGCGGTTGTCACGGCTATCTTGGCCTTGCTCTTGAAATACACCATCGGACTGCGGCTTGACCGCGAGGCCGAGGCGGCCGGTATCGACGAAGCCGAACACGCGGAGACCGCGTACGACTTCGCGGCATCCGGAGGCGGCTCGGTTCTCACTCGTCACGGCGCGGAGGTATGAGGGATATGAAGCTGATCACTGCCATCATCAAGCCGTTCACACTGGAAGACGTCAAGACCGGTCTGGAGGAACTGGGCGTCCACGGAATGACGGTCAGCGAGGTCCAGGGCTACGGGCGCCAGAAGGGGCATACCGAGGTCTACCGCGGCGCGGAATACTCGGTCGACTTCGTCCCCAAGGTCCGAGTCGAGGTCGTCGTCGATGACGCCGCCGTCGACAGGGTGGTCGACGTGATCGTGGCCGCCGCCCGCACCGGCAAGATCGGTGACGGCAAAGTCTGGGTCAGCCCGGTGGAGACGATCGTCCGGGTTCGCACCGGCGAGCGGGGAACCGACGCTCTCTAGACGCCGCACCCGCAGGGGAGCGGTGCAGACAGCGGGGATACTGAGATGACAAAGCGGACAAACGATTCCGTCGCCGGCAGGTGGAAGCCGCCGGCGGCGGAATCGCTGCACCCCGCCACCGACCTGGCCGCAGCCAATCGGCAACTTCTCGACGGCGGACAGCGGCGCCTGGACGCCGCAGCGTTACGCGAGGCGCTGGTGGATCTGCACGAGTTATGGCTGAAAACCAAGGCGGGAGAAATCGGCATCACGGCCAGCAGTGGCTTCGCCATCGTCGCGACCGGCGGGCTGGGACGCCGTGAACTGGCGCCGTACTCCGACCTCGATCTGATGCTGCTGCACGACAACATGCCCGACGATGTGGTGACTCAGGTCGCCGATCTGCTGTGGTATCCGTTGTGGGACGCTAACATTCGGCTTGACCACAGTGTGCGGACGGTATCTGAGGCGCTGCAGGTCGCGGGTTCGGAGATGTCAGCGGGTCTGGCGATGTTGGAGGCCCGACACATCGCCGGCGACGAGGAGTTGTCTTCGGCGCTGATCGGCGGCGCACGGCGGCAGTGGCGCGCCGGCATCGTCTCGCGCTTCGACGAACTCCTCGAACAGGCGAGTTCCCGGTGGCAGCGCAGTGGTCAAATCGCTCACCGCGCCGAACCGGATCTGAAGTCCGGGATGGGCGGGCTGCGTGACGTCCAACTGCTTAATGCGCTTGCGATCGCGCAGTTGGCTGACGTGCACCCCAGCCTCGCTCCGGATTCCCCGGCCGGATCGTTGGCGTCGGCGCACCTGGCACTGATCAACGTGCGCACCGAATTGCACCGGGTATCCAAACGCGGCCGTGATCAATTGCTGGCCCAGTATGCCGACGAGACCGGCGCCGCCCTGGGCGTCGGTGACCGTTTCGACCTGGCCCGGGTTCTCTCCGATGCCGCCCGCACCGTCAGCTATTACGTCGATGCCGGCCTGCGCACCGCAGCGAACGCCCTTCCGCGGCGGGGCCTTTCGGTGCTGCGCCGGCCAGCCCGACGACCTTTGGACGAGGGTGTGGTCGAATTCGCTGGCGAGGTGATCCTGGCCCGCGACGCTAAACCGGAACGCGACCCGGGACTGACCCTGCGGGTTGCCGCAGCATCGGCGACAACCGGAATCCCGATCGCGGCGTCCACCCTGGGGCGACTCGCCGAAACCGCTCCGGAGTTGCGCGCACCCTGGCCGAGCGATGCGCTCGATGATCTGTTGGTGTTGCTGAGCGCCGGCCCTACGGCGGTGACCACGATCGAGGCGCTGGATCGGACGGGTCTGTGGGGCAGAATCTTCCCGGAGTGGGGCGCTGTGCGGGACCTTCCGCCGCGTGATCCGATCCACATCTGGACCGTGGACCGTCACCTCGTCGAAACCGTATCGCGCGCAAGTTCATTCACGACCCGGGTATCCCGGCCCGATCTCTTGGTGCTGGGTGCCCTGTTGCACGATATCGGAAAGGGGCGCGGGGGGGATCACAGCGTGATCGGCGCCGAACTGGCTGTCCGGGTGGGGAACCGGCTAGGACTGTGGCCTTCCGATGTCCGGCTGTTGGCGGGCATGGTTCGCCACCATCTGCTGCTGCCCTCGACGGCCACCCACCGCGACCTTGCGGACCCGGCGACGGCCGCCGGTGTCGTGGAGGCGCTCGAGGGCGATCCGGTGTTACTGGAACTTCTGGCCGCTCTGACCGAGGCCGACTCCCTGGCCACTGGGCCGGGGGTGTGGAGTGATTGGAAAGCCACGCTGATCGGCGATCTGGTGCGCCGCTGCCGGGTGTTGTTGGCCGGTGATGAAGAGCCGCAGCCCGAACCCATTCCGGACGAGCATCTGTCGATCGCCCGCGATGGTGCGGTGCATGTCGAGATGGTGCCGGGGGAGTCCCCGCTGACCTACGCCGTCACCATGATCGCCCCGGATCGCCGTGGTCTGCTGTCCAAGGCGGCCGGGGTGCTGGCGTTGAACTCGCTGAGCGTCCATTCGGCGACGGTCAACAGTGCGGACGGATCGGCGATCAACACGTTCGTGGTGTCACCGCTTTTCGGCTCCCCGCCGGCAGCAGAGTTGGTGCGTCAGCAGTTCATCCTCGCCCTCGACGGGGAACTCGACGTCATCGGCTCGCTGCAGGAACGCGATCACGAAACCGCCCGGTACGGCAGCAACCCAGCGGGTCCGCCCAATCCCGCTGTACCCGCGGCCGCCCCGGCACCGCCAAAGATCCTCTGGCACGACGGCGGCCAACCCGGCCGGCAATTGGTCGAGGTCCGCGCGTCGGACCGCACCGGACTGCTCGCGGTGCTCACCGGCGTCTTTGAACGTGCCGGAGTGGATATCGCCTGGGCGAAGATCACCACCCTGGGCTCCTCGGTGATCGATGTGTTCGCGATCTCGGCACCCGACTCGGCCACCGCCGCGGACGCTTTGGAGCACGATCTGTATGCCGCTCTTCCGGCCCCGCCGCCGGTGAAGCCCGCAGCCGACGCCGGCTAGTAATCGAACAAACGGTGAACGGCCTTTGAATTCCAGGTAGTGCGTACTGAGTCGACGGAAGCGATGCCGATCATCTGCGATTTCGTCTGAACGTTCAGTTGAAGCGGGTGTAGTGTCCGGTTGTCGGTAGTAGTGCGACAAGAAGTGGAATTGAATGCCCTCAGAGACAAACGTTTTCGAGCGTGCCGGTGAGTGGCTTCGATGCGCCCTGCACACCCACTCGACGGTCAGTGACGGCGACCTTCCGCCCAAGGCGGTCGCACGCCAGTACTCGACCGCCGGATTCGACGTGCTCGCTCTGACCGACCACTGGCGTCTCGCCACCGTCGATGACGTGCCGGAGATCATGATGGTTCCGGCTGCTGAATTGACCGTCGACCTCGGCCCTGTCGGCTGGACTGCCGATCTGCTGGTCTACGGGATTCACGAGATCCCGGAGGATCCTGGCGGTGACCGTCGGAACTGGATGATCAACGTCGAAGAGCATTGGGAACAGCGAACATTCCCTTCCGTAGAGGCGGGTGCGCTGTGGGCCCACGAGCAGGGTGGTGTCGCCTATCTCGCGCACCCGTACTGGACTGGAGCAGGCTCCTACGCCTTCGATGATGCGCCGCACCTGGCCGGCGTCGAGATGTACAACGGCAGTAGTGAATGCGAAGGCGGACGAGGCGACTCATCGTTGATGTGGGACGAAGGACTGCAACGCGGCCTGCGATTGCACGGTATTGCGACTGATGACTCACATATGCCGCTCTTTGATATCGGCCTGGCCTGGACGTGGGTCAAGGTTGCTGAACGTACGCCGAGTGCAGTGGTGGACGCCCTGCGGGTCGGCGATTCCTATGGTTCCACCGGACCGCGCATTCTGGAGGTACACACTGATGACAAGGGAATCGAAATCCAGTGCACGCCCGCGAGGGCAGTTCACGTGACCACCAGTCGGGAGAACGGCGCGAGTAT
>Ga0209298_10003062_pt1 | contig 10128 bp, 9 predicted proteins | sample S_140806_EF_Meta_FD_187325 | JGI IMG/M metagenome (GOLD analysis project Ga0209298, IMG submission 187325) | Freshwater microbial communities from Lake Simoncouche, Canada to study carbon cycling - S_140806_EF_MetaG (SPAdes) (version 2) | ecosystem: Environmental > Aquatic > Freshwater > Lake ... | reverse complement strand
CACGATCATGCCGCCGATGATCGCAACCATGAAGTCGATGAAGACCATGATGCTGACCATGCAGTCCACCATGGGCGGCCTGCAGGATCAGATGCAGGCCATGCAGGACAACGCCACCGCCATGGGTCAGGCCTTCGACGCGTCGAAGAACGACGACACGTTCTATCTGCCACCCGAGGTGTTCAACAACGAAGAGTTCAAACGTGGGATGAAGATGTTCGTCTCGCCGGACGGAAAAGCCGTGCGGTTCATCATCGCCCACGAGACCGACCCCGCCACCCCGACCGGACTCGCGCTGATCGACAAGATCCGCAACGCGGCATTTGAGGCGATCAAGGGAACGCCGCTGGAAGGCTCGAAGGTGTCTCTGGGCGGAACCGCGTCGGCCTACAAGGACATGCAGACCGGTGCCAACTACGACCTGATGATCGCCGGGTTGTCCTCACTGTGCCTGATATTCATCATCATGCTGATCCTGACCCGAAGCGTGGTGGCCGCGGCGATCATCGTCGGAACCGTCGCTCTGTCACTGGGCACGTCGTTCGGTCTGTCGGTGCTGATCTGGCAGCACATACTCGGGATGCCGTTGCACTGGATGGTCCTGGCGATGTCGGTCATCATCCTGCTGGCGGTGGGCTCGGACTATAACCTGCTGCTGGTATCGCGGTTCAAGGAAGAGATTCATGCCGGGATCAACACCGGCATCATCCGTTCAATGGCCGGCACCGGCGCCGTGGTCACCTCCGCCGGCCTGGTATTCGCCTTCACGATGGCCTCGATGTTGGTCAGTGACCTGATCGTGGCCGGCCAGGTCGGCAGCACGATTGCACTCGGCCTGTTATTCGACACCCTCGTCGTGCGCTCCTTCATGACACCGGCCATCGCGGCACTGCTGGGCAAGTGGTTCTGGTGGCCGCAGGTGGTGCGGCCACGCCCGGTGCCGCAACCCTGGCCCGACCCAACTCCGCCACCGGCCGAGTCCACAACCGAACCCGACCACCCGGCATATCCGGATCAACTGACCTTGAGCGCAAGCTCGCGAGGAGGCGCATGATGAGAAACATGGCTACACAACGGCTCGGCCGATGGGCCGGCACGGCGGCGGTGATCGCGATGGCGGCTGCCGCACTGGCACCGGCGACGGCTTCCGCCGATGCATCCGACGACTACCCCATTCCGAACCGGATGATCAAAACCACCTGCACTGCCGAGCAGATCATGGCTGCCGCACGCGACGTGGAGCCCGTCTACTACGAGCGCTACATGATCGACTACAACAACAAGTCGCCGGAGATCCAGCAGGCGGCCCAGGATTACATCCACGACTTCTTCGCCAAGTCGCCCGCCGAACGCCGGGCCTGGTCGGAGGAATTAGCCACTAACGCCTTCTCCGATCCGCTGGCGTTCCAATGGCCCAACCACTCCAAGCTGTTCTTCAACAACAAGGGTGTGGCGGCCAACACCACCGACATCTGCCAGCGGTACCCGGCAGGTGACATGTCGCTCTGGGTCTGGTGACGCGCGTGAGCGCGCCCGTGATCGAGCGGTGGCTCGACGTCATCGAGAACGGCCAGACCGCCGACCTCGACGACATGCTCGCCGAGGATGCGGTGTTCTACTCCCCCGCGGTCTTCACGCCCCAGCGCGGACGAGCCACGGCGGCGGCATATCTGCGCGCAGCGGAACACATGTTCGCCGGTACCGGCTTTCACTACGTCAACAAGTGGATCGACGCCAACTCCGCGGTGCTGGAGTTCGCCGCCGAGGTGGACGGGATTTCGGTCGAGGGCGTCGACATCCTGCACTGGAACGACGAGGGACAGTTGACTTCGGTGAAGGTCATGATTAGACCGTTCAAGGCAATCCAGACCGTGGTCGCGAAGATGGCGGAGCTGCTCGCGGCTCAGTGAGCCCCGAGCGAATCAAACCCGAGCGAATCAAACCCGAGCGAATCACACCGCGTCTCAATGGTTCACGGCATCGAACTCAGTACAGCCCTGCTGCTGCTCGCCGCGGGACTGGCGGCGGGCTTTCTCAATACCGTCGCATCGAGTGGCACGGCGGTCACCCTTCCGGTGATGATCGCCCTCGGTCTGCACCCGATGGTGGCCAATGCCACCAACCGGGTACCCGTTCTGCTGGGTTGCGTGGTGGCGGTGTGGAAGTTCCATCAGGCGAAACAGATGCCATGGAAACCCGCGATCCGACTCTCGGTTCCACTGCTCGCCGGCGCGGTAGTCGGCCTGATCGCGGCCGAGAATCTCAGCGATATGCGCACCATCAGGGTGACGGTCTTCGCCCTGGGCATAGCGGCGCTACTGGTATTGCTCAATCCCTCGAAGTGGTTAGCAGGCGAGGCGACCGAACCGGTGCGCGCATCCGGTCCGCTGATCATGGTGGCCGTGTTCGCGGTCGGTGCCTGGGCGGGGTTGATCGTCCTGGATTCGGCGACCTACATGCTGGCCGTTCTGGTGTTAATGGCGCACTTCCCGCTTCGGGAGGCCAACGCCATCAAAGTGTTCTCCCTCGGCCTGGTTGCGCTGTTGGGCGTGATCCTCTTCACCGTCAAGGGGCAGATCGACTGGCTCTGGGCGATCCCGCTGGCGGTGGGTGCGATGGCCGGGTCGCGGATCGGAGCGCAGGTATCACTGGGACCCAACGCCAGCAGATGGGTGTATTCGATGCTCCTCGTGGTCCTTGCCGGGGAAGCCGTACGGCTGGGTTTCCTGCTTCTCTGACCGTTGCCAAGATGTGACCATTCACCATTTCCGGTTTTGCTGAATCACCCGGCCCCCGACTGCGCCGCCGACCTCGTCGAATGCGCCCCGCCAGCGCGCAGTTCCCGGCCTGGTACATCAGGAAGCGCCTCTGGATTGATGGTGGCCAGTGTGGGTAGAGTTTGGTAAACCCGTTGCCCGAATACCGGAGCTTCGGATTTGCCAGCCGCAGGATTTCCAGTTAGCCACAAGCAGAAGAGAGCCCGATGACTTCCCCGAAGCGTGCGGCCACCTACATCGGTCGGATCGGTGCGTTAGCAGTCACCCTCGGCGTCGGGCATGCACTGGCTTCCGGGACCGCCGTCGCATCGGCCGACTCCGCGGATCAAGGATCCGCCGGCCCCACGGCGCAAGAATCGACGCCGAGCACCACTGCGCCTGCAAGTCGGCGTGCCCCCCGCAGTAAAGCGACCACCAGGCCTGCTCAACAACAACGGGCCGCCGCCGTGGAAGTACGACGCAGCGCCGTCTCCCCCGTCGCCACCGCGGCACAGGCGCCGGCGTCGATCCCGACGGACTCCTCTGCCCCATGGACTCAGGCGGTCTGGACCAGACGGGACCTCGCCGGTTCCGGCGCCCGGTCGGTAGCGGCCCGGGCGGCGGCCGCCTCGTCGGCGGCGACAGGGCGTGTCCCCGCCGCGGCCGCGGCCGCCACCCCGCCCACCAGCCTGGGCTCCGCGCCGCTCGGTTGGGTCACCGGCCAGCGGAACACCGCCTACCCGGGCTTCGGCTGGACTCAGACCAACAACACCAGTTGGGCCAACGTGTACGGCACCGACGTGGGCGTCATGTGGTTCAACGGGGAGAACGCAAAAACTCAACTGGCCTTCGGTGACACCTTCAGCGGACCGAACATGTCCGGCAACTGGCGATCCAACGTGCTGCTGCTCAGCACCGACACCCAGTTGTACGACGGCCTGACGCTGGAGAGGTCCGGTCCTGCCAATCAATTCATTCCGGCCGCCCGAAACCAGGTGTTCTTCATCGGATCTGAGGTCACCAACATCCCGTCGTCGGCCGTCTACGCCAATGGCGAGAACTACGTCAACTACTTCTCGGTGAAGTCCTGGGACACCCCCGGCCGCTGGACCACCAACTATTCCGCGATCTCCCAGTACAACCCGGCCACCGATAAGTGGGTTCTGCAGCCCTCATCCGTGCGCTCGGCGGGCTGGTTCCGGTCGTCGACGCCGTATCGCGCGGGCGACCAGAACTTCCAGCAGATGGCCTACGTGCTGCAACCGGAGAGCAAGGTCATCTCCGGCGATCCCCGTTACGTCTACGCCTTCGGTACACCGTCCGGGCGCGCCGGGTCGGCCTTCCTGTCCCGGGTGCCCGAGGGCGCCATCACCGACCTCAAGCAGTACGAGTACTGGGACGGCGACACCTGGGTGCGTGATAAGCCCGCCGTCGCCGCACCGGTGATCGGCGACTCGCCCAACTCCGGCGGGCTTTTCGGCTTCGTCAGGGATATCGCCAACAACCCGAACTTCTTCGGCGGCTGGTTCGCCGGCCTCGTCGGCGCCAAGACCGGTGGCAACGTCAGCGAGATGAGCGTGCAGTACAACGATTATCTCGGCAAGTACGTGGTGATGTACGGCAACGGCGCCAACAACGTCATCCTGCGCACCGCCGACACCCCCGAGGGCGCGTGGTCCGACCCGATCACCGTGGCCAACTCCATCCAGTACCCGGGCCTGTACGCGCCGATGATCCATCCGCTATCGGGCACCGGTCAGCTCACCGACTCCGGTGGTGCCCCTGACGTGAGCAACCTGTACTGGAACATGTCGCTGTGGGGCAACTACAACGTCGTCCTGATGAAGACCGATCTGACCAACCTGAAGACCACGCTGGTCTAGCGGTGGAATTATCCACGCGCCGTCACGCGGGTCACCTCGGCGCGCTTGTGATAGCACTGGGTATCGGTGCCGCGATCGCAGCCGCGACTCCGACGGCTTCGGCAGACACTCGCGGCTCTGACTCCACCCGCGGCGCAGTGACGCGATCTGTTGCTAAATCCGTTAAGCCCCAACCGAACTCACTCGCCAAGCCTCTCGCTGCATCAGCGGCAACACCATCGGCCGCGGTGCGGCCGCGCCGGCAGGTTCGTGTGCGAGCACCCCGCGGGGTGGTCCAGCCCGAGACGACAGCGCAGCCCGGGTTGACGATCACGCGGTCCGGCCAGAGCCCTTTCGGGCTCGGTAGCGGATCCACCGGGGCGGCCGAACTCAGCGGTATCGCCTATGCGGGCGGCACCACCTACTACGGGGTCGGTGACAACGGTGACCGCTCAATCTGGCAGATCTACACCTCACTCGACACCAGAACCGGCCGGATCCGATCCAGCCGGGTCACCGGCGGCATCACCGCCCCAGGGATGGGATCAGACTCCGAGGGCATAGCTTTGGGACCCGACGGCAACGCCGTGTGGATTTCCGACGAAGTCGCCTCGAGCATCACCGAATTCAGCCTGGCCACCGGACTGAAGGTCGGCTCGGTCGCGGTTCCCGATATCTACCGGCCGTCCAACGTGCAGAACAATATGGGCCTTGAGTCGCTGTCCTACGCCCTCGGAAAGCTCTGGACTGGCAACGAGGAAGCGCTGAAACCAGACGGAGCACTGTCCACCACCTCGGCGGGAAGCTGGGTCCGGATCCAGGAGTTCGACGGCCCGGATCTGACGCCGGGAACGCAGTACGCCTATCGCACCGACCCAATCTCCCGGCTGTCACCGTTCATCACCGTCGAACGCAGCGGTCTCGTAGACCTGCTCGCCCTGCCCAACGGTGACGTCCTGTCCCTTGAGCGGGAACTCGGCGGGTGCCTGCCCCATTTTCGCACCCGCGTGTACCTGCTTGATTTTACCGGCGCAACAGACGTCACCAGCGTCCCGAGCTTGATCACGGGAAGCTTCACACCCGTCGGCAAATCGCTTCTCTGGCAGGGCAATACCGGCTTCAGCAATTTTGAGGGCATCACCCTCGGACCACGGCTCAGTAATGGCTCGTACACCCTGCTGCTGGTCTCCGACGACGGCAGCGGTGCCATGGCGCAACGTCAGGACAGTTTCAGCCTCGTCCTGAGCGGCCTTGCCGACCCGCCGCCACCGATCTCCGTGTGAGGTAGGTCAGGCGTCGCACTGGCCGAGCACCGAGGAGATGGCGTCATGCTCAGCCTGAGTCACCCACAGGTTATAGGTGGATTTGACGTCGACGATCCGCGTAACGAATGGACACCGGTAGGCCTTGTTCGGCGGCAACCAGGTTGCCGCGTCAGCGTCTCCCTTCTGCTGATTGACCCACCCGATCGTGGTCTGCAGATTCAACGGATCGTTGGCGAAATTACTGCGCGCAAAAGGATCCAACTGCTGTGCACCGGTCTGCCAGGCGTCCGACAGGGCGACGACGTGGTCGATCTGCACCAGTGCGGACGTACTCGGCCCACGTTCGAACTCGACCGTGGTTCCGGTGTAGGGATCGTTGAGAATGCCACTGAGAACGGCACATCCGTTGGAACCGGGTTTGAGGACCACCTCGACAAGGTCGCGACGGAGGATGTCATTGCGGGTGTCACATCCGTTGTGTCCCAAGGCCACAGTCACATCGTCGGTCCACGACTCACCGAACAGACTGCGTTCGTAGCCCGTCTTCGGCGCTCGCCCCTTGATCGGCAGGGTCTCCAGTTTGGCCAGTGTGTCGGCAACCTGCGGCGGCGGATCGGCGGATGCCGGACGCACCGGAACGACGATCCAGACCGCGACAGCGGCGACCGCGACTGCGCGCGCCAGCACAGGCCGCGCCGCCGCTAACCCCACCAGAATGAGGTGGCAATCGCGATGTAGAGCGCGATCAGTGCCGCGCCCTCGAACCAGTTCGATTCGCCGTCGAAGGTGACCAGTACGGCTACCAGGGCTGACATCACCATTGCCGCAAGCAGTAGCGGTGAGAACACCAGATCAAAGCCGGGCTGACCTAGGAAACCCGCCGCCAGACATACGATCGGCGCCACCGTGAGCGCGATCTGAACCGGCGACTGCAGGACAACCTGCACCCCGTAGTCCATCTGGTTCTTGGCCGCTAACTGGATGCCGACGACGTTCTCCACGGCATTGCCGGCGATGGCCACGATCACCAGGCCGGCGAACACCTCGTTGATGCCCATCGCGTCCATGGCCGGTTCCAGCGCGGAGACAAACCACTCCGAGACGAACGCCGCCCCGACAGCGGTGGCGGCGAGCATCCCGATCGCCATGGCCAGGGGCCATTCGCCATGTGAATCAGCCTTGCTGGCCGCTGCGGTCGAGTCCGGACTCGCAAGAATCGGAGACGGACTGCGGGAATGTCCGGAATGGTCGGCCGGATCCGGCGTTCGGCGTGCCAGCGCCGCCGGCAGTGAGAGCACGAACAGTGCCAGCATGACGACCGACACCACGACCGACACCACGCGTTCGTGCGAGGCCGCCGGGGTGTGCAGGGATGCGGTGAGCGAGGGGATCGCGAGGATGAAGACCGCCAGGGTGAGCATCAGACCGAGGGTGCGGCTGTCGTCGGCCCCGAACCGTTGCCGGCCGTGCTTGAGACCACCCACCAGGAATGCCAGACCGAGGATCAACAGGACGTTGGCCAGGATCGACCCGACCAGGGTCGCCTTCACCACGCCGTACAGACCGGCCTTGAGCGCAAAGAGGATGACGAACAACTCCGGCAGATTGCCGAGCGCCGATTGCAGTACCCCGGTGGCGCTGGGACCGAGCCGGTCCCCCAGTGCCTCCACCGATCGCCCCACCAGAGATGCCAGCGTGGCCAGCGCGACCGCGGCAACAATGAAGGAGAGCACCGAGTTGGCGTGGATGAAGTGCAGTGCCCCAGCGCCGACAGCGGAGATCAGCGTGATCGCGATGGTGATCCGGTCCCGCCGCGACAGCAACGAGGCAGAAAGTGTCGTCGTCACGCGGCCTCCAGCAGTTTAGGGACGGCCCGAGTTTGCCAGAAATGCACGCCTCCGCGCGGCAAAACCCCTAACCGCCCGGCCGGTCGAAGCTGATGACCTCACCGCGATTGATCGATACCCAGTCGCGGGCCTCCAGATAGGGCCGGAACGTCTGCCCGATCAGCAACTCGTCGGCACCGGTCTTGGGTCGCTGAAGCTCATAGAGGTGGGGAAACTCGGTCCAGGCCACGACGGCATCCCAGAGTCGCACCGCGGCGGCACCGGTCGGCGGGTCGATCAGCACCGGGCCGAACAGACACTGACCGTCGGGAAAGAACAGGGTCGGAACACCGAAACCGCCCGCCTCCACCACGCGCTGATGATCCGCCAGCACCTCGTCACTGGTCGTCGGGTCGGCGATGGCCTGATCAACCAGTCCGGGGTCCAACCCGATCTCCTCGAGCAGATGACGAGCGACGGCCTTCTCGTGGGGTTTGTGGCCCTCCACGTGCAGGGCCCGCGCCGCGCGCTCATACCAGGCATCGACGTCGGCCATGGACCGGCGGCGCAGCAGCGCGCCGATCCGCATCATCGACCAGCCATAGGACCATTCTCGTTCCCACGGATGCTTCTTGCCCTCGACGCGGTTGACTTCCTCAAGGCTGAAGAAGCGCCAGTTCACCTGCAGCCCAGTCAGATCCCGGACTTCCCGAATCCACCGCGACGTCTGATAGGCGTACGGGCACATGACGTCGAAGTGAAAGTCGACAGCCTCCGGGCGCGCGGTCCTCATAGTCGCAACCCTAGCCTCAACACGTGTTTGCCAAACCACTCTGAAACTTCCGTCCATCGGTGGCACCATGAGCATCGACTGGAGTCGGAAGCGATAAGGGAGTACGTCGTGGCACTTGTGCTGGCTTTCGGCGTGATGCTGCTGATCAGCGTCTCGCTATCCGGCCTGGCGGCACGCACAGTTCTGTCCACCGCGCTGTTGTTCCTGATGGCTGGCGCGGTGCTTGGTCCGGGCGGGCTGGGCCTGGTGCAGAAGAGCGCCGAGGACAGCATCGTCGCCGTGCTGGCCGACATCGCCCTGTTCACCGTGTTATTCACCGATGGCCAACGCGCCAGCGTGCCGGCACTGCGGGAGGGGTGGCGACTGTCGGGCCGCGCGCTGGGACTCGGCATGCCGCTGGCGATGATCGGGATCGCCATTCCCGCGCACTATCTCGTCAACCTGGACTGGCCGACAGCATTCCTGCTCGGCGCCATCCTCTCGCCGACAGACCCGGTATTCGCCTCGGCGTTGGTGGGCCGGGCGGATGTTCCCTTGCGCCTACGGCGACTGCTGAATGTGGAATCCGGACTCAACGATGGACTGGCGCTGCCCTTCGTGCTGATCTTCCTGGCCATGGCCAAGCACGAGAACTCACACATCGGCACGGTGCTACTGGAATTGGTGCTCGGCCTGGCGATCGGAATCGGGGTCGCCGCCCTCGTCGCGCTGGCCTGGCGCGCCAAGATCCTGACCGCCGAACCCCGACTGCAGCCGCTGGGACCGGTGGCGATCGCGGTAGTGGTGTACGCCGTTTGTCATCTGACCCACGCCAATCCCTATCTGGCCGCGTTCGCGGCCGGCTCCACACTGGCCACCCTCGATCACGTCGCCGCCGAGAGCTTCGAACCATTCGGCGACCTGCTCTCCGAGTTGACGAAGTTCGCCGCCCTGCTGGTGTTCGGGACGTTGATCACCCCAGCTCGGTTGTCCCACCTCGGTTGGCAGGGTTGGCTTTTGGCGGTGGTGGCTATCGTGCTGGTGCGGCCCGCCTCGATGCTGCTGTCGCTGTTGCGCACCCCGATGCCACGCTCGGAGCGCCTCACCGCCGCGTGGTTCGGACCGAAAGGATTCGCGTCGGTGGTCTATGGTCTGCTCGTCCTGCAGGCCGGCCTTCCGAACGGCGAACTGCTCTTCGACCTGATCGCCGTGACGATCGCCATGTCGATCATCCTGCATTCATCGACGGACGTACCGGTGGCGCACATGCTGCGGATCGAGCCTCCCGACCATCTGCCAGCCGGGCATTACGATCCCATCGAGCCGCCGTCGACGATCAGTGGCCGAGGCAGCTGACGGCAGCACTCTGGGCCACCGATGGTGGGAATCCGAGCGTTTAGGAATAGAAAAGAGGCAACCCATGAACGGATCCCATTCGCAGCGCAGAGAACTCAGCCGTCGGGTTTTCCTCGCCGGCAGCCTGGCCGCAGGCGCCGCACTGGCTGCATGCGGCAAGTCCGGCGCTCCCACCGCCACCCTGGAATCCCAGCCCATGTCGACGCCGACAAGCCTCGATGCGGCGATCAAAGCCGCTGAGGCCGCGCGGCCGCACACCGGTCGCACCGTTAGCACGACGCTGACGCCGCG
>Ga0209298_10003057_pt1 | contig 10136 bp, 9 predicted proteins | sample S_140806_EF_Meta_FD_187325 | JGI IMG/M metagenome (GOLD analysis project Ga0209298, IMG submission 187325) | Freshwater microbial communities from Lake Simoncouche, Canada to study carbon cycling - S_140806_EF_MetaG (SPAdes) (version 2) | ecosystem: Environmental > Aquatic > Freshwater > Lake ... | reverse complement strand
GTTCAGCCGGATGATGCAGGCAGCAAACAAAGCACCGCAAACATACGCCCAGCGTGGCTCGAGCACCCAGGTGAGTCGTGGAGGCGTGCCATCATCCTCGATAGGGTCAATCGCCGGGCGGGTGTGACGCATGATCTGCATCGTGTTCGGACCGCGAAAGACCATCGTGAGTCCGGCGACCATCAACACCACGGTCCAAAACTTGACCGGAAACGGCGATGCGCCTCCGCCGAGGCCGATCATCGAACCGAGCAAGGACCATGCCTCCGAAAAGCTACCGGCGCGGAAGAAGACCCACGTCACCAGCACGCAGACAAAGGTGATCGCCATGCCCAGCGGGCGCGGAAGAGGTGCTCGCCCCGTTTTTTTCCTCCAGCGCAGCCAGAGGTGGTTCACGATGAGGAAGAGGCCATGCAACCCGCCCCAGAAGACGAAGGTCCAGTTTGCCCCATGCCATAGCCCACCGATGAGCATCGTGATCATGAGCGCCGTCAGCATGCGCGGCAGGCCGTGGCGGCTGCCACCCATCGGGATATACAGATAGTCCCGCAGGAACTGTGAAAGCGTCATGTGCCAGCGCCGCCAGAAATCGATCACGCTCGCGGCTTTGTAAGGCGAGAAGAAATTCACCGGAAAGCGCAGGTGAAAGGTCATCGCGATGCCCAGCGCCATATCCGAGTAGGCGGAGAAATCGAAGTAAATCTGCAACGCGTAGGCCGCGATGCCATACCAGGCCTGGAGCATCGGCACGCCGCTGCCGCTGGCCGCCTGCTGGAACACCTGATCCGCATACGGAGCGAACAAATCCGCCACCAGCATCTTCTTCGAGAGACCGAGGATAAAAAGCGCCAGTCCGGGCACGATGCTTGCCAGCGTGGGCCGCAGGGCCTCCGGCTCGCGAAACTGCGGGATCAACTGCCGGTGATGCACGATGGGCCCCGCGATGAGATGCGGGAAAAAGGCCACGAAGAGCACATAATCGAGGAAGCCATTGCTCTCGATCTTCCCGCTGCGGATGTCCGCCAGGTAGGTGATCTGCGTGAAGGTGAAAAACGAGATCGCCAACGGCAGCACGATGGTTTCCATCGGCGGCCCGGAGCCGAAATTCGTGCCAAGGAAGCCCCAATACTTGTAGTAGGCCAGCAGGCCGAGATTCAGCACGATGCCCAGCGCCAGCCAGGCCGTCCGAGTGCCTCCACGCGAGGCGAGCATGAGGCAGCCGAGGCCGTAATTCACCACGATGGAGCCCGCCAGCAGCACCACGTAGGAGGGATTCCACCAGCCATAGAAAAACAGCGAGGCGATCACGAGAAAGCCCTGCGCCACAGCCACCTTCCACCACTTCGACAAGGCCCAGGTGACGAGCAGCGTCACCGGCCAGAAGACGAAAAGGAAGATGCTTGAGTTGAAAAGCATGGCGTCGGCTTACTCCGGCTTCAGCACCACTTTGAGAAGGCCTTCTTTGTTGTCATAGAGGCGCTGGAACCAATCGGCACCTTCGGAAAGCGGCACGGAGGCACTGAGCAGCGGCTCCACCTGGATGCTACCGTCCTCGATGCGTCGGATGGCCTCGGGATACTCGCCAGCACAGGAGCAGGAGCCCTTGATGGTGAGCTGGCGGGTGACGACTTCTTGCAGCGGGAAAGGCGTGTTCGGCTGCAAATTGCCAATGAGGATGACCTGACCGCCTTTGCACACACTGCGAATGGCGAGATCCAGTGGCGCGGCAGCTCCCACGACCTCAAAACTCGCATCCGCACCATCACCGCCGCAAATCTCGCGGATGTGGTTCGCCAGATTTTCCTGCTTCGCGTGGAAGGCCTCGCTCGCGCCGAGCTTTTTGGCCAATTCGAGACGCTTCTCATCGAGATCCACGGCAATCACCCGCTCCCAGCCACGAGCCTTGAGCGCCTGAACGACGAGCAATCCGATCAATCCTGCGCCCACGACCACCGCCGTGCCGCCTTTTTGTTCCGGGTGACATTCGCAGCCTTCGCCGCAATGGCCTTCTTCGGCCTCCGTGAAGGCCTCACCCACTTCCACGCCATCCGCGAGGTTCACGGCGTGCAAAGCGATGCTCACCGGCTCGGCAAACGCGGCCTTCTCATACGAAAGCGCCTCCGGGATGCGGTAAAGGATGCGCGTTGGCAGGGCGATGCGTTCCGCGAAGCAGCCATGACGGCGGTAGGTGCCGGGAGACACGCCGAGCACCTTGCGGTTCGGGCATAGATTCACAAAGCCAGACTGGCATTCATCGCACTCGCCGCAGTATTCGGTGGAATCAAAGGTCACCCGCTCGCCGAGCTTCCAATCGGTCACGCCTTCGCCCAGCGCGATGATTTCACCGGCTGCTTCATGACCCATCACGATCGGCATCTGGCGGCGACCGCTGCGCCCGTCCATGCCGTGAATGTCACTGCCGCAGATGCCGCAGGCCTTCACCTGGATCAGCACCTCACCCGCGGCGGGCGTGGGTTCGGGGAACTGGGTGTCGAAGTTGAACTCGCAGGGGGCGGTGAGGACGAGGGCTTTCATGGATGGGGTAAGTCGCCAGCATGGAGCATCGAAGGTGCAGTGAGGCAACGAGACTTTGTCAGCCTAAAGCCATCATCGCTCCTCACCCCGGCCCTCCCCCCGGAACAGCACCGAGAAATCTGCCAAGCTCAGCGCCGGGGAGAGGGAGTACGCTCTCAGATCCCTCTCCCCGCTGAAGGTATTCGATAGCTTCTATGCGTCGTTGCGGGGAGAGGTTAGGTGAGGGGCATTTGAAGTGTTTCGTCCGACCAAGAATGCTGCTTGACGCCCCAAAGCCCTACCCGCGATCATTTACGCATGTCAGTCCATGACGAAAAACTCGGACTCATTGCCTTCGCGAGAAAACTCCGCCAGGAGGCCACCGATGCCGAATCGTATCTCTGGAGCATCCTGCGAGGCCGTCGTGTCCGCGGTCGAAAGTTTCGACGTCAGCATCCCGTGGAGCCTTACGTGCTCGATTTCTTCTGCGCGGAGCTGAACCTCTGCATCGAACTGGATGGAGGTCAGCACAACGAAGCGAGAGGCCGTCGCAAGGACGCCATTCGTGAAGCTTTTCTACGTCAAAAGGGCATTCGAACGCTTTGATTCACCAATCATGAGATGCTTCGCGATACCGACACCGTGCTGAACGTCATTTGGGAGGCCACGCGGTGAGTGATCGTCAGTGCCCCACCTCACCCCAGCCCTCTCCCCAGAACATGATCGAGAAGCAAGCGAGACCCTTTGCCGGGGAGAGGGAGGACGCTCTTGGTCCATCTCCACGCTATAGGCATTTAAAAAGCACACTCCCTCTCCCCCGCGAGGCGCGTGAATGAGCTCTTGGGTACTTCCGGGGGAGAGGGCTGGGGTGAGGGGCCCATGCATCACGCCCCCAGCTTCCGATACAGCCTCTCCAACGCCTCGGGGCTGCGGCAGGCGATCATCGCTTGGGCGAGGATGCTGGCCACGTCGAGGCGGGAGATCTTCACGCCTTGGAGTAACTGCTCCCAGGCGGTGGAGCGCATTTTGGCGACGGTTTGAATGCCCAGCAGCAGTGGCAGGGCGGTGGCGTAGCGCAGTTTGCCGTGGGAAACGTGCTGCACATAGCGTAGGCCGCCTTCGAGATGCTCGATGCAGGTTTGCAGCCAGCGCCGCCATTCGGCCTGGAGTTGCTCCGGCTCGCACGGCAGGTAGCAGCGGCCATCGCGGGTGTCCTCGCCGATGTCGCGGAGGATGTTGATGAGCTGGAGGCCTTTGCCCATGCGAGCACCCCAGGCCTGCATCTGCGCCGTCGTGACCGCCGGATCGAGCGAGGCAGGCAGCTCGCTGGCGCAGAGCTGCGTCCAAAACTCGCCCACACAGCCCGCGACGAGCCAGGTGTAGTCATCCAGCTCCGTGTCATTCGTCAGGCGACGCAGTTTCCCATCCGATGGAAAGCGGCGGATGTCGAGCATCTGGCCGTCGATGATGTGCTCCAGCACGCTCTGGATCGCTGCGAGAGGTCGCGGAGCCATCGTGCGCAGCCAGGCGATGCCATCGGCGAATTTTTCCATCAGCCGCCGCTCCGCGTCATCGCTCTGCTTGGGGCAAAACTGCTCGCGAAGCACCGCCGCGAGGTTTTCACCGCCACCGCCATCTCTGACCAAGGCTCGATACTGCTCCAGGCAATCCAGCCGCACCGCTTCGCTCACGCTGGCCGTGTCCGCGATGGTATCTGCCGTCCGCGCCAGCAGGTAGGCGAGTGAGATCGGCTCCCGCAGCTCCTTCGGCAGCGCCTTCAGCGTGAGATAAAACGACCGCGACACCGCCGCCAGCAACTGGCCGCCAAGCTCGCGTTCATGATGGGTTTCGTCGGACATCGGGCTGGGAACAGGAGTGTTGGAGTAGTGGAGTGATGGAGTCGTGCTATAGCATCTCCTCATCACTCCACCACTCCATTACTCCACCGCCTCGTTCCCCTTGCGCCACCTCTACGTCCACATCCCTTTTTGCCACCGCATCTGCCCGTATTGCAGCTTTCACAAGCACACGCCGGGCGGGACGGACATGACGGCGTTTGTCGATGCGCTGCTCAAAGAGGCCTCCAAGCAGCCGCTGAAGCCGAAGACGATCTTTTTCGGCGGCGGCACGCCCACGATGCTCAGTGACACGCATCTGGAGCGCCTGCTGCGTGGCTTGCGTGAGCGGGTGGACTTTAGCGAGGTGGCCGAATTCACCATGGAGGCCAATCCACGCACCGTCACGCCTTCCAAAGCGGCGCTGATGCGTGAGATGGGCGTCACACGCATCTCCCTCGGCATCCAGGCCTGGGATGACGCCACGCTCAAAACGCTAGGTCGCGATCACTCGCCCGCCGAAGCGGAAGAAACGTGGCAGGTGCTTCGCGAGGCGAAATTTCCCAGTTTGAACCTCGACGTGATGTTTTCGATACCCGGCCAGGAATTGGAAACCTGGCGTCAAACCCTCGAACACTCCCTTTCGCTCAAGCCCGACCACATCTCGGCCTACAACCTCAATTATGAGGAGGATACCGACTTCTTCCGCCGCCTCCAAAAAGGCGAATTCCGCACCGATGAAGGTCGCGATGCCGATTTCTTCCATCTCGCCATCGACCTGCTCGAAGTGGACGGCTTCGAGCACTACGAAATCTCCAACTACGCCCAGCCCGGCCATCGCAGCCAGCACAACGAGGCCTACTGGCTCGGTGCGGATTACCTCGGCATCGGCCCCGGAGCGTTCTCGACGGTCGAAGGCCGCCGCTGGAAAAACGTGCCGGATACAGATCGCTACATCGCCCTCACCCTCGCCGGTGAAAACACGGCGAGTGATGTGGAAGTGCTCACCGATGAAAACCGCCGCACCGAACGCTTCGGTCTCGAACTTCGCACGAAGCGTGGCTTACCCCTCGATCTCATCGCCCCCGATCAACGCCGCATGCTCGACACACTGCGTGATCAGGGCTTGCTGGGGTATGACAAGGCTTTCGTTTGGCTCACCCGGACAGGTAAACCACTCGTTGATCCCATCGCCGTGGCGCTGATGGGGTGACCATCAAGGATCAAGAAGAACGAGCAGCAGGGCGTTGGCGACAAAGAGTCCGGCTCCAATGCGGAACCACCAAAGATACTTACACCCTTGCTCCGTAAGCACTTTCTTGGGTGGCATGCCGTTCGTGAACAATTCGGACATGTCGCTCAGATTCACTACCTTCTCCCGATCCACATGATGTTTGAGCTTGAATTGGACGACGAAGGCTATCGCAAAACCGATCATGCCAGGAGCCATGAACCAGAGAGAAGGGGAGGAAGTCGGTGTATCCATGTGTTTTTTACCGCAATGACTCATCAGAATAAACAACATTTTGGCCGAACTCTTCGCGGTAGCGCTGATGGGCTAACCTTATCCCAAAACTTGTCTCTGCCGCAGAGGGGCAAAGAAGCAGAGGGCGCAGAGTTTTGATCGGAACCAAACTTTGCCATCTTTGCTCCTCTGCCCCTCTGCGGCAAACCAAGCGTCCAAGCCGCTCGGCGAATGAGGCTAAAACTGATCCACCAAATAGCGGATGAGGTCCGTCGAGGTCACCATGCCGACGACCTTGCCGCCGTTAACGATGGGGAGGGAATGGAACTCACTCTTGGCGAGGATTTCAGCGGCTTCGCGGATGGTGCCCGTCTCGGGGAGCGTGACGGGATCTTTCTTCATGACCTGCTCAAGCGTGAGAGTGTGGTCCAGCGTGGCATCGACGGTGCGTTCGTCGGTGCCAAAGGCATCGCCAAAGCTCACGCGGAGGATGTCGCTCCAGGTGATGATGCCGATGAGCTGATCGCCATTCACGACGGGGAGGTGATGCACGCCGTGCTGGCGGACGAGAGAGCGGACTTTCGAGATCGGATCGCCGTGATGCACGGTGATCACGTTGCGGGTCATGAGGTGGGAGATGGGATCGTTGCGTTTCATGGTTGGGTTGGGTGGTGGCTCAACCTTGCCGAGGCACACTCTTCCTGCTCCGCGTGGCTTGGGCATGCATGGCTGGATGTTGCGGGATGGCATGATCGGCCCCTCACCCCAGCCCTCTCCCCGCAATGAAATCCGAGATGGCATCGCAAGTTTCTCGCGGGGAGAGGGAGTGCGCTTTCAGGTTCCTCTCCCCCGTGAAAAGCCAACGACAATCAGATCGGTATGAGTCGGGGGGAGAGGTTAGGTGAGGGGGCAAGGTTACTCGCGTGCCCGCGAGTCGATCAGGATGGTCACCGGGCCGTCGTTGATGAGGGCCACCTTCATGTCCGCGCCGAAGACGCCGCGCTCGACCTTCCGGCCAGTGTCGGCCTCCAGGGCGCTCATGAACTGCTCATACAGCGGGATGGCCTGCTCCGGCCTCGCGGCGCGGATGAAGCTGGGGCGGTTTCCCTTCTTCGTGCTGGCGTGCAGCGTGAACTGGCTCACCACGAGCAGTCCGCCAGAGATGTCCTTCACACTGAGATTCATCTTCCCCTCCGCATCGCTGAAGATGCGCATCTGCGTGACCTTCTGCACCAGCCAGGCCACATCCTCGGCGGTGTCATCGTTCTCGATGCCACAAAGGATCATCAAACCGGCACCGATGCGACCATTGACAGTTTGGTCGATGGTGACGGAGGCTTCAGAGACGCGTTGGATGACGAGGCGCATGATTTGGAAGGGGGGAGGATTAGTTGTCACGTCCCACGGGCCTCGCGCCGGTGGCTTTGGTCTTCGTCAGCGCATCGCCGAGATCGCCGCGCATGCCGGTGGCGAGCTTTTGGAGCTTCTCGACGATCTCGGGATGCTGCGCGGCCACATCCTCCGACTCGCCAGGATCACGGCTGAGATCGTAAAGCACCGTCTTTTGCTGTTTCACCGCATACCCATGACGCGTGGCGATGCCGTCGATGCCGCTTTGCGTGATCGACTTCGGCTTCATCAGACCAAAACGGGCTGGTTTGCCATCGCGGCCCGGTTCGCCATCCACGGAGATGTAGGGATGCGCAAAATGCAGTTTCCACGAGCCGCTGCGCACCGCCTGCAATTCATCGCCGCTGTAAAAATAAAGCGCCTCATGCGGTGACGCACCGCCTTCGAGCACGGGCAGGATGTTTTGGCCGTCGATCTTCTTTTCCACCATCTTGCCATCAACGAGCGCGGCGAGGGTCGGCAACAGGTCAATCTCCATCATTGGCTCCGCGCATTCGCGGCCCGCAGGCAGGCGACCGGTCCAGCGGGCGATGAAAGGCACGCGCACACCGCCCTCGAAACTCGTCAGCTTGCCCTCACGCAGCGGCTTGGCGGAGCCAGCGTGATTGCCGTAGCTGAGGAAGGGGCCGTTGTCGGAGAAGAAGAGGATCAGCGTGTCTTTACCCAGCCCGCAGCGGCTCACGGCATCCACGATCTGGCCCACGGAATCATCCAGCTCCTGCACGACATCCGCGTAAAGCCCGGCGCCGGATTTCCCGCGCCATTTTTCGGAGGCAAAGATGGGCACGTGCGGCATCACATGCGGCACATAAAGGAAGAACGGCTCCGCCTTGTGCCTCTCAATGAAAGCCACGGCCCGCTCGGTGAAGCGCTGGGTGAAGAGGCTCTGATCGGGATCGTTCTCGATGACCTTCAGGCCATCGTAGAGCGGCAGTGGCGGCATCTCTTTGGCGAGCGAGGGATGGTACTTGGTGTTGTCGTTCGAGTAAGGGATGCCCAGAAACTCATCGAAGCCGTTCTTCATCGGATGAAACATCATCCGCGTGCCCAGGTGCCATTTGCCAAAGGCCGCCGTGGCATAGCCTTTCTCCTTCAGCATCTCCGGCAGCGTCCATTCGGAGGGGTTCAAACCTTCGCGGCTGGTGTGATTCAGCGCTCCCTGCATGCCCACGCGGTTCGCGTAGCAGCCCGTCATCAGCGAGGCCCGCGAGGCGCTGCACACGGCCTGCGACACATAAAAGCTCGTCCCCTTCACGCCTTCCGCCGCCAGCTTGTCAAGGTGCGGCGTTTGGATCGTGCGAGAGCCAAAGCAACCCAGGTCCGCATAGCCGAGGTCATCCGCCAAAATGAGCACCACATTCGGCTGGCGGGCGAAAACGGTCGAAACAAGAGCGAGGAGGGCGAAGGCAGTTCGGAGCATGTGGCGGAGTGAAACATTTCCACCCGCTGAAATCCACTGTGGAATGCTCATCCGGGCAAATCGGTATGAACTTCCCTTGCGAGCGGCCGCCTCAGGCCGATTTCAGCCTCCAACGTGCCCGGTGAATGACGCGGCCGACATCGAGCCAGCTTTGCTCAAAGTCCGTGGTGGGATAAAAGAAGGCATCCTCGGGCCAATCGAGCCGTTCAAACTGATGCGCACGAGATTCGAGGCTGAGCAGCGCATCTTCAAAGTAAGGTTGGTCATCCGTCTTGAGCAAAAACTCGCCTCCTGGCTTCAAGGTGCGCACGAGGCCATCGAGGAACTCGGCCTGATTCACCAGGCGGCGGGCAGCGTGCTTCTTTTTCGGCCACGGATCAGGACAGAGCAGGTGCAGCCGACTCACGCTGGCTCGTGGCAGCAGCCATGCGACGGTGTAGGCGCTTTCGAGACGCATGATGCGAGCATTCGAGAGCTTTTGCACCGCGATCTTCCGCGCCGTTTTGCTCACACGGCCCAGCATGCGTTCCACCCCGAGAAAATCACGCTCCGGGTGATGCGCCGCCATGCCGAGAAGGAAAGTGCCATCTCCGCAGCCGAGATCGATCTCCAGCGGACGCGAGGCATCGGGGAAGAGGTCGCTCGGAGCGAGCTCACGGAAGTGATCTGAGGGGACGAAAAGGGGCGTCATACCGAGGCGCTTCTCTACACCGCATCGGCCGCGAGGGCGGCATTGCCGATGATGCCGGCTTCATTGCTGAAGCGGGCGGGCACGATTTGCAGACGCTCCCAGACCACGGTGCTGAGCATGCTCTGCACCTTGCGCTTCAGCGGATCAAAGATGAGGTCGCCGGCCTGGGCCACACCACCACCGATGACGAAGGCGTCGGGATTTAAAAGCCACGCGATGCTGGAGATCGCGGTGCCGAGCCAATCGGCGATCTCACCCCAGATCTGGCGGGCGATGTCATCACCGGCCTGAGCGGCGGCGGCGATCATTTTTGGCGTGCAGTCATTGATGTCTTTCGTGATGCCAGCCTCTGCGTAGCGCAGCACGGCATGCTCGGCGATCTGCTGATTGCCGGTGTATTTTTCGAGGGCACCCAGATTGCCGTAGTGGCCGGGTTTGCCGTCGAAGTGAATGCTCATCTGGCCGATCTCGCCCGCGGCGAAGCCACTGCCGCGAAACATCTTCCCATCCAGCACCACGCCACCGCCAATGCCGGTGCCCATCGTGAGGCCAATGACATTCTTCAGGCCGCGACCCGCTCCGTAACGGAACTCCGCATACGCCATGGCGTTCGCGTCATTTTCCACGAGCACGGGCAGGCCGGTCTTTTCACCCAGGATGGCCTTCAGCGGCACATGCTTCCAGCCGGGGACGTTCGTCAGCTCATGCACGAAGCCGTGATCGAAATCCACGAGGCCCGGCACGCCCACGCCGATGGCGCAGATGTCCGGGTAGGCTTCACGCAGCTTGCTCACGCGGGCC
>Ga0209298_10003052_pt1 | contig 10150 bp, 8 predicted proteins | sample S_140806_EF_Meta_FD_187325 | JGI IMG/M metagenome (GOLD analysis project Ga0209298, IMG submission 187325) | Freshwater microbial communities from Lake Simoncouche, Canada to study carbon cycling - S_140806_EF_MetaG (SPAdes) (version 2) | ecosystem: Environmental > Aquatic > Freshwater > Lake ... | reverse complement strand
CTGGAATGAAGAGTTCAGCGGTGGAATTGTGGAAACGCATTTCAATCACGGGTTGAAGTTTCGGAAAACAGGCTGCCTAGAAACGGCGTGGGCCGTGTAGTCACGGTTCAATCGGGTAGGGGATAGAAATTCAGGATCGAGGGTTAGCTTCATGGAATGACAAGGTTAAGAGTTGGCAAAGGATTCTATCGTTCCTTTCAGGCCGTTCATGACGCCATGGGCGGGTTTCCATCCCGCATCCATGAGCTTCCGCGGGCTGGCCTGCGAATGACGAATGTCACCAGTGCGCTCCGGCGCATAAATGATCTGCGAGGAGGAACACGATTCTTTCAAGATGATGTGGACAAGGTCTAAGATACGCATGCACTCCCCGTACCCCGCGTTATAAACCCCAGTGACACCCGGACTCTGTGCTAGGAAACTTAGGGCTCCGACAATGTCTTTGACGTAGATGAAATCCCGGGTCTGCCCACCGTTGCCATAAATGGTGATCACTTCATTCCGGGTGGCTTTCTGGATAAAGATCGGAACGGCGGCGGCGTAGGCACCTGAGGGAACCTGGCGCGGGCCAAAGACGTTGAAGAAGCGCAGCACGGCTGTTTCCAGCCAGCCCTCGCGGGCATAGAGCGAGCAATAGTATTCGCCATCCAGCTTGGTGATTCCATACGGACTGCAGGGATCCGGCGCCATGGATTCCACTTTGGGTTGCTCCGGACTTTCACCATAGACCGCCGCTGAACTGGCGAAGCAGAGCTTCTTAACCCTGTGGGTTTTTCCCGCCTCTAACACATTGAGAAGTCCCTGGACATTGATCTCGACCGTTTCCGAAGGCTTTGACATCGACTCCGGAACACTCACCAGGGCAGCCAAGTGAAAAACGTAGTCAGTTCCCGGCATGATGCGGTTCAGTAACTCGCGATCCAAAATCGAGCCCTCAATAATCTGACACTTCAGCCCATCGAGATTTTTCCGACTCCCGGTGCGGAAATTATCCAGCACGATTACCTCCGCCTTGTCTTGATAATGCTGAACCAGATGACTGCCAATAAATCCTGCCCCCCCTGTAATTAACACTCTCATTGTGCCGTCTCCTCCATACCGAGATTGGCTGTATATCCGCCCGTGGTTACGGGATCCGCGATGAATTGCTTCACCATGATCTTGTCTTCACGGTAAGTCACCCCGGACCAGGGATTCTTGCTGGAGAGCGTTATCACCTGTGCCAACTCCGATGCGATTGACTACTTTTTCCGTCATGGAAGTAATCCATTCTGATTTGGGAGCTTTTCCTGAGACCGACGTCCACATGGCTCAAGTATAGTTAAGGAAATAAAAAACCAACATAAAATTTTGTTGCAAATAAAACATAAATCTGCATGGTATCCGCATTCCTAAACGCCCCACTCTTCGTGCGCGTGAAGCTGAAAAAAAGCTCCTTCTTCTGCTTGGAGACAAGAAATGGGATTCCAGCGCGCCCCTTCCTACGGTTCGGTCACTCGGGGAGCAATGGGGAGTGAACTACGCCACCATCTCGAGGTTGTTCCAACGTTTGGTGAGGGAGGGACTGGTCTGGCAGCATCCTAATGGGCGGTTCTTTCCGGCCCATGCAGGTTCGCAAGCGGCCGAGGGGCTGCCGATTGTTGTCCTTGGCCGCCAAATCCAGAATTGGAGCCGTCTGTATCAGGAAATTATTGAAGGCGTATCGGAAAACTGTTGTGCCCTGGGTTGCCCGCTCCTCTTTCTTTCCTCCGATAAACTGGTCAGTCACAAGTCACCTGAGCTGCCCCCGGCCTTTGCTTCGCGCAAAACTCAAACCACAGAATTGGAGCGGCTTGCCTCCACCATGCCACGACTCTGCGCCGGCCTGCTCCTGGATCATCTTTGGGACGAGGAGGTGATTCTGCGACATTCATTCCCTTCGGCTCCACGCTTTTTGCTCGCACGCGCTTCGCGTCAGGAGGATCTCCTCTCGATTGCCCCGGATTTCGCGGCTGCAGCCCGATTGATCCTGCAACACTTCAACCGATCCGGATGCAAACGGATATACCTTGGATTGCCGTTCCGCGGAGACCGGGCGGTGGACGTGGCGGGTGAAACACTTTGCGCCGAGGCTGCAAACGGTGGTTTTCCAAAAGTTGAACCCTTGGACTGCTCCACCCCGGCAGAGCGAAAATTAGCGATCACCCGCATTGCCCGATTGAAAACCCGTGCTGCCATTGTTTGCACCGAGGATAATGTGACCTCTCTTCTTTGGCAGGGCCTAGGTAAAGCCGGACTACAAAACTCAAATCAGATCAGCCTAATTTCCATGCAGGGGACCGGGGCAATCCATCAGCCGATCACCCGGCTCCGCTACGATTACCGCCAACTCGGGCGAGACGCCGTCACAGCGGTCATCGAACGCCGCAGAACCAATCTGGTTTTTGGACCCAAGCTAATTTTGGGAAAGGCAGCTTCCAAATGAGGCGTATGCACAGTCCCACACAATAGGTAGATGGGGATTCGTGATTAAATGGCCTGAAGGAGCGATGGCATGCCTTTTACGCGATTTTGAAAGAGCCAGCTCGATAGGCGTCTGGGAAAGCCATTGTTATGGCGTTTTGTGGATCAAGGCATTTAGAGCATATAGCGCTAGGGTTTCACTTTATAGAGGGGACTTTCTTACTACTGGATGCAAAGAGCACAAAGTATCAGATGCACTTAAGAGTCTCGAAATAGAGGGCCTCCTGACGAGAAGCTATACTCAAAACGATAAGGGTCACATGGCGGGCCCAATGTTTTTTACTATTAGAGCCCTAAGCGGGGGCAACTCGATTGTGCATGAGACGCCTAATGGCAACGAACCATTATGCATGGAATTAACTAGTTCCGTGTTTGCGGAAGATGGGATCCAAAATTCCAAATCGCGAAATACCGGCGCATCCATCTGCATGGATCGAAGATGCTTTTTGGTTTCCTGAATCCTGGGATCGACCACCCCTGCCAGAGACACCCCCTTCAGTTGCCGATAAACCGCCGCGTGCATCTTTCCCATGAAACCAAATCCCACCAAGAGAATCCGCACCTCCCCCGAGATACCCGCCCGGGAACGGATCACACGTGGTTTCATGTAATCCCCAAAGGCCGGAGATGCCGTTCCCAGAGGTTGGTGGTCACATTCTTTTCCACTAACTCCCGGGCCTGATCCAGAGCCTGAAAAAAAGGTTCACGCATTTCTGCCGCAATCTTAAATGCCAAATGAAGAAGCTGCCGGAAGTTCGGACAAAACGCGGACTGGGATGGATCATGCCGAAGCGCAGAAGCAAACTGCGAACCAGACCACCCCTCAACCGTGGCGGGGGAAGGCAATTTTTCGGCTTGGATGGAAACCACGCTGGCATAGGGCTGCATCAATTCGTCCCTCCTATAGTGCGCCTGACGGTAAATCTCCTTCACTAAGCTTAGCCCCTCCCCCCCATGCTCTGCCAGACCCACCAATTCCTCCAGCCAGGTGGTGCCAGCCGTTTTTAGATGAAAACCAGCATGCTGCTTTTGCACCGCTTCGCGAATGATCGGATAAAGTGAGAACTTGTCGCTTCCTGAATGAATGCTGATTTTCAGATTTTGCGGGAGTTGGAATTCACGAACGGCAATTCGAATGGCCTCTAAATCCTGCGAGAATTCCTTCGAAAACGCCTGCTTATTTCCCCGATAATCCACCCCTTTGTGAAAATGGCCGGTAAATTTGGGAGCAATCGTCTGAACCTTTACCCCTTCAAAGGACAGAGCCCCCAAAAGAAGAAAAAGAACCCAAGGGCTTTGCGGTTCGGAGGCTTCATCCGTTGATACTTCCGTGACAAAGGTATCTCCGGGCCGCTCCTGCTGTATCCGACGATAGATTTTCCCAGCCTCCATCACCGCAGCCCCATATTCCTGCAAAAAGGATTCCAGAGTCGCTACACCAGGTGCGACATCATGCCCCAAATCAGGCCAGGGGCGGCGGGCCCAAGGGCTCAAGGCCTCCAGCAACCTCTTTTTTTCCGCATGGGGAGCTGGCCTGCCAATCTGCTCCGCCACATCCAAAGTGAAAAAATCACAGCTTTTGAGAAACCGATCCACGTTGGCAACTCCAATGTGATCCGCATCCACCATATAGCCACCTCGCCAACCCGCCTGAGCGACCGCTTGTTCAGCCGATCGACGGGTATCGGATGGCTGCGTACCGGTGAGGCCATGTTCACGATTCGATTTGTTCCAAACAGGAAAAACTTCCATCCCGGCCGCCGAAGCTTTTTCCACAGCCCGCAACTGTGCAACCCCTTCTTTTCCGAACCGATCGCCTAAACCGATTGAAAACCTGGGGATCTGCATGTTCTTCACTATATCCAAGAGCCCTTACGGTTCCGCACCACGAAACTGAAGCGGCACCAAGCCAGCGAGACGAAGCCTGGCTTTCGAGTAATTTTCCAACTGCGACGAATCCAAGCCGGCAAGAGAATCATCAGCCCTGGGCCTGCCGTCAAAGTGAAATCATCCAAACGAAACTCCACGCGGCCCCTTCGAATCAGAACCAAGCGGGGCTCACTCGGAATGCTTTCCTCGAGTTCAAAAGGGAAGCGCCGAAACTTCATTTCCGACACCGTGACAATCAGTCTTGTGATCAACAGCTGATCCAGAATCTCCAGGGGATCCGCTCGGACGGGGGATCGCATCTCCAAACTTGGAATCTTGAGGATGGATCGGGGTCGGATCACAATCTTTAAACTAGCTCTGTTAAGCGAAGAGCCTTTGGACTTAGTTCCACCAACTGCCCAATGCGAACGGGGGCATGGGTTCGCATGGACTCGTTCGCGGCCACACCGACAAGGATCGAGGCCGCTCCCTGCTCATGGCCAGCCGAACGAGCCCAGGGATCGGCAGGAGGGGAGAGAGAAAAAATTTGTTCCTGAAGCAGGGGATCCCCCCCACCATGGCCCCCTTCCGAAAACGGAATCTGCACCTCATAAGGATCTTGAAAGTGTGGAAACACCTTCAGTTCTGCTTTCCAAGATCCGTGCTCGTCCACCAAACTTTTTGAGCCAGCTCCTTGGATGATGTGGGCGCCATGAAATTCACGATATTCAACCCGTCCCCGATCGCAGGTGAAAGTCGCCGTATAACCTTCGTAAGGGCTAAATGCATTGAGCGAGTAGTTCAATAATGTGTCATCCCGGTAGCGGACCAAAACGCTCATCACATCCTCGATCGTAATGCCGGGCCGAAAGACATTCTGGTCTCTTAGGTATCCTGTTTCCTTTTCGGCCTTCCAATAAATTCCCTGCTCCATTTCTGGGTCGGTTAACTTGGGGTCGTCTAAGCGGTAGGCAAATGGGTCCTGCCCGTTTTCTCTGCCAGTATACCTAGAAAAGCCGGTCCATTTTTGATCGCCCCGTTGCAAGGCATTGGCCTCGCCATAGAAGGCCAGATTTCCGAAGGCAGATACTTCATTCGGAATTGAATCGATCCACCAATTCACCAGATCAAAATGGTGGGTGGATTTGTGGACCAAGAGACCTCCCGAACACTCCTTTTGGGAGTGCCAGCGGCGGAAGTAGTCCGCCCCGTGTCGGGTATTGAGGAGATATTCCAAGTGGACCAATCGGACGCGGCCCATCGTTCCGCCGGACAAAAACTTTTTCACCTCGGTGGCGCCCGCGCCCCATCGATAATTGAAGGTGACACGAACGTGGCGCCCGGTTTCCTGAACGGCTTGTAAAATACGGCGACACTTGGGGGCATCAACGGTCATCGGTTTTTCCGTCACCACATCACAACCCGCATGGAGGGCGGCGACGATAAATTCGTCATGGGTAGAATCCATGGTGGTGACCACCACCACATCTGGGCGGGTCTCTTGAAGCATCATGGAAAACTGTTCGGCCCGGTAGAATGAGGGCGGGGGTAGGTTGAATTTTTTCTGTAAACGGTCTCGGTGCCAGTCAGCACGGGTTTGGCTTAGGTCACATAAGGCCACCACCTGGGCCTGATCTCGATACTTGGAGGCAGCCGGATCAAGAAACATCCGCACCCGGTTGCCGGTGCCCACAAAAGCATACCTTTTTGGCTTAACGGGGTGTTTTCCTTTTTAGAAAGGGGGTCAGCTCTTGCATCATCGCCTCGGCGTACATCCGATGACCCAACGCCGTCAAATGGACACCGTCTTTTCGCAGGCCTTTGGCTCTCCATTTCGACAAACCTTGTTTCGTCAGCCGCCGATGCAGGTCGACTACGGGACAGCCTCTTTTTTTGGCGATTCTTCGGGTCATCTCATGGTAATCGCGAAGGTTAGCTCCCCGCGACTTACCGTTGGGCTGGCGTGGATCTGGGGTGCCGAGGGGGTGATTGATCATCAGGATCGGCTCGCCCCGGGCCACTTGAATTTGCCGCACGATTTCATTCAGGCAAAGGGCAAAGTCTTCCCGTGAGACCCGGGGAATCTTTTGGGAGGGGCGAAAGCTGATGTCATTAATTCCAAACTCGATCAGGACCCAGCCGGGCAGAAGGGACAGCACATCTTTTTCCAATCTCTCCAGGGCGTCCCGAGTGGTTTGACCTGAAATTCCGCGATTGTAAATGTGCCAAGGTCCGCTGGAGGTGAGGTGGAGTTGCAGCCGGACTGGCCATCCGTCGAGTACGCCCACCGTACTGGACTCGGTGATCGAGTCTCCAAGGCAGACGATCTTCTTCGGAGCCATCGGGTCTATTCTGCGCCAAGAAGGGAGTGCTGAACAAGGACAAACAGCCAGACTGCCTGGATCAGGCGGGCTGAAAAGGGTAAGACTCTGGTCACGGGCCAAGAGGATCGAATAGTAGGCTGGGCCTCCACGACCAAGAATCTAATCCTACGCCCCAATCTCTTCCATCAGGGACATGGGATGCCGCTGAATTATGCCCGCCGATTGGCTACCGATTTCCGCCGATGCTATGAAACCGGGGTCGCCACGCGCGTGTATTCTCTTGGTCTGAGGGTTGGGGGGTAGAGGGGGTTATCCATTTGGAATCCTTGTCGCCAGAAGACAGGAGTCGATCCCCACGGCAACTTGAAATCGAGTTTGCCCGCACGATTATCTCACCGATGGTTCGAAAGTGATCTCCTCGACGGCGCCTCTCCGCCGGCCTTGTTTTCATCGTCGGCAAGATTGGCACCGATTCATGCTCAAAAAAGCCGGCACAACTAAGGGGCAAAGAAACCGGCCCAGCCTTTCTCTGTAGGGATTCTTATTCCGGCTAAATTGCGGATTCACCCGCTTTCTTTTGGGTCGGGCGACGGGTGCCGGAATTCTTGAAAAATTCCGGCCCATCGGGTTTTTCTGGCGGAATTTGTTTGAGTTTTATTCGTAAATAGCTTTTCAAAAACAGGGCACTGTTACGTCAACACCTGTTCAACACCATGGTCAACGCCATAGGCCACCACAGTCATCCACGGTCAATCCATAGTCAATCCACAGTCAACGCCACAACAATGGCGAAACAACGCCGTTACAATCCAAGTCAATTCGGCAACAATCCAAACCAATCCACAAACAACGCTAAACAATCCATAAACTTTAAAAAACAACGCGAAACAAGGCCACAACTGGTTTGGAAGGGGGTTTAAGGGTTGTAAAAGAGGGGGTAAGGTCAAAAGAGGCCATTCCAGGCCGGTAACCTGACCGAGAAAATACCGAGGATCTACCGGGAGCCTGACCGAGAATATGACCGAGAACTGAAATTAAATAGCCTGAAAAGAGGCCTAAAATAGCCTGAAAATGGGGAAAAATGATTTTCTGGGGAGTATGAGAGGTGGGTATGAGGGTGAGGGAGGGTAAATAGATAAAGGAGAAGCTCTTGATGCCAGGATGTGAAAGGTCAAAGAGGTAAAGAGTATTGGAGAATAGAAATGGGTAGTAGATAGAGGAACTATTGGGGAGTTGATACGGGTCCCGGGTTATATACCCGACTTTTCTGAAGGGTTTAGAAGGGCTGTAAAGTGTTCAAGAGGATGGTGTTAAAGAGGGTATTGGGTGAGATAGAGAGATTGGAAAACGCTACGAAAAAGCGAAGTGAAAAAAGGTTAGACTTTTTAGGAAAGGTGGGAAGAATTCAAACATGCTAATCACAAATCTTCTGAAAAAAATATTTTTTGTAGTAGGAACTGGTTTGCTTGCCCTCACCGCCAATGCGTCGACGCTGACCATTGACAACTTCGAGCAGTATGACCGCGCTGCCAAAGGTCCAGGCAGCCCGATGACCGTATATGGCGACTATGGAGCTACGTTACCCGGTGGCATCCAGCGCCAACTATCCGTTAGTGGCGCGGTTACGGGCATTGTCGACCTCAGTGTGAGTGGTAGTCAGGTCAACTCGACCCAATACAACCCATCTACCGGATCCTCGAACTACGACACATACAGAATTCTTAAAATCAACTACAGTGCCTCCACGCCCCTTAACCTCTTGCTGGGAGGGGCGAGCGCGACCGACATGATCATGAGCCTGCATTGCGAAACGATCCCATCCATAGATGTCAACTTCGAGTTCATCAGCAGCAGCGGATCCTATGCTTACTGGTCTTTTAGTCGCGGGAGCAACAGCAGCGGTCTGATCAGCTCCAGCCTTGGCTCAATCAACCCAACCTTCAACTGGGGTTCCGTCAATAATATCAGCATCGGTATCTCGTCTGCGCAGGGTGGCCGCATCACGCTAGGCAAGGACAACCTCGGCTTCCGCGTGGCCGCTGTCCCCGAACCTTCTGCTCTTTCGCTTCTCGCCATTGGGCTAGGTGGGTTGGCGATGATGCGTCGTCGTAAGTTGTAATCCTTTCAGTCCTCCACAAATCCCCAACAAAACCCGTAGTACCGGGTTGGCCCCATCAGACCCGCCCCCGCCCATTCTCAAATGTCGCTCCGCGACGGGATGAATTTCCGCTTACGCGGCGGAATTCAAATCCCGGCGGCCAAGTGGTTCCAGGTATTGTCTCCAAATGCAGAAAAAATGTCGTACTGAGTCAATTCGCATACCGATTTCAATACTCGGTATGCAAAATTGGATTAATTTAAATTCTATGGGTCGTTTTAGTTCCAAACTTAAGTCGCTATGAATCAACTGAAGTCAACATAAACCATTAATATACATGTACTTAGGAAACCGCTGCTCTATCCTCTTGAGCTATGGGACCTATGAATGACTTAGTACTAGTTTTTTAGATTTCGATAGAGGCTTTCTATACTCCCCTTTCATAAAAACCGCCGCAAGGAGGAAGAGTCAGGATATAGTAGGGTAATCGATGTAGCCCTTTGGGCCGGAGGCGTAGAAGGTTGCCTCGTCGGGAGGATTGAGAGGGGCGTTCTTGCAGAGTCGTTCTGGAAGATCCGGATTGGCCAGAAAGGGAACGCCGTAGCAGATCGCATCGGCCCAGCCTTCGGTAATCGCCTGTTCGCCTGAGGGCCGGTCAAAACCTCCAGCCGTGATCACATGTCCTTGGAAAAACTTCCGCAGTTCTTTGGGGCCGACACCTTCCTTGGCTCCATGCCGGATATCCTGGGCGGTGACGCGGGTGATGTGGGCATAGAGTAGCCGAAGCTTGCTGAGTTCTTTCAGGAGGTGACTGAAAGTTTCCATCGGGTTCTCGTCGTGCATGTCATTGAAGACGCCCGAGGGGGAAAGACGGATTCCAACCCGGTCGGCTCCCCATACTTGAATGACTGCTTGGGCAACTTCGATCGGGAGACGGCAACGGTTGGCCACGGAGCCGCCATAGGCGTCGGCCCGATGGTTGGTACCGCTGCGGAGGAACTGGTCGAGGAGATACCCGTTCGCGTTATGAATTTCTACACCGTCGAACCCCGCCTCCTTGGCAAGTTTGGCTCCGTGGATGTATTCGGCAACGATTCCGGGAATTTCGGAGACTTCGAGGGCCCGTGGGGTGACGTAATCGACCATCTCTTTTCCAGTAAAGAGCTGTCCTTTGGGCCGGATGGCAGAGGGGGCGATCGGAAGAACCCCGTTGGGCTGAAAGCATGGATGGGAGATGCGACCGACGTGCCAGAGCTGGAGGAAGATGCGGCCTCCAGCGGAATGAACGGATTGGACGACTTTTTTCCATCCGGCGACCTGTTCAGGGGTGTGGATGCCGGGGGTGTTGGGGTAGCCG
>Ga0209298_10003051_pt1 | contig 10154 bp, 7 predicted proteins | sample S_140806_EF_Meta_FD_187325 | JGI IMG/M metagenome (GOLD analysis project Ga0209298, IMG submission 187325) | Freshwater microbial communities from Lake Simoncouche, Canada to study carbon cycling - S_140806_EF_MetaG (SPAdes) (version 2) | ecosystem: Environmental > Aquatic > Freshwater > Lake ... | reverse complement strand
GGATGGCGTTGGCCTCCGGGGCGCTGCCGGTGTTCACCGAGCAGTAGCCGCCGGCGGCGATGATCCGGTCGAAGGCGCTGCGATCGACGCTGAGATCCGCCACCAGGGGCAGGGCGCGGGCCCGCCAGGGCTCCAACACCAGGGTGTCGCCGTCGCGGAAGCGGCGCAGGTAGAGCTGGCAGACGCTGGTGGCCGCCTGGGGACCGTGGGCCTGGCCGTTGACCAGGAAGCCGCAAGAGCCGCAGATGCCCTCGCGGCAGTCGTGCTCGAAGCTGATCGGCCGCTGGCCGGCCCGAAGCAGGCGCTCGTTGAGCACATCGAGGGCCTCCAGCAGCGACAGATCGGTGCTGAGCTGCTCAAGCCGGTGGCTCTCGAAGCCGCCTTGCAGCCCGGTCCCGGCCTGGCGCCACACCCGCAGGGTGAGGCTGATCGTGGCGGGAGCGGGGGCGGTCTGGAGGCTCATGGCAGGGCGTGGGCGGTGGGCGGAGCGGCGAGGCGGGGCAGATTGAAAGGGCGTAACGCGGTGAGGCGGGTGGGATCGGCGGAAGGGGGTGGGGCCTGGAGCGGGAGGGCCGGGGGGGGGGGGGAGCGAAGGGGAGGAGAAGGCCGGAGCTGTTGAGCAGACCAGCACCAGGGAAAGGGAAGCGGGGGAGAAAGGAGCTGGCGGGCGAGGCCAATCGGACAGGGGTTCTGCGGCTGCGAACAAGGGTTCCGAGCTGCCTCAGCGGTAATCGCGCTGGCTCGGGGTGATGGAGGTGTAGCGCAACGGTTCCGTGAGGCGCTCGGGTGGCGCCCCCTCCCGGTGCTCCCAGGCGGCGATGTGAGCGAAATGGGCGTCGTCGCGGCGGGCCTCGCCCTCGGGGGTCTGGAACTCCTCGCGGAAATGGGCGCCGCACGATTCCTCCCGGGCCAGGGCATCGCGCAGCATCAGGTCCGCTAGGCCGAGGAAATCCTCCAGCCGCAGAGCCCTCTCCAGGGCCTCATCGGGCCCGGGGCCGTGGTCGGGCACCCGCAGCCGCTCGCGGAACTCCTGGCGGAGGGCCTCCACCGCTGCCAGCCCCCGCCGCAGCTCCGGCGCGCTGCGGCTGATGCCACACACCTCGATCATCAGCAGGCCCAACTCCCGATGCAGGTCGGTGGCGGTGCGGCCCCCAGCGCCATCCCTGCCGGCGCCACCCCCTGGGTAACGGCCTGGCTCCGGCCGCAGGGCGGCAATGCGGGCCTTGGCCGCGGCCAGCGCCGAGCGGCAGGCGGGATGGTCGGCCGTGATCTCCGGCTGGGGGTGGCCCGCCAGCCAGGCGGTGACGGTGGCGGGGGCGATGAAGTAGCCATCGGCCAGACCCTGCATCAGGGCACTGGCCCCGAGCCGGTTGGCACCGTGCTCGGAAAAATTGGCCTCCCCGAGCACAAACAATCCCGGAATCGTGCTCATCAGGTGGTAGTCCACCCAGAGTCCCCCCATCGTGTAATGCGGCGCGGGATAGATGCGCAGAGGTGAGGCGAGCGGATCTTCGCCGGTGATGCGCGCATACATCTCCAACAGGTTGCCGTAGCGGCTCTCGATCGCCTCCCGGCCATCGCGGCGGATCGCCTCCGCCAGATCCAGATACACGCCGCGGCCACCGGGTCCCACACCGCGGCCCTCCAGGCACAGCTCCCGAGCCCGGCGGGAGGCCACATCGCGGGGCACCATGTTGCCGTAGGTGGGGTACTGGCGTTCCAGGAAGTAATCGCGTTCCGCCTCGGGAATCGCCGCGGCCGGCCGGCCATCGCCCGGTTGCGCCGGCAGCCAGACGCGGCCGTCGTTGCGCAGGCTCTCGCTCATCAGGGTGAGCTTGCTCTGCCAGGTGTCGCCAGCGGGGATGCAGGTGGGGTGGATCTGGGTGAAGCAGGGGTTGGCGAAGCAGGCCCCCTGCAGGTGCGCCCGCCAGATGGCGCTGGCGTTGCTCTTCACCGCATTGGTGGAGAGATAAAACACATTCGAATAGCCACCGCTGGCCAGCAGCACCGCATGGGCCGTGAAGGTTTCCAGGGCGCCGCTGAGGCCATGGCGGCACACCACACCCCGCGCCACCCCATCCACGCAGATCAGCTCCACCATCTCGCGCCGGGTGAGAAGCTCCACCCGCCCCGCCGCGACCTGCCGCATCAGCGCCTGGTAGGCGCCATACAGCAACTGCTGGCCGGTCTGGCCGCGGGCGTAGAAGGTGCGGCTCACCAGGGCGCCGCCAAAGCTGCGGTTGGCCAGGGTGCCGCCGTACTCCCGGGCGAAGGGAACCCCCTGGGCCACGCATTGGTCGATGATCGCGCCGCTGATCTCCGCCAACCGGTGGCAGCCGGCCTCGCGGGCGCGGAAATCGCCGCCCTTCACCGTGTCGCGGAAGAGGCGCTGGATGCTGTCGCCATCACCGGCGTAGTTCTTGGCGGCATTGATGCCCCCCTGGGCCGCCACCGAATGGGCCCGCCGCGGGCTGTCGTGATAGGTGACCAGCTGCACCCGGTAGCCCTGCTCGGCCAGGGTGGCGGCGGCCGAGGCGCCGGCCAGGCCGCTGCCCACCACCAGCACCCGCAGCTTGCGCTTGTTAGCCGGACTGATCAGGGGCAGGCCCTCACGGCAGCGCTGCCAGGCTGAATCCAGCGGGCCACCTGGCAAGCGCGGATCGAGGCGCGACCCGGGCGGCGGGGAGAACAGCTGAGGTGGCGGCAGCGCTGAGGGAGCGGTGGCGGGGGATCCGCTGCCGCGCGGCGGTCCGGAGGGAAAGGTTGCGGTCATGGCGTGCCGGCCGCCAGAGAGGCCCGCAGCACCAACGCGATCGGGACCAGGCTGAAGCCGGCTCCAAGGATCAGGGCGAGGGCGCGACCGGCCCAGCGAATCCGCTCCCGGTTGGCTGGCTCCAGCCAGCCCAGGCTGCGGTGGGCGCTCTCATGGCCCTGCAGCAGATGAAGCCCCACCGCAGCACCGGACAGGCCATAGAGGGCAAGGGAGAAGGGGGAGGCCAGGGCGCCGAGCAGGGCCTCCAGCTCGGCGCCGACCGCCGGCCGATGCAGCCGCAGCTGGGCCAGGTGCACCACGAGAAACACCAGCAACAACGCCCCGCTCCAGGGGGCCCAACGGCCAGCCAGGGCGGCCGCCCCCTCCAAACCACCCACCCGCCGGCTGCGCTGCGGGCTTGCCACAGCTCCACGGGCTTGACGGTTGGAAGCGGAGCGCAGCAGGGCCAGCAGGGGATGGAGAAGCAGGGCGGCCGCCAGGGCCACCTCCAGGGGCGGTAGCCAGGGCTGGCGGTGGAGCCCTTCTGCCAGCTGCTCGAAGCCCGCCGGATCGAGCAGCGCCAGGCTCACCCCAGTCAGATGGACCACCAGAAACAGCACCAACACCAGCCCGGAGATCGGGATCAGCCAGGCCGCGGCGGAGGCCCACTGCACGACAACCACCTCAGCGGCCGCCAGCCCCGCCGACCCGCCATCGCGGGGGGCCCCCTGCGGCGCGGTGTCGGGATCGGGGGTGGCGCTTGGGTTGGCGGCGGCGACGGCGGGGGAAAGAGCGTCGGTGGATCCGACCGGCGATCCAGGGGCAGTCATCGGGCAGCCATCACGGAGGCGAGTCGTACGACGCCATCCCCATCTTCGATGGTCGGTCTGCCGCCGTCGGCCCAGGGTGAACCGGCCGAAGGACCAGGCATCAGCCCCCTTTCCCTGTGGGAAGCTGACCACCCAGGAGCGGGAGACCGCCTTGCCGCTCGGTCGACCCTCCCCCAGGCTCTGCGCCTTCCTCACCCTGCTCAACGATCGGCTGGGGGAAAGCATCGTGTTCCCGCTGCTGCCCTTCCTGCTGGCGGGCTTCAGCCGGGATGGCCGCACCATCGGCCTGCTGGCGGGCACCTACGCCGTGGCCCAGTTCAGCGCCACCCCCCTGATCGGGGCCCTCAGTGATCGCTTCGGCCGTCGGGCCGTGATGGCCCTCTGTGTGGGCGGATCGGTGCTGGGGCTGGGCCTGTTCGCCCTCACTGTGAGCATGCCCTGGGCGCGGCTGTGGCCCGGCGCCGCCGCCGCCGGCCTGCCCCTGGCCCTGCTCTTCCTCGCCCGGCTGATCGATGGCCTGAGCGGCGGCACCGCCGCCACCGCCGCCGCCGTGCTGGCCGACATCACCGCGCCGGAGCAACGGGCGCGGGCCTTCGGCCTGATCGGCGTGGCCTTCGGCCTGGGCTTCATCCTTGGCCCGGGCCTGGGGGGATTGCTGGCGCGTTACTCCGTGACCCTGCCGCTGTTCGTGGCGGTGGGCTTTGCGGTGGTGAATCTGGTGGTGGTGCTCACCCTGCTGCCGGAAACCCATCCGCCTGAGGCACGCATCGCCCTGCCCCGGCGGCGGGAGCTGCAGCCCTTCAGCCAGCTCGCCACGGTGTTCGCCAACCCGCGGGTGCGGCGACTGTGCGCGGCCTTCTTCTTCTTCTTTCTGGCCTTCAGCGGCTTCACCGCCATGCTGGTGCTCTACTTCCGCGAGGCCTTCGGCTGGGGGCCGGAGCTGGCGGCCCTCGCATTCCTGGTGGTGGGGGTGGTGGCCACGGTGGTGCAGGGCGGCCTGATCGGCCCCCTGGTGCAACGGATCGGGGAGTGGCGACTCAGCCTGGTGGGCCTGGGCTGTGTGGTGACGGGCTGTCTGCTGATCCCCCTGGCCCGGCCGACCTCGGCCATTCCCACCGTGTTCAGCGCCTTGGCCATCTTGGCCTTCGGCACCGGACTGGTGACCCCCTGCCTGCGCAGCCTGGTGAGCCGTCGGCTGGAGGGCTCCGGCCAGGGAGCCGCCCTGGGCAGCCTTCAGGGCCTCCAGAGCGCCGGCAGCTTCCTCGGGCCGCCGCTGGCGGGACTGGCCTACGAAACCCTGGGCCACCGAAGCCCCTTCTGGCTGAGCATCGCTTTGATGGTGGCGGTGGCCGCGCTGGTGGCCGGCGGCACGCGCCGGGAGGCGGCGCCGACACCCGGATGATCCTTCCGTGATTGCTAGCTTTTGCCGTCCTGCCAGCACGGGTTTTCCCCTGACACCATGACTGCGTCCAGCCCCAGCCCAGCCCTGGTCGCTCCCGAGCACTACATCAACCGGGAAATGAGTTGGCTCGCTTTCAACCAACGGGTGCTGGCCCAAGCCCTGAACGAGCACACCCCCCTGCTGGAGCAGGCCAAGTTCAGCGCGATCTTCAGCAACAACCTCGACGAATTCTTCATGGTGCGGGTGGCCTCCCTGAAGTCGCAGCAGGAGGCTGGTGTCAGCACCCGCAGCGATGACGGCCTCACTCCCCTCGAGCAACTGGAGGCGATCCAGGCCCGGTTGCGGCCCCTGCTCGAACTGCAACAGCAGCACTACCGCCATTCGCTCAAGCGCAACCTCGACGAATACGGCATCCAGCTGATCGACTACACCCGGCTTAACGCTCGCCAGAAGGACTGGGCCGACGCCTACTTCCGCAGCGCCATCTTTCCGGTGCTCACGCCGCTGGCGGTGGATCCATCCCACCCCTTTCCTTTTCTGAGCAACCTCAGCCTCAACGTGGCGGCCCTGATCCGCGATCCCGACAGCGGCCAGCAGCAGTTCGCCAGGGTGAAGGTGCCGCAGAAGATCCTGCCGCGCTTCGTGCCGATCCCCACCGAGCTCTGTAGCCGCAACCCCGCGCCGATGTTCACGGCGGTGCCGCTGGAGCAGCTGGTGGCCTTCAACCTGCAACTCCTTTTTCCCGGCATGGTGATCGAGGGCCATTACTTCTTCCGTGTGACCCGCGACGCTGACCTGGAACTGCGCGATCTGGAGGCCGATGACCTCATGGAGGCCCTGCAGGAGGGCCTGCGCAAGCGCCGCATGGGCGGGGAGGTGGTGCGCCTCGAGGTGGCCAACGAGATGCCCAATGAAGTGGTGCAGCTGCTGATGGACGGCGCCAGCGTGGAGCCGGAAGACCTTTACCGGATCAACGGTCCCCTCGGGCTGGATGACCTGATGAGCCTGTTGGCCATTGCCCTGCCCAACATCAAGGACACGCCCTTCAAGGGAAGGACCGTGCCCGCCTTGGTGCGGGCCCAGCGCAGTGAACTGGAGGACGGTTCGATCAAAGCCGAGGAGTTCCAGAGCATCTTCTCGGTGCTTCGAAAGGGCGATGTGCTGCTGCACCACCCCTTCGACCTCTTCGCCACCTCCGTGGAGGAATTCCTCAGCCAGGCCGCCGACGACGCTTCGGTGGTGGCGATCAAGATGACCCTCTACCGCACCTCGAAGGATTCACCGGTGGTAGCAGCCCTGATCCGCGCCGCCGAGAACGGCAAGCAGGTGATGGCCCTGGTGGAACTCAAGGCCCGCTTCGACGAGGACAACAACATCCAGTGGGCCCGCCAGCTGGAGCGCTCCGGCGTGCATGTGGTGTACGGCGTGTTGGGGCTGAAGACCCACACCAAGGTGACCCTGGTGGTGCGGCGCGAGAAAGACATCTTGCGCAGCTACATGCACATCGGCACGGGCAACTACAACTCCCGCACCTCCAACCTCTACACCGACATCGGGCTCCTCACCGCCCGGGAGGATTTCGGCCAGGACCTGGTGGAACTGTTCAACTACCTCACCGGTTTCTCCAAACAACAGACCTTCCGCAAGTTGCTGGTGGCACCGGTCACCTTGCGTCGCGGCATGGAGGAGCTGATCCGCCGCGAGACCCGCCATGCCCGCGAGGGGCGCGGCGGGCTGATCAGGGCCAAGATGAATGCTCTTGTGGATCCGGCCATCATCGCCCTGCTCTACGAAGCCTCAGCGGCCGGCGTGCAGATCGATCTGGTGGTTCGAGGCATGTGCTCCCTGAGGCCCGGCGTGGCGGGACTGAGCGAGAACATCCGGGTGGTGAGTGTGATCGGTCGCTTCCTGGAACACTCGCGCATCTTCTGGTTTGGCAACGGCGGCCAGGACGAGGTGCTCGTTGGCAGTGCCGATTGGATGCCGCGCAACCTGGATCGGCGGGTCGAAGCGGTGGCGCCGATCGAAGATGCCAAGCTCAGCCAGCAACTCCGGAACCTGATTGAGCTCTATCTTCAGGACAGCACCGCCTGGCACATGCAGAGCGACGGCAGCTTCCTGCAGATTCAGCCCGAAGATGAGGGATTAGTTTCGCAGAACATTCTCATGCAGAGCTGGCGTGGTGGCCTGAAAATGTAACCACCACGACAGGCACCGATCTTGCTTCCTCTCTGATACAGGAAATTTTCCACTTCTAACCTTTACTTTCGGCGCAGGGGTGCTACATTCCGGCCAAATTCATTCGGAGGCCTGGGGTGATGGGGACACCTCTGCATTCCGCACCCAACGGGGCTGCCGCAAGCGGTGGATCCATGGGGGCGAAGTCAGCCCATGGACGCGTCGATTCCGGCACCACGAACCGTCCATCCCGTCAGGGATCGGGCAGCAGCGCTAGCCGATCCTCCGGCCGCCTGAGCGCCGATTCGATCGGTTGGTATCTGGGCACCATCGGCCGGGTGCCCCTGCTAACGGCGGCCGAGGAGATCGAGCTCGCCCACCATGTTCAGGAGGGCAAGCAGCTGCAGTCTGTGGATCCCGAGCAACGCACCGCCCAACAGAACCGCAGGATCCGCATGGGTCAACGGGCCCGCGACCGGATGATGGCGGCCAATCTCCGCCTCGTGGTGAGCGTGGCGAAGAAGTATCAGAATCAGGGCCTCGAATTGCTGGATCTGGTGCAGGAGGGGGCGATCGGCCTGGAGAGGGCGGTCGATAAATTCGACCCGGCGATGGGCTACAAGTTTTCCACCTATGCCTACTGGTGGATCCGCCAGGGCATGACCCGGGCCATCGACAACAGCGCCCGCACGATCCGGCTGCCGATTCATATCAGCGAGAAGCTCTCCAAGATGCGGCGCATCAGCCGCGAGCTCTCCCACCGTCTCGGCCGCCAACCGAACCGGTTGGAAATCGCCCATGCCCTCGGCACCACCCCCGAGGAACTGGAGGAGCTGATGGCCCAGACCGCTCCCTGCGCCTCGCTCGATGCCCACGCCCGCGGCGAGGAGGACCGCAGCACCCTCGGGGAGCTGATCGCCGATCCCGCCAGCAACGAGCATCTCGACTCAATGGACCGGCATCTCCAGAAGGAGCACCTCGGCACCTGGCTCGCCCAGCTGAACGACCGCGAGCAGAAGATCTTGAAGCTGCGCTTCGGCCTTGAGGGGAGCGAGCCGCTCACCCTCGCGGAGATCGGCCGCCAGATCAACGTGTCCCGCGAGCGGGTGCGTCAGCTGGAAGCCAAGGCGATCCTGAAGCTACGGCTGATGAGCTCGATGCAGCAGGCCGCCTGAGCGGCGTGGCCATGGGCTGGTGGGGGCAGCAATCGGTCGGGGTGCTCGCCGTGCTGGTGTGGCTCATCCTGGTGGCCAGCATCTCCCTGGCGGTCCGGACCCGCTGGCCGGACCGGGGGGAATGGAGCCGCAAGGTGGTGCACATCGGGGCCGGCCCGGTGGTGCTGATCGCCTGGGCCCTGGGCATCGATCGCTGGGTCGCCCTGCCCACCGCGGCCCTGGCCACCCTGCTGGCCGCCGTGAACCACCGGCGTCGCCTGCTGCCCGGCCTCGAGGATGTCGACCGCGCCAGCTACGGGACGGTGGCCTACGGAGCCTCGATCACCCTGCTGCTGCTGGTCTGGTGGCCCCGGGAGCCGCTGGTGGTGGCCAGCGGCGTGCTGGTGATGGCCTTCGCTGATGGGCTGGCTGGCCTGCTGGGCCCCCAGGTGGCCTCACCGAGCTGGCAAATCCTGGGCCAGCGGCGCTCCCTCGTCGGCACCGCCACGATGGCGCTCACCAGCCTGGCGGTGCTGCTCGCCCTGGCGGCCCTGGCGGGAGCCGGCGGCCAACCGGTGCCGCCGCCAACCGCCGTGGTGGGGATCGCCCTGGCCGCAACCCTGCTCGAGCAGGTGGCGATCGGCGGACTCGACAACCTCACCGTGCCCCTCGCCGTGGCCTGGCTCTGGAGCCAACTCATGGTGGCCTGAAGAGCCGCTCAGGCCCGCAGCAGGTCCTCGCACTGACGGTCCCAGTCGCCGCGAGTGCCGAGCGCCGCCACCAGCAGGCGATCGTCGGGCTGCTCCCGCAAGCGAAGCTGCCACTGCCGGATCACCTCGGCCCGATCCATCCACACATCGAGCACGGTGCGCTGGATCGCGTCGCCATCCCAATGCCGTCCCCGGGCGGTGTCGAGGGCCCAGCTCAGCAGGGCGTCGAGCTGGAACGGCCGGAAGCCGCCATAGGCGGGGCCAGAGGGAGCGACGCCGGAGGGGGCCGCCAGCCTTCGCTGCTCCAGATAAAACAGCTCAAGGGGATCGGTGAAACCGCAGAACTGCAGGAGATAGACCATGAACCCAAACCTCCCGGATGCAGGGTTGGACAAGGGTAATCAGGTCAGAACAATCAACTGTTCAGCCCGAACATCCCGCAAAGGGTTGATGTTTTGGCACTCAAAGATGGGGAGTGCCAAGGAAGCGATTCCCAGCCCATCCAGGCCCCTTCCAGAAGTGGCTGGCCTCAGGCGGCGGCCAGCTGCTGTTCCCGCACCAGGCGAACGGCGCCCGCCAATTCCTTGAGCAAGCCCAGGGTGGTGGGCAGATCGATGCAGGCATCCGTGATGCTCTGGCCGTAGGTGAGGGCCGAGAGATCGGCCGGAATCTTCTGATTGCCCGCCACCAGATGGCTCTCCAGCATCACCCCCATCACATGCACGGAGCCGGCGCGCACTTGGTCGGCCACCTCGCGCAGCACCTCGGCCTGACGGCGGTAGTCCTTGTTGGAGTTGCCATGGCTGCAGTCCACCATCAGGCGGGCCGGCAAGCCATCCCGCGCCAGCTGGGCAGCAGCGACCTCCACCGCTTCGAGGGCGTAGTTGGGGCCGTCCTTGCCGCCGCGGAGCACCAGGTGACCATCGGGATTGCCGGTGGTGCTCACGATCGCCGCATTCCCCTGTTGGCTGATCCCCAGGAAATGGTGGGGGCGGGCGGCCGCCTCCATGGCATTGATCGCGGTGGCGACACTGCCATCGGTGCCGTTCTTGAAGCCGATCGGCATCGACAGGCCCGAGGCCATCTCGCGGTGGGTCTGGCTTTCGGTGGTGCGGGCGCCGATGGCGG
>Ga0209298_10003047_pt1 | contig 10168 bp, 9 predicted proteins | sample S_140806_EF_Meta_FD_187325 | JGI IMG/M metagenome (GOLD analysis project Ga0209298, IMG submission 187325) | Freshwater microbial communities from Lake Simoncouche, Canada to study carbon cycling - S_140806_EF_MetaG (SPAdes) (version 2) | ecosystem: Environmental > Aquatic > Freshwater > Lake ... | reverse complement strand
AGCGCCAGGTAGGCGGTGGGGAATAGCAACAGGCCGGACCAGCCCACAAACACGAAGCGGTCGCGCTTCAGCCAGTCATCGAGGACGTCGAACCATCCCCGGCCTGCCGGCGCCCGCCCTACAGCGATAGTCATAGCAACAGCTTCAAAAAGCTTTACATCGAAACCATAGGGAAAACCACACCTCCCTGCGCAGCTAAGCCATAAGAACCAGCACAACCACCTATCAAGCCCTTCCCTAGGGTGCAACTAGCGGAATTCGCCCCATGTACGTCGTTGAGCTGAGCCTGAAGTTGTCCCCGATGCCGGTTGCCGTGCAGCGCAAGGAGCTAGCCGGCGCCCAGGCCCTCTACAACGACATCCGCAACGCCATGGAGCACGGCCACCCCCGCCTGCTCGACCTCACCTGCGAAAAGGCCGAAGAAAAGCGGGTTTGCCTGCAAAGCAGCGAGGTGCTGGCCGTGCAGATCTACGAAAAATCGGCCATGGGGGCGGGCAGCAAGCGCCCCGGTTTCAGCATCGACGCGTGAACGCCCCGGCCAGCCCGCTGCGGGTGCAGGGCCTGCGCTTCCGCTGGCCCAATGGCGCCCCGGCCCTAGACCACTGCAGCTTCAGCCTGCCGGGGCCAGGGCTGTGGATGCTGGTGGGCGGCAATGGCAGCGGTAAAAGCACCCTGCTGCGCTTAATCGCCGGCCTGCTGCAGCAGGAGGCCGGCGAGATTTTTTGCACCGCCCCCCCGGCCCTGGTTTTCCAGAACCCAGACCATCAATTGCTGCTGCCCGGCTGCGGCAGTGAACTCTGCTTCCACCTGCCCAAGGGGCAAAGGCCCGACCTGGCAACGGTGGAAGCCGCCCTGGCCCGGGTGGGCCTGGCCGGCTTTGCGTCGCGGCCGATCCACAGCCTCAGCGGCGGCCAGAAACAACGGCTGGCGATCGCCTCGGCCCTGATCAGCGGCGCCCGACTGCTGCTGCTGGATGAACCCACCGCCCTGCTGGATCCCCAAAGCCAAGGGGAGGTGCTGGCCCTGATCCGCAAGCTCTGCAACGGCCCCAGCCCGAAGGGCTCGCTGCCCCTAACCGCCCTTTGGGTGACCCATCGCCTGGAGGAACTGGAGCTCTGCGACGGCGCCCTTCACCTGGAACGGGGCCGCCCTGGCCGCTGGCAAAAGGGACCAGCCCTGCGCCTGGAGCTGGAGGGCTTGCCCAGGGGCAGGGCCACCGGGTAGGTTCAACCAGTCAATCCTCGGTAGCTCAGTGGTAGAGCGATCGGCTGTTAACCGATTGGTCGCAGGTTCGAATCCCGCCCGGGGAGTTTCAAGTTCAGCGCCCTCCCCCAAGGAGGAGCGCTGACAAGAATTTAAAGAAAATCACCAGAATTCAAGCCTTTGAGCAAGCCAAAGGCTTTTTGGGCTGGCTCAAAGGCTTGTTTGCGGGCTGTAGCATATTTTATCAGGGGGTGCCCAGCTCTAAAGGTTTTCCCTATAATCCCCGGACAAAGCCCCAAGATCGTTCGGGCATATTCCGCGATCCTGCCGCCCCCCAACCCCAGGTTCAATGAAGCCCTGCATCCTGCTGATCGAAGACGACAGGGATATGCGTGAGCTAGTGGCCGGCTACCTGGAGCATTCCGGTTTCGATGTACAAAAGGCGGAAGACGGCATCAAGGGCCAGGCCCTTGCCCTGCAATACACCCCAGACCTGATTGTGTTGGATCTGATGTTGCCCCGGGTGGATGGCCTCACCCTCTGCCAACGGCTGCGGCGCGACGATCGCACCGGCCAGATTCCAATCATGATGCTCACCGCCCTGGGGGGCACTAAAGACAAAGTAAGCGGCTTTAATTCCGGGGCCGATGATTACCTCACCAAGCCCTTTGAGCTCGAGGAATTCCTGGCCCGGGTCAAAGCCTTATTGCGCCGCAGCGATCGGGCCCCCCTCTCCAGCAAGCACAGCGAAATCCTCAGTTTCGGCCCGATCACCCTGGTGCCCGAGCGTTTCGAAGCGATCTGGTTTGAGCTGCCGGTGCGTCTCACCCACCTGGAATTTGAGCTGCTTCACTGTTTGCTACAGCGCCACGGTCAAACCGTGGCCCCTTCGCTGATCCTCAAGGAAGTGTGGGGCTACGAACCAGACGACGACATCGAAACGATTCGCGTCCACATTCGCCACCTGCGCACCAAGCTCGAGCCCGATCCCCGCAAGCCCCAGTTCATCAAGACCGTGTACGGAGCCGGCTACTGCCTGGAGCTGCCCACCGGCAAGCAACTCGATGACCTAACCCGCCAGATGACTGACTACCGCCTCCAGCAAACAACCCTCAGCCAAACGGCCTGACAGCCCAGCCCCCCAACAAGCTCAAGCCCAGGGGATTAACTCCAGCAAGGCCACTTCCCAGGCCAGCCGCGGTTGCACATTGCCATTCAGGTGGCGGCGCAGCTGTTCCAAGCGCCGCTGGGGCCTGGGGTCCTGGGCCAAACGCCAAAGCTTCAATTGCCACCAGCCCAGCAGCCAGAGCTGCTGTTCGGTGTCTAGGGCTTCGGCAATGTCGCGGGCCAGCCCCAGGGCCCCCATCGGCTCCCGGGGCAGACCCTGCAGCCGTTGCACCAGGGCCGCCGGCAGCTCCCGCCAGCGGCGCCGCACCTCCAGCAAAGCCCCGGGGGAACCCGCCGCCATTTCCAGTAATTCCAATGGTTCAGGGGCAGCGGGCCCAGGCTCGCCAGCGGGTCCAGCAGCGGGCTCGGCCTCGGGATCTGGCTCCGGCAGCCGCGCCAGCACCGCCTGCAACTGGGCCGCGGCCAGGGGGCGAAAGGGGATCCGCTGGCAGCGGGAAAGGATCGTGCTGAGTAGACGCTCCGGGGCGGCCGTGAGCAAAATCAAGAGCCCCAGGCCCGGTTCCTCCAGGGTTTTGAGCAGGGCATTGGCAGCCGCCTCCGCCATCCGTTCCGCCCCCTCCAGCACCACCACCGAGCGGGGCGCCTCCAGCGGTGGGCGACTGAGGAAGCGCCCCAGCTCGCGGATCTGCTCCAAACGCAACTGGGGCAAAGCTTTCTTCTGTAAACCCAGCTGCCGGGCCTGGGAGGCGGGCACCAGTTGCCCCTTATCGGTGTAGGTGGGTTCCACCCAGAGCAGGTCGGGATGGTTGCCCTGCTCCAGCCGCCGCCTCAGGCCCCCATCGCCCGCCAGGCCAGCGCCAGAAATCCCCTCCACAAAACGGCGGGCCGCCAGGGCCCGGCCCACCCCCTCCGGTCCTGCAAACAGATAGGCCGGCGCCAGCCGCCCCTGGGCCAGGGCGGCCTCCAGCAGTTGCACCGCCTGGGGCTGCCCCAGCAGCTCGGCAAACAGACCCTCAGCCATGGGAATCCAGCGGCCCAGGGCTGCCATTCCCCAGGGCAGCAGCAACCAATTCACGCAGGGCCTGCTGCACCTGCTCCGCCGGGCCTGCGGCCGCCAGCCGCCTCCAGCCGGGCCGTTCACTGAGGGCGGCAAAGCCCCGATGCACCCGCTCTAAAAAGGCCAAACCCTCGGCTTCGATCCGGTCTTCGCTCTGGCCCTGGCGCCGCCGGGCCGCCTCGGCGGGGGCCAGCTCCAGCCACACGCAAAGATCCGGCCGCAGGCCGGCGCAGGCCAGTTGCTCCAGCTGGCTGATCAGGGCCAGGTCTAGCCCCCGGCCATGGCCCTGGTAAGCGGCGGTGGAACCACTAAAGCGATCACTCAGCACCCAATTACCAGCCGCCAGGGCCGGTGCAATCAGCTCCTGCACGTGCTGGGCCCGGTCGGCCGCATAGAGCAATAATTCCGCCCGGCTGGCGGGGCTCGCCCCCTCCGGGGGATGCAGCAGCAGCTGGCGCAGGGCCTGGCCCAGGGCCGTGCCCCCCGGTTCCCTGGTGCTTATTACCTGGGCGCCGGCGGGCATCAGGCCACTGCTGGGCAACCACTGGGCCAGCCCGCGCAGCTGGGTGGTTTTGCCACAGCCATCGATCCCCTCAAGGACCAGAAAACGACCCGGTGGCAGCCCGCTCATGCGGGCAAACGCATCAGCAGGGCGTTGCAAACCACGGTGATCGAGCTGAGCGCCATCAACAGGGCCGCCAGGGGTGGGGTGAGCAACAGGCCAAAGCCTGGCAACAGCAAACCCGCCGCCAAGGGCAGCACCACCAGGTTGTAACCAAAGGCCCAGAAGAGGTTTTGGCGCACCTTGGCCATGCAGCGCCGGGAAAGTTCCAGGGCCTGGGGCACGGCGCTGAGCCGTTCGCCCAGCACCACCAGATCGGCGGTGTCTTGGGCCACCTGGGTGCCGGTACCCACGGCAATGCCCAGGTCGGCGGCCGCCAGGGCAGGGGCGTCATTGATGCCATCGCCCACCATCGCCACGGGCCCCAGGGCCGCTTCGATGCGGGCAAGCTTGTCTTGGGGCTTCAAGCCCCAGGCGAGCTGATCAAGCCCCAGGCCCAATTGTTTGCCCAGTTGCTGCACAGGCCCCTGGCGGTCGCCACTGAGCACCCCCACCTTGATGCCCCGGGCCTGGAGCTGGGCCAGGGCCTCGGCCCCATCGGGCCGCAGCGCATCACTCACGGCCAAGAGGCCCAACAACTGATCCCCCTGGGCCAGGGCCAGCACCGTGGCGCCCAGCTGTTCCTGCCCTCGCTGCCAAACCTGGGCCTGCTCAGCAATCGCCACCCCCTGGGCCTGCAACCAGTCGAGCCGGCCGAGGCGGCCCAGCCCCTCGAAGCCCTCCAGCTGACCCTCCACGCCATCGCCGGCCAGGGTGACGCTGGCGCTGCAGGGGAGCAGCGGCAACCCCTGCAACTGGGCCCCCTGCAACAGGGCCCAGGCGAGGGGATGGCGGGTGTGTTGCTCAAGGCTGGCGGCCAATTGCAATAGCCGTGGGGGCTCAAGGCCATCGGCCAGCGGCAGCAGCGCCTCCACCAGCGGCCGCCCCCGGGTAAGGGTGCCGGTTTTATCAAACAAAACTGTGCGCAACTGGGCGGCGGTTTGGAGCACCTCCCCCCCCCGAAACAACAGGCCCAGGTGGGCGGCCCGACCGGTGGCGACGCTGATCGCCGTGGGGGTGGCCAAGCCGAGGGCACAGGGGCAGGCCACCACCAGCACGGCAATGGCGAGCTGCAGGGCCAGGGCCAATGGGGTGCTGGCCCCCGCCCCCAGGCTGCGGTGGTGCCCATGGCCATGGGCCAAGCCCGTTAACACCTGGGGGAAAAGGCTGGTGCCCCAGAGCCACCAAAACAGAAAAGTGGCCAGGGCCAGGGCCAGCACAATCCAGGTGAAACGCCCGGCCCAACGGTCGGCCAGGGCCTGGATCGGCGCCTTGCGGGCCTGGGCCTGCTGCACCAACTGAATGATTCGGGCCAGGGCCGATTCGGCGCCGCTGCGCAGCACCTCTAAATCGAGGGGTGCCTGCAGGTTGAGGCTGCCGGCGGAGAGTTCTTGGCCAGGCTCCACCTGTAAAGGCAGTGGTTCGCCAGTAAGGCTCGACACATCCACCGCCGAACAACCGCGCAACACCCGTCCATCCACGGGCAGGCGATCGCCGGGCAGGATCCGCAGCTGGTCGCCGGGCCGCAGGCCACCCACCCGCACCGGCCGGGGCGGATCATCCCCCAACAGCAACAGGGCGGTGTCTGGTTGCAATTCCGCCAGGGCCTCCAGGGCGCGGCCGCTGCGCCGCCGGGCCCGTTCCTCCAGGAAACGACCCAGCAACACAAAACCCAGCAACATCACCGCTTCGTTGAAGAAGCAAGACCAACCCACCTGGGGCCAGATCAACGCCGTGAGGCTGGCCAGATAGGAGCTCATCACCCCGAGCCCCACGAGGCTGTCCATGCCGGGTACCCCCTGGCGGAGCCCCTGCCAGCCGCGCCAGAGGATCGGTCGCCCCGGCCCCGCCAGGGCCCAGCTGGCCACCAGCCCGTGGAGGCGAAAGTCGGCGAGGGGGCCAGTTTCACTGAGGTGGCCAAGGCTGCTCACCAGCAACAGCAGCAGTGCCGTGATCAGCTGCCGCCAGCGTTGCCACCAACTTTCTTCGGCCTGCGCGTTGCGCAGCCGTTCAAGGGCCGATTGCTGGGGCCGTATCCGGCTGGGAAAGCCCAGGGAAGCCAGGCTGTTTAGCACCGCCTCCGAGGAGCCCGGCGGTTCGAGTTCCACCCAGGCGGTGCGGGTGAGCAGGTTGACGCTGGCCTCCTGCACGCCCGGTTGCTCGCGCAGGCGCTTTTCCACGGCGCTCACACAGCCGCCGCATTTCATGCCTTCGATTTCGAGCAGCAGCGCCTGGTGAGCCATGCCTCAGCCTAAGGAAGCTCCAGGATGCTGGGATCAGAATGTGAGGATCAGAGGAGACTCTGTTGCCTCACCGCTCCCCCCCTAAGCCGTGCCCCGTACCCAACGCAACGACAACTTCATCGATAAAAGCTTCACGGTGATGGCAGACCTAATCCTCAAGCTGCTGCCCACCAACCAGCGGGCCAAGGAGGCCTTCGCCTACTACCGCGACGGCATGAGCGCCCAGGGGGATGGGGAATACGCCGAGGCCCTGGAAAACTACGAAGAGGCCCTGCGACTGGAGGAGGACCCCAATGACCGGGCCTTCATCCTTTACAACATGGGCTTGGTGTTTGCCAGCAACGGCGACCATTCCCGCGCCCTGGAGTACTACGACCAGGCCCTGGAACTCAACGGCAGAATGCCCCAGGTGCTTAACAACATGGCGGTGATCCATCACCACCTGGGCAACCAGGCCCAAGAACGGGGGGAAACCGATGAAACCGACCGCCGTTTCGACCTGGCCGCCGACTGCTGGACCAAGGCAATCCGCCTAGCCCCCAACAACTACATCGAAGCCCAAAACTGGCTAAAAACCACCGGCCGCGGTTCCGCCGACGTCTTCCTCTAAGAACTGCCCACTCCGGTTACCGGAGAAGCAAGCGTGGTTTGTTGCTGATGGGTTCCAGTTCTTGGCTTGGGCTTGGCATGGGTATTGGGCTTGGACCTGGAATGGAGGCTGTGCTTGGGCTAGGAACTTGGGCTTGGAATGGAGGCTGTGATTGGGCTAGGAGCTTGGGCTTGGGATTGAGCCTTTGCTTGGGATTGAGCTTGGGGTTGAGCTTGACATGGAGCTTGGGCTTGAACTTGGAATAAAGCCTTTGCTTAGTCCTAGCTAGCTGGTCACTAATAACTATTGACAGGGACCCACTGAGCTGCTTGGCGAAGGGCTGTAGGGATGGCAGATTGATGACTAATCAATGGCAGATTGATGCTGGGTTAATGCTGGATTGATGGCTAATTGATGGCTAATTGATGCTGGATTAATGCCTAAATCAATGCTGGATTGATGCTGGATTGATGCTGGATTAATGCCTAAATCAATGGTGAATTGATGCTGGAGCATTAACCCTCCCCTGAGCAGCTCAGCGGAGCCAAGCAAATACCCCCAGCGACTCTAACGAAAATGACTAGGGTCATATGACTAGGGTCAAATTGAAGAGAGTCCGGGTGGAGGGAATCCTGGTGGAGGGAATCCTGGCGAAAAGGGTCCTAGGGAAGAGGGTCCTAGGGAAGAGGGTCTCGGCGAGGAGGGTCCTGGTGAAGAGATTCCTGGCCTGGGAAAGCGCAAAACCGAGAAGAAAGTCAAAACTGAGCTGAGAGCCAAAATTGGCCACAGTGTCAAAATTGGACCCAAACTGGAAAGTCAAGCCAGAACTGGAAAGCCGGACCCAAGCAGGAAAACCGAGCCAAAGCGGGAAAACCGAGCCAAAGCGGGAAGCCGAGCCAAAGCGGGAAGCCGGACCAAGCGAGACCCAATAGACCCAAGCTGGAGAGTAGAGACCCAGCTGGAAAGCAGAGACCAAACTGAAGAGTCGAGCCCAAGTTAAAAGCTCGAATTAATAGTCATTGGCTGAACGCCAATCCCGATCAATCCTGGTCGTTCAGATTTGCCCCCAGGGCCGCCACTAGGGCCTCGGCAACGCCGCCGGCCTCATGCACCTCAAGGGCGGGCTGGCCCACGGCGCTGCCCCGGGGCACCACCGCCCGGCGGAAGCCCAGGCGGGCCGCCTCCTGCAGCCGCAACTCCAGCTGCCCCACCGGCCGCAACTGGCCGCCAAGGCCCAGTTCCCCAATCAGCACGGTGCCCGCTGGCAGGGCCAGGTCCCGATAGCTGGCCACCACCGCCGCCGCCACGCCGAGGTCTGTCGCCGGCTCCTCCACCTGCAGGCCCCCAGCCACGGCCAGATAGCAATCGAAGCGGGAAAGGGGCAGGCCCAGGTGCTTCTCCAGCACCGCCAGGATCTGGTGCAACCGGTTGGTGCCGATGCCCGTAGCGGTGCGCCGGGGGCTGGCATAGCTGGTGGTGCTCACCAGGGCCTGGAGTTCCACCACCAAGGGCCGGGTGCCCTCACAGGCCACGATCGTGGCCATGCCCGCCAAACCCTCCGGGCTACCCAAAAACAACTCACTGGGGTTACTCACCTCCACCAGGCCCCGGTCCCGCATCTCAAACACCCCCAGTTCATGGGTGGCGCCAAAGCGATTTTTCGCCGCCCGCAACAGCCGATGGCTGGCGAAACGGTCGCCCTCGAAGGTGAGCACCGCATCCACCAGGTGTTCCAGCACCTTGGGCCCCGCCAGCACCCCCTCCTTGGTGACATGGCCCACCAACAACAGGGCGATGTCTAGTTTTTTGGCCAGCCTTTGCAGGGCCGCCGCACATTCCCGCACCTGGGCCACGGAGCCGGGGGCACTGGCCAGCTCGGCGTCATGCAGGGCCTGGATGCTGTCGATGATCGCCACCGCCGGCCGCAGGGCCTCCAACTCCTTGAGCACCTGCTCCAGGTCGGTTTCCGCCAACAACTGGGGGCCATCCCCCCCGGTGGCCGCCTGGTCCAGCCGCCGCCAACGCAGCTTCACCTGCTGGGCCGACTCCTCAGCACTCACATACAGCACTGATTCCGCCTGGGCCATGGCCGCCGCCGTCTGCAACAGCAGGGTGCTTTTACCGATGCCTGGATCGCCCCCCACCAGCACCAAGGAGCCCGGCACCAAGCCACCCCCCAACACCCGATCCAGCTCGCCAAAACCAGTGGCCAGCCGCGCCAGGGGCCGCTGGCCCACCGCCGCCATCGCCTCGGAACGGCGGGGGGCGGGCTCCCCCCCTAGGGCCGGGGCCGGCCGCCGCCGCCGGGCATCGGTGGGGGGAGCGCTCTGCTCCACCAGGCTGTTCCAGCTGCCACAGGCGGAACAACGGCCAAAGAACTGGCGCGACTGGGCTCCACAGCTCTGGCAGACGTAGGTGGTAGTGCTTTTTGCCAAGACGTTCTATGAAGAAAGGTGGCTTTCCCGACATAAAAACGGGACAGCTTCAGTTGAGTAGGGGAAATATTCCCATCGCATACCTGGACGCCATGGTGGCTGCTGCTCCTTCCCCTAACGGCAAGGAGATCATCCTCGTAGTGGATGACGAGGCGAGTATCCGCCGAATCCTGGAAACGCGGCTCACGATGATCGGCTACCACGTGGTTACCGCGGCCGATGGCGAGGAGGCCTTGGAGGCCTTTCGCCAGCAGCCCGCCGACCTGGTGGTGCTCGACGTGATGATGCCGAAGCTAGACGGCTATGGCGTTTGCCAGGAGCTGCGCAAGGAATCGGATGTGCCGATCGTGATGCTCACCGCCCTCGGCGATGTGGCAGATCGGATCACCGGCCTGGAGCTGGGCGCCGACGACTACGTGGTGAAGCCCTTCAGTCCGAAAGAACTGGAGGCCCGCATCCGTTGCGTGCTGCGCCGGGTGGAAAAAGAACACAGCGGCAGTGGCATCCCCAATTCAGGGGTGATCCAGGTGGGCGAACTGCGGGTGGATACCAATAAGCGCCAGGTGTATCGGGCCGACGAGCGCATCCGGCTCACCGGCATGGAATTCAGCCTGCTGGAACTACTGGTGAGCCGCTCCGGGGAACCCTTTAGCCGCGGCGAGATCCTGAAGGAAGTGTGGGGTTACACCCCCGAGCGCCATGTGGACACCCGGGTGGTGGATGTGCACATCTCGCGGCTGCGTTCCAAGCTGGAAGACGACCCCGCCAACCCGGAACTGATTCTCACGGCCCGCGGTACCGGTTACCTTTTTCAACGCATCATCGACGGCGCCAACGGCGACGGAGGCTGAC
>Ga0209298_10003038_pt1 | contig 10195 bp, 9 predicted proteins | sample S_140806_EF_Meta_FD_187325 | JGI IMG/M metagenome (GOLD analysis project Ga0209298, IMG submission 187325) | Freshwater microbial communities from Lake Simoncouche, Canada to study carbon cycling - S_140806_EF_MetaG (SPAdes) (version 2) | ecosystem: Environmental > Aquatic > Freshwater > Lake ... | reverse complement strand
GTCTCATCCGTCGATGGCCGATCAAGGGCAACTTGACGAGTTCCTTGGAGCGCTTGAGGCCCTGGGAGGCAGTGCAGGGAACGCCAAGCTCCGCGATCTGCTCGGCTGGGACGAGGCCACCTACGAGGCGGTGAAGGCCCCGCTGGTCGCGTCAGGCCAATTGCAACCAGGCCGAGGCCGCGGGGGCTCGCTGAGCCTGACAGACGAGGCTGTCGCTGGCAGCAGCGCCGCAGCGGATCGACGCCCCGCCGCCAGCCCACGGACGCCCCGGACGGTGTCGCCGCCAACTCCCGGCCCCCAGCCCAGCGGCAAACAGAACCTCTCGGCCTTCATCTGGAGCGTGGCCGACCTGCTGCGGGTGGCAGGGCAGGCCTTCTGCAACACCTCAGCCCTGAGCATGAAACGGCTGATGGGCGACCAGGACAACATCGGCGAAAACCTGCGCTCCTACATCCAGGCGTTCACGCCGCGGGAAGTGATCAAGCTGATGGTGAATCTGATCTTCATCGAAGACGACCAGGCCCTCACCCAAGGCGGCATCGTCCGCAGCCTCTACGACCACACCGCGGGCACCGGCGGCATGCTCAGCGTGGCCGAGGAACACCTGGTGGGGATGAACCCCGAGAGCTACGCGATCTGCAAGGTCGACATGCTGATCAAGGGGCAGGACATCAAAAATATCCGCTTCGGCAACACGCTCGCCGATGATCAGCTGGGTGAGGCGAAATACGACTACATGCTCTCCAATCCGCCATTTGGGGTGGAGTGGAAGAAGATCCAGAAGGAGGTGCAGAAGGAAGCCGACAGCCTCGGCTATGCCGGACGTTTTGGCCCTGGCCTGCCGCAGGTGAGTGATGGCTCGCTGCTGTTTCTGCTGCACTTGATCAGCAAGATGCGCCCCGCTCTAGAGGGCGGCAGCCGCTTTGGCATCGCGCTGAATGGCTCGCCCCTGTTCACCGGCGGTGCGGGATCGGGCGAAAGCGAGATCCGCCGTTATGTGCTGGAAAACGATTTGGTGGAGGCGATCATCGGCCTGCCTACCGATATGTTCTATAACACCGGCAGTCGCTTAACATCCGTTTCAGGGATAAATTCCTCAACAAGGCGCTATTCAACACCGTGGCCGACACGCAGGCCATGGCTGATCGCTGGCGCTGGGAGTACAACACCCTCAAGACCCATTCAGCCCTCCAGGGGCGTATGCCCTTGGAGACAATTCAACCAGCTGCAACATGACCACCAAATCTCATTAGGCCTGGACCGATCAACGGGGTCACCTCAAGCTGGCATCTTTGGTCAAATCGGGCGTGGTTGACCCCAAGATTGGCCGTGCCTAGAGCAGGTGAGATGGTTCTTTCGTAAGCAGTTTCCGTTTGTCCAGATGACAAACTGTCATACAGAGATGGATGGAATGGTCTGTGCAGTCAAAAATGTCATGGGTTTATAGGGTATTAAATTGAAAACCATTAATCTGGTTAGTGCTTTTCTTTTGAGTCTTCTTGTCACATTACCGGTCATGGCGGAAGACCAGTGGAAACCGGAAAGATTGCGTTTGCAAGCCAAATATGATCCGAAAGGTAAGGTACTTAGAAATTCAACGGAAGAGATGGACCCTCGTATCACTGGAAAAAATACTGCTAACAAGAATGATACAGTTACAACCAGGATGACTAGAGCATGGGTCGTTCTTAATGAGGCCAATCCTGATGTGATTATGAATAATAATACCACTATCATCATGGGAAAGTCATGTTTAGAACTGGATAAAGGTGGGGCACTCTTTGTGGGCAAGACCTGTATAACGATTCCGAATCTTTCTGCGAATGCCAGCTCTTCGGTTGCTATCGAGTCTTCAGTTGTTATCGAGAAAGGGGATCAGGATCTCTTCACGGTGAAATCTCTGGCAGGCCAGGCTGTCATTGGCAGTGAGTCATTCATGACGAAAGATGGCTATGGCAATGCCAATCGATACCCAAGCATCAGCCCACGGATTGATCTGGGAGTTAGCGGTTTTACCAATGCATATCCTTCGTCGGGAGGTCTTGTGATGGGAGGTATTGCAGGTTTCGTCCCGCTTTCCCAAACTAGACAGAAGTCAATCCTGTACTCTTACTCAACTTTAGGATCAAATTTTGATGGTTATTCGGGCGCAGCAACAGAAGTTGGTTATCGCTGGTTTGTGCCATCATTGAAGGCAATCAATAGCGTTTATCTCGGATATTCCGGATTTGAATCTCCTAGCTGCTTTACGAGCTTAGTGAATGTGGGAGGTCAGTGGGAAAGGGCACGTTGGCGCCTTGGAGCAAGTGGCGGTTTGCAAGCCGGAGGTTGTAATTCAGGCTTTAGCTTCGGCGCTCTGAGCCTTTCCATACCCATTGCCAAAACTGATTCGTTCCGCACTGTCTATCTCAGCATTACCCCCTACGTGATCTGGGGAGAAAATGTTATCTCCCCATTCAATTACGAGGATGGGGGTTCCTCGATATCTCCCGGAGCGAGACTCTCTGCTTCTGTCCCCTTATCAAAGCGGGTCAGTTTTGATGTGTATGGTGGAGCAGACGCTGTGTATGGCGCCATGATTGGTGGTCGTTTCAATTGGCGCATTCCAGTGGGTGGAAATATTGTGAATGACCCTAATCTTGTGGCAAATAAGTCCAAGCAAACTGAACCTCCTCCCGATCAGCAGTTGAATGAGACTGGAGGCCAAGTTGTCGTCTCAGAGTCATACAAAGCCGACTTTACAGCTGACGGGAAGCTGGTTGGGGAGGTTGTAAAGATGAGCGCAAACGAAATTACATCACTTATTACCGAATATATGCAAGGATTCGAGCCTCTGCCTGAGAGCAACAGAATCGCTCAGGTTGCTGCTCGCAATGGTGCGCTGACCACGTCTGTAGCTGGCACTCTAGGGTCTTATTATCTTGAATCAGCAAGCATGCCAATCAGTCGGACAGTACAGCAGCCCTTTGACGTAACAACGGTCTTCCCAACTGCACCATATGCATGTGCGGTATCAGCCGATGCCAAAGCCTATGCAGAACAGCGATTGCGTGAGGATGGTAAGAATGAGGCAGCCGATAGAGTGGCGGCTGCCAATGACGTGTATTTAGGGCGTGGCGACAAAGTGAGCGACGGCTGGCCCATCACCACCTCTAAGAACCGTGCTTATCGAATTGCAAATGGATCGGTATGTGGTGAACTGAACTCATTCATCAGTGGTGCGAACGACTATTCTGGTCCTCAGAACCCACTGCAAACTGTAGTTCTCGACTGATACGCTGATTCTGCCTATGATCTACGTGAAGCCCCAGTTAAGGTTAAGGTTGTTTGGAGGCTGATGACTCGGCCAAATTGGCGAAGGTGGGATTGAGCGGTTTGATCATCTTTTCGCCTATTCTCTGCCCTGGGTCAATCGGTGTTGAAATTTCATTAGATCTACAGTAGATCAGCTGCATAATAGAGCCCTACTTCTTTGATGCCGGCACTTCAAGGCAATGCGGTTGCCTCACTCTTCAGCGCAGAACCGGCTCAATGGGGGATTCCAAAAGTGTCGAATGATCGGATGTGAATCCATAGTGACACCAGACTTCAAATCTACGGATCCTGTAATCACCGGTTCAAGCTGCTGCATTGGAAGGGCATCACCAGAACGCATGAGAGGTTTACCTCTGTTTTCTTGGTTCAGACGGGTCAGTTGGGATTCCCACCTGTTCGCTGTCGCTGAAGACATTCATCAATGGATCGAATTTCCGGAGTCCCCGCCCGAGATCAATTGGTGAGATAGATTCGCAATCGGTAGGATGATTGGTCCTTGGGGTGCTACCTTCATTTGAATTTTTGCATAGCATCGGCACCAAATCTTCCTGGTCAGACAGCCCCCACGCCAGGAGGCGTCCGTTGAATAGTTTTTTATTGGGCGATTTTGTAAGCGCTGGCACAATGACGTGGATTTCAGCTGCTTTGTAGATGTGAGGAATGCGAATCAATACGGAACGATTAATTGTCTCTCCTGGATGGACTATGTCGTCGTCAAAGATCCTTCCCACTGCCAGGATGGGACCGGTCTCGTTGTTAACGCCCCTCTCCGCGTAAATCAGGGGCTCCCCCCGGAGTGCCTTGTCCCCAAGAGATGCGAATACCCCTTCGGAACCTTCTTTTCTCTTAATTCCAAAGAGCCGCCAGGTATTGCTAAGCAGGTACACCTTGCGAGTGCTCGAGTTGGTGACTGTAATCTTCAGCGTCATCTCCGAATCCCCAGCGCTGGATTTGCTACCTTCTACCGGAGTGAGCGAAAGATCAAGGTTGATGTGAGCCGGCGCCCATGATGGGACAAGGATGTCCTTATAAATAAACGTATAGATTCCCCAAACGGCGCCCAATAAGATACCGGTCGACTGGATCAAATGGTGCGTAATATCAGAACGCATCCACTGACGAACTCTGATGGGTCCGTCATCCGCTCCGGTCCCGGGCATTCCCCTGTCTTCAGACTTGTTGCAAGCCCCAAGCTTATCTGGAGGCTCCGGTATTGTCAAGGGTTGATCTTTCTCATCCTTTGGCATGAATGGTGAGACCTATGGGAGTGGGGACTACTTACCTGAGGCTGATAGCTTCAAGCCGTTGATTCGCCGGGGACAGGGAGCTTGGGGTCGAGGGCGGCAACTGCTACTCATTACCGCCACCAAGCTGCTACTACCACGCTGGTCCTTGAACTGCTCTAGCTCTGCAAGCACGCCCGGATCTGGAACACGACCATTGGCGAGTGCCAGCATGTCGGTATCAGAACAGGAGGCCTCGGTGGCGCCTATGCCCGTGAGCAGCGCATAGGCTCTCTGAGGTCGAGTGCCCATGCGATCGGCTTGGTAGCTGCTGTAGGCACTTAGTGCAGGCCCCAGCTGCTTCTTCATTTCAGCGCTCATCTGAGTTGGTGCCGCGCCGATGAACACCCCGGCGAGACAATTGGCTTGCAAATTGGTTGCAGCGGGGGGAAGAGAGGAGATGTCGCTTCGTCGGCTGAGCAAACTTTCCGCAAGGGCCGTGGCGATCCAATAAGCAATCGCCGATTCGCCATAGGACTTGACTCGCCACTCCAGGAGGTTGCGATCCAGTAGTACGCGAGCGTTGCCTACGCAATAAATGCCAACGCTGCCCTGGTCATGGGTGGGCGCGGGATCGCTGCAGACCTTCCGGACCCCCGTGCCGGCAGGAAGCAGATCGATTGAAGGAAAGGGGAGGGATGCCGTGGAGGGATCGGTGCTCCAGGACTCGCGTAGAAGCCTGCTGGTTCGCTGCACCGAAGCTTCGAGCTTATCCCCAGCGGCATAGGCTCTTGGAGCGAGAGGTTGGAGTCCAGTGAGCTGAGCAATCACCGCCACGGCTCCAGCAACTCCGACGAAGTCACGTAGGGGTAAGTAAGCCAAAGCTGAGGGATCGCACTTGTTCGTGCATACTAAGTCGGAGCTAGATCATTTTGGCGGCATTGCTCGTTCAGAGGGCCGTTGCTGAATCGGCTGCCAGTCTCCCGTAAGCTGGAATGCTCCCCAAACGTACATGTCCCTGTAGAGGGGTTCGGGATGGCTGCGGAATGCTGCTTGTGTGGCGACCAATGCCTCGGATCGTCCTAGACCCGCCCGCAGCCTGCTGTAGTAGTCGGCCATGAAGGCGGCGGTGGCGGCATCATTCACCTTCCAGAGACTCAGAAGCGTTGAGCGGCTACCTGCCACGGTGAACGCACGCTGTAGCCCGTAGACACCCTCTCCGCTTCGCACATCTCCCAGGCCGGTCTCGCATGCTGAGAGAGTCACCAGCTCGGTCCCCTCCAGATCCATACCCGTCGCTTCAGCCGCTGTCAGGTAGCCGTCGTCCGCTGGATTCAGCTCAGGGTTGTTGGCACCAGCCAGAACCAGCCCGCCGCGTAGCAGCGCATCCTCCTGACCTGCCACCACTGGAAGTAGGGCCGAGTATCCGCGAGCTGTCTCGTGCATGGGATTCCGCGGACTGCTCACGGCCTCCGCCAAGGGTTCGGGGAAAAAGAAGCCATGGGTTGCGATATGGAAGATCCGTGGGCCCTTCTGCTGCAGTGCGCGACTCGCAGTTGCTTTCTCGGCAATGATCGGTGCGCCCGCGCCAAGCAGCCTTGCCACCTGCTCGGCTTCGTCCCTGGTGCCAGGCAGGGGTTCCCAGGTCAAACCCTCCCGCAGCTGGCCGGAGCGCTTTTGCCCACCCCGATTCCCCAGGGAAGGGGCAAAGGTAAACGTGGTGCCGGGCGGTGCAGCAGATCCAGCGCTGAAGGCGGGGTTGGCCATCACAACAGGGGTGCTCCCTATCTTGTGTGGTTGCTGAAGTCGTACAAGATCACGGCCAGTGGTGAGAATCCGCAGGTGAACCACCTCTCCGAGTAGCCGCTGTGGATCCTGCGACGAAGGCAGGGCAAGGAAAGGAACCCGATGTAGTTCTCCGTCGGACGAAAGGAACAGCTGGCGGATGCCGCCCAAATGAGGCTGCAGCGGCTTCATCACCAGGTTGCTGACCTGTTGCCAGTATGGACGAGGATCTTCGTTGTTCTTTGCGGTGATATCCAGGGCCTTGCCCACCGCCATGTCAATGGGTGCGGCCTCCCTTAATGACACCAGGACCGGCCGGCCATTGGGATGCAGCAGCAGGGCCACGTAACGGGGCTCACCCCAAAGAACCTTTCCATTCTGAACGCCCCGGAAGGGTCTGTACTTCTGGATTTCCACCAGCAGGCCATCCCGGGGTAACGCGGCCGCCACCTGGGAGATGCTTACCCGCTCGATCCGCAGGCTGGGAAGGGCACGGTAGAGATCTGCTTCCAGCTTCTGTCGCTCCTGCTCAAGCGCCGGGCGCTTTTCGGCCTGCAAGCTCACCGAGGCAACGAGCTGGTCAATACGAGCGATTCGCTCCGCCAGATCTCGCGTCCCTGACGCGCTTGTTGCAAGCCGTCGTTGTCTCTGCTCAATCTCCGCAAGCAAACCCTGGCGGTTCAGCCGTGTCTCCATTGCCAGGTCAATGGCGGAGGGATCCTGATCCAGCAGAGCGAAGGCAAGAGTAACTGCATTCTGTTGCTGAGCAAGCAGGCGGCTACGCAGATCCCGAGGCTGAAGCGGCAGCTCGCGGCGCAACCATTCCCCCTGGCCTTGGACCACACGAATCAGCGAACTGCGAGCAGGCATCAACTTGCTTTCTTGCAGTTGCAGTGTTGCCAGATTGGCGAGACTGGCGATAGTTTGAGGATGTTGGAATCCAAAACTTTTCTGGCGTACTGCCAGCGCATCCTGGAACAACTGCTCAGCCTGCTCCAAGCGACCTTGGTTGTAGTAGAGGAATGCCAGGTTGTTGAGACTGGTGCCCGTGTCGGGATGCTGCTGGCCCTGCGATTTCTGACGGATCTCCAGGGCACGCCTGTAGAGCGGTTCTGCATCCTGATAGCGGCCTTCCTTCATGTATAGCTCCGCTAGATTGTTAAGAGTATTCGCTGTTTCTGGGTCCCATGGGTTCGCCCCCTCGTTAATCTTCTGCGCATATTTAAGAATGGTTTCTGCCTCGTGGACACGCCCCGTTCCAAGGTAGATGAGGGCAAGATTCTTGAGGCTGGACGCCGTCGCCATGCTATTGGGGCGGGCTGTTTTCTGGTGGATCTCCAGTGCCCGCCTGATCAGTGTCTCGGCCTCATCATAACGGGCCTGCTCAATCATGAGCACGCCCAGGTTATTCAAGCTTGCTGCCGTGGTTTTGCTCCACGGGTCCAGCTTATCCTCAAGAATTTTGGCTGCTCGCTTGTAAAGTGTTTCAGCCAAGCCATAATGTCCCTGGCTTAGGTATAGTCCAGCAAGATTCGCGATCAGTTTAGCTGTCTCGATGTCACTGTCGCCAAGTACTTTTTCAAGAATGCTGATTGCCTTTGTATAGAGTGGCTCTGCCATTGCGTAGCGACCCTGCTTGGTGTAGATACGTGCTAGTCCTGTGAGTGCCTCAGCGGTGGGCACCTGCAAGGGGCCCAGATCTTTTTCCCGCTGTGCCAAGATTTCTTCCCATTGCTCGGCTGCCTGGTCATACGCCCATTCCTTTTCCAGGCTTTCTGCCTGCTCGATCAGATTCTCGATCCTGGTGGATTCTCTTGGCGCCGCGCCGACTTGAACGAGAAGGTCAGCAGGGGCCGGACCCGCCGGCAGAACTGGCCTCCATCCCCATGCAGCGGCGTCCGCTCCGGTGGCCTGCCAGCAAAACATCAGCAGGGCCAGGGCCCCACCTCCACGTATCCCATAAGAGCAGATCGGCACGATTTTCCGCCCTCCCTTCAGCAACCACCATTGTGGTTATCTTCAAGCCCCATTGCCTGCCTCGCCGTAGCGACGGTTGATCTCATTCCAGTTCACTAGGGGCCACCTGACTTTGATGTAGTCACGCCTCCAGGCCGAGCAAGGGTGTATCTCGCTCGATGCCGGGCAAGAGCATCACAGGGTTGTCCTGGTTCGTGGTGCTGGTGATCGCGAGGCTGCCGTCGGGTTTCTGGATGAGCCAGGCCCAGACCGACCCGAAGCGTCCCGCCGCCGCCTGGTTGAACTGGGTCTGCATCGCTTTCACCGACCCGAAGCTCTTATCGACCGTTATCAGCTCAAGGGATGCCCTGCTGTTTGCCCATAGCGGTGCCTGGGCCCGGATGGAGGCGCTTGATTCCCTGCGCTGGCCCTTCCTGTATGAGCCGGCTATCCATGGACCCGCAGTGGCGTTGAGTGTCCACCAACAATGAAGTTGGCCCGGTCGGCAACAAACTCGTTGGCCGCTGGGGTGAGTGATGGCTCGCTGCTGTTTCTGCTGCACTTGATCAGCAAGATGCGCCCCGCTCTAGAGGGCGGCAGCCGCTTTGGCATCGTGCTGAATGGCTCGCCCCTGTTCACCGGCGGTGCGGGATCGGGCGAAAGCGAGATCCGCCGTTATGTGCAGGAAAACGATTTGGTGGAGGCGATCATCGGCCTGCCTACCGATATGTTCTATAACACCGGCATCAGCACCTACATCTGGATCCTCAGCAACCGCAAACCGGCGGAGCGCAAGGGCAAGGTGCATCTGATCGATGCCTCCAGTTTCTGGCAGAAGATGCGCAAGAGCCTGGGCAGCAAGCGTAAGGAGCTGAGCCCAGAGCAAAGCGCGGAAATCACCCGCCTGTTTGGCAACTTCGAAGAGGCCGAGCATGACGGCAAAACGATCAGCAGGATCTTCCTCAACGAAGACTTTGGCTACCGCACCATCAACGTGGAGAGCCCGCTGCGCGATGAAGCCGGCAAGGTGGTGCTGGGCCAGCGAGGCAAAGCCGAGGACCAGCCCCAGGCCGACAGCAGCCTGCGCGACACCGAAAACGTGCCGCTCTCAGAAGATGTGCAGACCTACTTCGAACGCGAGGTGCTGCCCCACGAGAGCGATGCCTGGATCGACCACGAGAAAACGAAAGTAGGCTACGAGATCCCCTTCAACCGCCACTTCTATGTGTTCACCCCGCCTCGGCCCTTGGAGGAGATCGATGCCGAGCTGAAGTTGGTGACGGATCGGATTCTGGCGATGATTGGGGAACTGAGTGGCTGAGCGGTGCAGCAATGAGAAACGAATCATCATCATCGCTGGCCCCAATGGCGCCGGCAAAACCACCTTCGCCAGGGAGTATCTGCCCGTTGAAGTTGGCATCACGACCTTCATCAATGCCGATCTGATTGCGGCTGGCCTGTCGCCATTTGCGCCGGAACTGGCCGCGAGGCGGGCGGGGCGGTTGATGTTAGAGGAGATTGATCGCTGCGGGGCTGAAGGCATCAGCTTTGCCTTTGAAACCACGCTGGCGGGGAAGGGGTATTTGAAAAGGATTGAACACTGGCGGCGCAAGGGCTATCGAATCAAGCTGATTTTTCTCAAGCTCACCAACGCAGACGCTGCGATTCAGAGAGTGCGGCTGCGCATCAGCCAAGGGGGCCATTCCATTCCTGAACCCTTGATCCAGCGAAGATTCATCGCAGGTCTGGCGAATTTTGATCAGCACTACCGCTCAGCCGTCGACGGTTGGCAGTTGATCGATAATGGAGGCGAAGCGCCTGTCCTGCTTGCAGAGGGGAGAAACCGATGTGCCTGGGTTTTACTAGCCAACTCAACGATCCTGACCTAGAGCGGGTATCGGCGGCCCTGCTGCGCG
>Ga0209298_10003036_pt1 | contig 10202 bp, 11 predicted proteins | sample S_140806_EF_Meta_FD_187325 | JGI IMG/M metagenome (GOLD analysis project Ga0209298, IMG submission 187325) | Freshwater microbial communities from Lake Simoncouche, Canada to study carbon cycling - S_140806_EF_MetaG (SPAdes) (version 2) | ecosystem: Environmental > Aquatic > Freshwater > Lake ... | reverse complement strand
GGGATTTTTTTATTATTTCTTAGGCAGCGGTGGAATCTCACCGTTCTTTGCAAGAGCCGCAGTTACAGCCTTAGCTGGCGATAAATCTTTACCGGCTTTCCACGCATCTAAATATTTCCACGGCAACACAACTCCGCGCCGAACCCACCAAACATTTGGTTGGCTTGGTGTTGGCCAAGAAATTCCAAAATGTAGATGCGGTGACGTACCCCGTGCGCTGCCGGTTGCACCAACTTTTCCAAGTAGTTGTCCGGCCTTGACAACAACGCCAGGTTGAATAGATGTGACGATTGAAGTCAAGTGTGATCCGTAATAGCGAACCCCATCCTCACCAATTATTGAGACATATAGCCCGCCACGATCGATACCTAAATTAGTTTTGCCACTCCATAAATCTGTGCGATTTACTTCATCAATCACGCCATTAACTGGCGATACAAATTTGCAACCTTTCTTCGCCAAGATATCGGTTGCGGCATAATCATGATGAGCCCGCGCATAATTAACTGCGCAGTCTGCAACCGGAAATATATAAACCGGGGCAGCTTGCGCAGGTGCAATATTTAATAACGCTAAAACAACTACAAGAAAAATCTTCACGAAAGCGCCTTGCGATCAAGTCGCGCCGTAACCGCCATATGCGGAACAGTTAGCGCCCATACGACAACGAGTGATATCCATAAAAATTGATCACTTATTGAATCACCGCGGAATACGATGATAAATGTCGCAACCACAAATGTTCCGACAAGTGCAGGTAGCCCCGGCCAGATAGCACCAAGAAAAGCTTTAGAACTACTCCCGTCAGCAAACGCTTTCTGCGAGCGAGGTAATACCAAGGTGAGGCGCGCGGTATGGCGCATTGCGTGCCAGCATCCAAAGTAAACCGCGAATGCCACAAGAGGTGGCGCAGTCACTGCTAATAAATAGAGAAGTACTAAATCAATGGCCTCAGCATCTCTGCGCTTTTGAACCAGACGCAGCAAGGCAATTGCGGTTAACAACATCGTCCAAAGTAGAAGGTCGTTATTTAGACCGTGATGCCAATTAAGCAGCGCAGGATTTACCCGTTCCAAGGCTGCTGCACTTTTATCGCTTACTAGTGGAATTACTACCGGCAAAGATCCAGCGGCAAGCGCATATAAATAACGAGGAAATGGTTTTGGATCAGCTGACCTGCGATCTATCTCGGATGAAAAAGCAGCATCGCCTATGCCAAAATGAACTGCGCTCATTATTACAACAACGATGAAACCGGCGACGTTCCAAGTTAAAAGCGCCAAGACGGCAAGAACTGCGACAGCAACATAAATCGAAATAAAACCGGCCATCTTTAACGGTGCACTTTTAGGCAAGGTAACCAAATGATCTAGCGCCCCATGTGGAATCCCCACGGCAAGTGCTACCAAGGCAATAATTACCTGCCAAGTTGTATTGCTGCTTTCGATCACTTGCGCAAAAATGAAAGAGGCAACGATCGCCAGCCCCACAGCCAAACGTGAGAACTTTCTAACCTTTAGAAATAGGTCTAACTCAATTTCTGCCATGAGCGCCCCATTTCCGAGTAGAAGTTATCTATATCTGTAACACTACCAAAACGTGAGGCGTGAACTGGGTTCTTGCGTGAGAGGATCTACCCGTGCAAAAGTGGAATTACATGGCGATGTTGATCTTCACCGTCTTTGGATCATTTTGGTTGGAGATTTTCCTAAAGATCGGTGTATTGCGCCGAATTAAACGAGTCGCTCTCAGCATTCTCCCAATCAGCACTTTATTTCTTATCTGGGATGCTTACGCGATAGCCCAAGGCCACTGGTTCTTTGATCGCAATCAAATGTTGGGAATCATTGGGCCGTTCAATATTCCACTTGAAGAGTACCTATTCTTCATCATCGTTCCGATGGCTGCAATCATGACTATTGAAGGCGTAACAACAGTTAAACCACATTGGCGTAAAGATGAGTTCGGCCAATGATCTATAGCGATATTGCGATCACCGCCTTTGCCATTGCTGTAATGGCTGACCTCTTTCTCTTTAAAAACTCGCTTCTTACCAGGCCCGCTTTCTGGACTTCTTATGCAATTATCTTGCCCTTTCAATTAATTACTAACTGGTGGCTAACTTCTAAAAATATTGTTATGTATAACCCTGATGCCATCGTTGGTCTGCGTATTTTCTCAGCACCTGCTGAAGATCTCCTCTTTGGTTTCGCGCTGGTCCTAGGCGTTATGGATATGTGGGAGTTCTGGGGTAGGCGCGGAATGCAGCGCGATCCCAGTCCAAATAAAGAAAAGGGTAAGTAATTGAAGAAAATTGGATTTCTCTTTGATTTGGATGGAACGTTAATTGATTCAACCGCTGCCGTGATGAATTCTTGGATCACCATGGCAAATGAAGCTGGTATCCCACTTGAAGCACTTGCCGGCCATCACGGGATTCCTGCCGCGCAAACGATTAGAAATGTAATGCCTGATCGCGAAGAAGCTGAGATCCAAAAGTGGATACGTCGCGTGACTGATTTAGAGATCGCCGATATTGAAGGCGTTAAGGCAGCACCTGGGGCGTTAGAACTTCTTGCGGAACTTACCGACCGCGAAATACCTTGGACGATTGTCACATCCTGCACAACTGATTTAGCGATTGTGCGAACTCGTGCTGGAAAAATTCCAATGCCAGCAAATTCAGTTACCTTCGATCAAGTTAGCCGCGGTAAACCTTTTCCAGAACCATTTATCTTGGGCGCCGACAGGTTAGGTCTACAAACAGATATTTGTTGGGCTATTGAGGATGCACCAGGTGGCGTAACATCTGCAAAAGAAGCCGGTTGTATCGTCGCCGGCGTTTTAACAACTCATACGCGCGAAGAGTTACCGCATGCAGACCATCACTTAGAGCATTTAAATCAACTCCTTGGTAAGGCCGGGCTCTAAGTACAGTAAAGTTCGCTTAATCCCCACCAGGGACGGTAGCTCAGTTGGTTAGAGCCCCGAACTCATAATTCGGTCGTCGTCGGTTCAAGTCCGACCCGTCCCACAATTCTCAGAGATAAGAATTACGAGCCTTCACATTCAAAGTGAATGGGGCCAGAATATACTCATGCCCGTGAAAAAGAGTTTGGTGATTTTCTCGCTATTTGTAGCAATTGTTATCCCCCCGAGCGCTAATGTTTTTGCTGATGGAGCAAGACTCCATACAATTGTTGATTCTTTTGGAGAATTAGGCACCGCACAATCAGAAGTTTTTGCTTTGCCTGAAGCAGAAGTGCAAAATATTATAAATAACGTATCAAATTCAGGTATTAATAATCGCTTACCATGCAAATCCCTCAATGTTGCTCCTTGTGCTGGAGATACAGGCATTGGTATGCGCATCTACTTGCCTGTGTGCACAAGTGTCATTAATACATTATGTATTGAAAGTCTCGCTATTTCTCCTAATTCTGATTCTCCACTTGTTACAGCAAAATATCTGGGAGGAACCGACGGTCTGACTTTCCCGGCAGATCCTTCACGAGGTTTTCCTGAGGCTTCAACACCATCGCGATGGCAAGTACCAGGTGTAATGCATATGGGAAATGCCGACACATATGTTGTCAAAGTACTGATGGATGCATACATTTCATCAAAAACGAAAAAGCTATTTATATTTGATCTTAATGCTGTTGTGGAGGGATATTCCGGTCCTGATCTAAAGACAGGAACAAAAGCTGAAATATCTGAAAAACAAAGAATTGCACTTGCTCTTCATTTGCCAAACACACTTACTGGATGGCTTAATGGAAGACTAACTAACCCAAATATCAGCATCACCAAAATTGATGATTCTCAAAACCGAATCAGTGTTGAAGCAAATCCCGTCCTTGTTCCCGAAGTATCAGTTTTGCTAACCAATGAGCAGGAAGCAACTCTTCCTACTCCTTACTACTTCAGAAATCCCGATTTGGTTACTTGGTGGACTAGCACTACGGCAGGAAATAACGCAGCAGTTGAATGGGTACGGCAACTATCGGGAATTATGAAAGATACTTCTAGCGCTGAGCATAGGTCGTGGTTCCTATCAACAGTTGGTAACAATGTGGCAAATGCCTCTAATCCTTGTTTACAAAATAAGAATCAAATGATTGGCCTTGTGACCACGAACTCTGCTGCTTATTCACCTGGAGCTCCGGATTTTTTTGATGGTTTCCTTAATTATCAAGTTGCTGGATTGCATTACAGACCGGATGGGCAGTCACTTACTATTGGCACTTACGATCTGCTAATGCGCTCTGATGTTGCGCGTTGCCTATATAACTTCACTTCAGCACCCATTTCAGCGACCGTATCCATCAGCACTGAAAGTGGTCCTAGCCAAATCGCAACAACAATTGTGAAGGAAGCAGATGGGTGGCTGCAGCTTGGTGCTTATGGTTTTACATATTCTAGGCCAATCGTCAAAGTTAAATTGACCGGCACGGTTGATAAATCAAAGGTAAAGTCCGCTTCGCCAACGCCCAACAAATCGCCACAAAAGGTTAAACTCTACACAATTACTTGTGTAAAAGGAAAAACTATAAAGAAAATAACTGCTCCTAAACCTATGTGTCCATCTGGCTGGAAGAAGAAAAACTAATTAGGATTGCAATTCTTAGCAATAAAGTAGTTGCGGCAGAATCATAATTCGGTCGTCGTCGGTTCAAGTCCGACCCGTCCCACCATCATTGAAGAACTATGGCGCGATACTTACGGCGCTTCCGGATTTGATTGATTCCTCGCAAGCGATTGCCACTCTTAGCGCTTCGCGCGCAGATTTAGGTGGACAGGGATTGGAAATCTCGCCCTTGGTAAATCGAAGAAAAGCTTGTGATTCTTTCGCAAATGCTTCGCGGAATCTTTCAATAAATCCCGTATATCTAACTGGAGCAAAATTTATCTCGCCTTCGATGTCATGGATCGGAGTCTTGCGGTTTAGGCCAACTGCCAGGGAATCCTTGGAGCCGAAGATTTCGATACGAACATCATGGCCGACTGGGTTATGGCGGGTTCCGGTAATGGCAACTTGAACGCCGCTGGCAGTCGTTAATGAAATGAGTGAAACATCGGCATCGTTATATTTCGCATATTGCTGGTGTTCGCGCACGGCTTGGGTGGCATAAACCTTAGATATCTCACTTTGGGTAATCCATCTGACTAGATCAAAGTCATGAACATGTAAGTCTCGATAGATGCTGCCACTGCCTTCCAAAAATTCTAAAGTTGAAGGCTGATGGTCATGGGCGTACATATGCATTGTGTAAAGGGTTCCGACTTCTCCGCTGGCTATCTTTGCTGCAGCCTTTGCAATTGGTGGATCAAAGCGGCGTTGGAAACCTACTTGAATCTCTGTACCAAATTTTTCAGCTGTAGAAATGACTACATCTGTTTCTTCGACGGTAAGCGAAATAGGTTTTTCACAGAGAATAGGTTTCCCAAGCGGCAGCAAACAATTTAATATTTCTACATGCGCATTTGTCGCTGTTGCTACTACGTAACCGTCAAAAGTTTGGCTATAAATATCTGCGTACTTTCCAGCGTTGCAACCTAATTTCTTAGCTAATTCATCAGCAGATGAATCACGTCTATTAAAAATTGTTACATCGGCGCCATCAGCAAGTAAATCTTCGGCGCGGATAGCTCCCATGCGCCCAGAACCAATTACTGCGATCTTCATGGCGCAGATTTACTCCTTATTTCGCAGCGATAGACCTTCACTATATAGTTTGGGCAAGGATTTATGAAGTGCCCCTCTTGCGCACGTAAGGATCAAAATGGCGAAGGATCTCGACCTCATCACTGTGGGTCGAATTAGCGTTGATTTATTTGCTGAGCAGATCAATACATCGTTTAGCCAGCCACAAACTTTCCATAAATCAATTGGTGGATCTCCAACCAATGTGGCAGTGGCTGCGGCCAAATTAGGCCATAGCAGCGCCATCGTTACCAAAGTAGGCGTTGATCCACTTGGCGAATATGTTTTAAATAAGTTAAAAAGTTTTGGAGTAAATACCGATTTTGTGAAGGTGGCCGAAAGTGGTCTGACGCCAGTTGTTCTTGCCTCCCAAGATCCACCAGAAGATCCAAAGATTATCTTTCATCGCCAACCATCGGCACCTGATACACAGTTACAAGTTGCAGATTTAGATACGAATTCACTGCTTTCTGCAAAGATCTTTTGGGTAAGTGCTTGTGCGCTCTCCCAGGCGCCAACATCTGAGAGCATATTTACATGGCTAGAACAACGTGGCAGAGCGAGCCAGACAATTATTGATTTGGATTACAGGCCTTCTTTTTGGAAAGATGTCACTGCTGCGCGCAAGGCAGCGCAAAGAGCGATCGCAAATTGCACAATCGCAATTGGAAATATTACTGAATGTGATGTGGCTCTTGGGATTAGGGATCCTCATAAGGCGGCACAAGATCTGCTCGATCGCGGGGTGGCTTTAGCGATCGTCAAAATGGGCGGCGATGGAGTAATGCTGGCAAATAAAGATGAGATTCACGTTATTAAACCGATGCCGATTAAGTTGGTATGTGGACTTGGCGCAGGAGATGCTTTTGGCGGCGCACTTGTGCACGGGTTACTTAGCGGGTGGGGCCTAAAAGAGATAGGTGAATTTGCAAATGGCGCTGGTGCCTATTTAGCTTCTGAGTTAATGTGCTCCGATGCGATGCCAACTGTTGACATCCTCAATAGCTTTATTAGCGCAGGAGGTAGGCGGTAATGACGCTCGATCGTAAGCGCTATCTAGAACTCATTGAAGCCAGGATTACCAACCCATTATCGCTACAAAAAGCGCTGAAGAAGCGTGCACGCAGAACCGTTGCGGGCAAAGACGGAAAATTGATGTTGCTTGCCGCAGATCACACAGCGCGCGGAATAATCGCAGCGGGAAATAATCCAACTGCAATCGCAGATCGTTATATTTTATTAGATAAATTGATTCGTGGATTAGCTGTTTCTGGTGTCGATGGCGTAATGGCAAGTGCCGATATTTTAGAAGAGTTAGCTTGGCTGGGTGCGCTGGAAGAAAAGGTTGCGATCGGCACCATGAACCGCGGTGGAATTATCGGTGCATCATGGGAGCTAGATGATCGCTTAACTGCCTACGATGCCGAACATATAAAGAGCATGGGCTTAGATGGCGGAAAGACCTTATTGCGAATTGATGAGACCGATCCTGGCACTGCTAGGACTATTGAAATGGTTGCTCAAGTCACCACACAACTGGCTGATCTAGAGCTAGTTTCAATGATCGAACCACTTCCATATATCAAGAATGCCGAAGGTCGAGCAATACTTGATCCGTCCGAAGAGAAGTTGATTAAGGTTGTTTCAATCGCATCTGCCCTTGGTTCCTCTTCAGCATTTACCTGGTTAAAGATTCCAGCGCCGGCAAATCCCGAGAAAGTCGCTGCCGCAACTAGCTGTCCAATTTTATTGTTAGGTGGAGATCCCGGCAGTAATTGGGAAGAAGTCTTTGCCAAATGGGAAGTAGCACTTAAAGTTCCAAATATCCGTGGCTTGGTTCCAGGTCGTGCGTTACTGTTTGGAGAAGATTTAAGTGTGGAAGAAGCTGTAACGCGCGCAGCAAAAATGGTTAGAAAAGGGTAGCGATGAGTTGGTATAAACCAGCAGGATCACTTGCAACACCTGAATCTGAGATTTCCTTATCGCCAAAAGATGCTGGGTGGGAATTTTGTGGTTTCTATACCTATAACTTTGCCAAAACTGCCGAAGTAAAGGCTGAACTTAAAGGACGCGAAGGGATATTGCTTCCCTTATCTGCCCAAGATGTAAAAGTTGAAGTAGATGGCCAGGTCTTTACTTTGAAAGGTCGCACCGGAGTCTTTGCTGCGGTTTCCGACTGGATCTATCTTCCTGTTAATTCATCAGTGAAATTCTCTGGAAAATCTGGCGAAGTTGCACTGCTTACAGCAGAAGCCAGCGAAATCTTCCCAGTTTGCTACACACCAGCTGAAAACGTCTCGGTTGAAGTTCGCGGCTCTGGCAAAGCCACCCGCCAAGTAAATAACATTGCAACTCCAACTAGTTTTACCGCTTGCCACAAGATTTTGGTCTGTGAAGTAATTACGCCAGGTGGAAATCTCTCATCATGGCCGCCGCATCGCCACGATAAATTCCCGGGCTGTCCCACAATTAATGAAGAGGTTTACTACTTCCAGATCGGCAAAGATGGCTCCGATCACGGCGATAACGAAGGCGTTGGCTTCTTCCACGTTTACACAGTCGATGAAACTTTAGATGAGACTGTAACTATCCACGATAAAGATATCTATGTTGTCCCCCACGGTTATCACGGGCCATCTATCGCCTCCCCTGAATATCCAATGTACTTTTTAAATGTTATGGCCGGCCCTGCCGCAGAACGCAGCATGGCTTTTTGTGATGATCCAGCACATCACTGGATTAGAGATTCATGGAATGATCAAGTGCAAGATCCCCGTTGTCCAGTTACTTCAGCCCAAGGCAAGGTTAAAAAATGAAGAAAGATATCCGCATTGCAGTTCTTGGACTCGGCTGGATGGGGCAAGCGCACTCTCGCTCTGCGCTACGTATTCCATCGCTCTTTCCTAATCGTGGTTTCCAGCCAATCTTGCAAGTTTGTGCCGATGTGGATCCAGCAAGGCAGAAGAGCGCAGTAGAAGATTACGGTTTTGCACGTGCAACAGGTGATTGGATGGAGGCCGCAACCGCAACTGATGTTGATGCAGTTTGGGTAACTGCGCCAAATATGTTGCATCTACCAATGATTGAAGCGGCAACTAAAGCGGGCAAGGCAGTCTTTAGCGAAAAACCAATAGGTGGAAAGCCAGAACAAACAGTGCAAGCTTTTAAATTAGCAAAAGCTGCCGGAGTTCCAACTGGCGTTGGCTATAACTATGTCTGGGCTCCTCTGGTTCTTCACGCAAAGAACTTGATTGCAAGTGGCGCACTTGGCGAAATTACACATTATCGTGGTCGCTTTTTGAGTATGTACGGCAGCGACGAGCTAGGTCTGCTCACCTGGCGATTTAAATTAGCCGATGCTGGTTACGGAGTATCAAGTGACATCCTCAGCCATAGCGTTTCAATGGCGCAATTTTTAGTGGGTTCTATCTCCGAAGTAGTCGGAATGCAGAACACCACAATTAAAGAACGTCCCCTTCCGACTGGAAATGCCGGCCATTACTCACGCGGCAAGGCCAGTGATCCAAAGGGCATTGTAGAAAATGAAGATTTCGCCTCCATGCTCTGCACCTTTGAAAATGGCGCAACCGGAACCTTTGAAGTAAGCCGCACGGTGGTTGGCCCAGAAAGTCAGAACGCCTTTGAAATTTATGGAACTAAGGGTTCGCTAATGTGGAATTTAGAGAAGATTAATGAGCTGCAATATTACGAATTAGGTTCATCTCTCAACACTGGATACACAACAATTTATGGCGGCGATCGCTTCCCCTTCCACGGCGCCTTTGTGCCAGGTCAAGCAAATGCCATTGGCTTTGAAGATCTAGTTGCAATCGAAGATTACTCATTTATGCAATCAATCGCTGAAGGCACAAGCTTTGGGCAGAGCTTTAAAGAGGCAGTTGATGTAGTCAGCGTGCAACAAGCTTTGATTAACTCTTGGAGCTCACGTACTTGGGAAAAAGTTAGAGATTTAAGTCTTTAAACCAATTCAAGGATTCAGGGTTGGCAAGTGCGCTTAAGTTGGTAATTTCAACTCTGTTAATGGCATTGGCAACAGCTATTTCAACGAGTTTATTGCTTTTAGTCCGTGGAAAATCTGGTGCCTGCACGATTAACGCCGGCACATGGCGCGGGCTTGCCTTCTGTTTAAGCGCCAATTTAATTTGATCAATTAAGCTCTGACTAAGCACAGCATCTACAGCCAGCTTCACAAAGAGCACAACCCTGGTATCGCCTTCCCAATTCTGAGCGATCGCCAATGATTCGGTAATTTCAGCAAATTCTTCTGTGATGCGATAGATCTCAGCAGTTCCTATCCGTACTCCCCCTGCATTTAAAGTCGCATCCGAACGCCCATGCATTATGTATCCGCCTTCTGTGGTTTTCTCTACATAATCTCCATGCGTCCAAACATCGGCAAATCTTTCAAAGTAAGCCGATTGAAATTTTTTCTTATCTGGATCGTCCCAAAAATACAGTGGAACTGAAGGAAAGG